>UEXN01002380.1_pt1 | contig 13345 bp, 22 predicted proteins | sample 1796711 | NCBI WGS metagenome assembly UEXN01 (sample SAMEA4772470, study PRJEB27181) | metagenome | reverse complement strand
GCAAGATATTTTCCTGCAAACTCTCCTGCGTAACTTGAACTTGTAATAGTTGGGTTTGGCATTTTATTTAATTTTAATTGTTAATTTTAGACATTACTTTATCGAGTGTTGTTTGCTTTCTGTTTTGTGCAAACTTTACACCAATATTGTTATTTTTTTGTTCTGGGTTATGAGCAATAGGCTCGGCAGCAGGTTCAGACAATTCCTCTTTTACTTCTTGCGGTAATTCCTCTGATAACTCCACTTCGTCAGTAGCTTCTTCAACTACTTCTTCACTCATTTCTTCTTTCTTCATATCTTCAATCATAGCTTTGATTTCTGATACTGCTTCTGCTAGTTCTTCTTTAGTAACGTAGCCTAATTCTTCTTCAGCTTCTACCTCATCTTCGGCAGGTGCTTCTTCTAGGTCTTTTATCTCGCTGATAATGCCTTCTTCTGCTACTACTAGCATCTTACCATCTTCCATAGTATAATCGCCAACAGGCAATGCTACTTTGTCATCTTCGGTAATTATAAAAATTTCGTTTCCTGCTTCAAACGCTTCTGCTTCTAGCACAGTACCGTTCTCTAGCTTTGCAGTTGCTAGTTCAACCTTCTCTTGGGCTACTATGTCAGTAGTATCTTCGCCTAGATAGGTTTTAATCTTGTTTAACATTTCGGTTGCTTTCATATAACTATAACTATTTTAATTAACTATTTTACATTTTTAGATTTTACCAATACCTTGATTGATGAGTTTACCTTTACAGCATTTTGTACTGTAAGTGTCTTTGTCAGCACATAAACATCCACGTTTACTGCTTTTAGGGCTTGTGTGTGATGGTGTCAAAAATCTCTTTAACATTTGCCTTGTCCTTTATATTTTTTCTTATAGTTCTTACTGCCTTTTGTGCTACTCATTTTTGTTTTAGCGTGTACACCCTTTCTTTTTACTTTAGGTTTTACTATATGCGCTACTTCAATTCTTTTAGCCATTATTTAATAGGTATGCAATTAGGTACTAACTTACCATCCTTCTCTTTCATACCGTACTGTCTATATCCTGCTGTACAAGGCTTTTCTAATTTGTGTTGCTCACAAGGCATAAACCAAGTCTTACCCTCATACTCGTGTTCGTGGTAACTCTCACAACCTATGTCCTGTGCTGCTTTTATTGCTAGTTCTTTAGTTGCGTATGCTAGTCTATCATCTATAATAGCCATACTGTCGCTAATTACTTCGCTTAACTCTAACAACCCTAATTCTTTTAACTTACTTTCTGCCCATCTCTTGGCAGCTTTACCACCCCATAGTAAGTAACTAATAGTACCACAGGCTTTAGTATCGCTTTCATCGTAATTTACCTCTGCTCTTGACAAGTAGGAGTACATACGTTTAATAGTGCTTTCACTAATAGGCTTTCCTTGTGCTAATTGTTGCGCTCGTATCTTACCTACGTCAGTAGCGCATTTGTTGTTTATTTCTTTGTTTAGGTCTATGCCTCTTTGTGCGTTGTTCTTTACAGCATCAGGATAGTCAGAGTAGCTTTCTAATTCTTCTTTCTTGCCATCCTTATAGCGTTTGTCATCTCTTACTATTCTACGGATATAAGACAGCATATCTTGTGCTTCTTCTTCTTCAAAGTCATTTAAAGGCTCTTTAGGTCTTTCCATCTTGTCAATGAAATAGCCTTCTATTGAGAAACCTTTTACTTTACCTGTCTTTACATAGTCATTCCAAACTTCATCGTTGTTTACTTTAACTACACCCATCCAAGTACCCACAGGTACGTTTAAGCCATACTTCCTAGACTTGTCGTGTGTTTCATCCTCTACTAGCCAACTCTCTACTAGCGTAAGCCCATTTAGGCTGTGTTGGTGTTCTAGTGTGCTGTTGTTTTGGTTGCCTTTCATTAGGTACATTTCAGCAGCCTTACGGATAGTGTCTTTAGAGAAGTAAATATAATACTCATCTTCTCCTTTACGTCTGTATATAGGTTTATTAGGAATAAGCAATGCACCTACTAATAGTTGTTTGTCTATTTGTGCAAGTTGTACTTCTTCGTTTTTTAGTGCAACAAAGTCCTCCTCAATAGCAGGGTTTTCTACAATAGAGATAGCCTCTATACCCTCTACACTATTTTCGTCTAAAATAAGTTCGACTATCCTCATATAACTATAACGTTTATTTTTTATATTTTACTATATTGATGCACCGTCTACTATATTACGTTCTAAACTTTGTGCAGTTGTTACGTCTTGTGATGTTACAAACGCTTTAATAGGCTGTTGTGTTTGTCCTGCTATTGTTTCAGCTAATTGGTTTGTACCACTTGCTCCTACTATGTTAAACGCAGGGGGTTGTGATGAAGGTGCGCTTCCTGTTGGTGCAGAACCACCACTAGCTGTTTTTGGGTCTGTCTTTAAAATGTCCTTAACAGACTTAAAGCCGATTGCCGCAGTTGTAGCTATGTTTGCAAGTTTGATAGCAAATTCAAAAGGTGTAACTGTTTTTGTAGCAAGTTCAGCAGTAATACCTTGATAAGTGTTAATAAGTGCAGCAGCGGCAGCGGCAGCCTTACCTACTTTTGTGTTTTCTCCAACAGCTTTAGATATATTGCCTAGAGTAGCAGATGCCATTTCAAACTTTGCGTTTTCTAATACTTGCAGTTTAGCATTATAGTCCTCTTGTAAAACTAATAGTCTTTCATTCTTTTCAGCTTCGTCTGTTACTTCACGTTCTATAAGTAGCTTTTTAGCTTCATAGTCTTGTTGTAGTTCTAAACGCTCTAACTCTCTTTCAGTCTTACCTATAAGTGCTAACTCGTTTTGAAGGTCTTTCTGTTCTCTTAATAGTGAGTTTGTGTTTGTTTGTTGCTCACTTCTAAAGCCTGTTATTTGTGCTTCAATGCCTGCCTGTTCATTAAGTGCTTCTTGGTAGGCTATTTGCAAATCTATATTCTCTTTATTTTTAGATAGTTCTGCCGCTGTTTGTGCTACCCTAGCATTAGCATTAGCCATCATTGTTTTTTCTTGTTCATCTAACAATGCGCCTAATTCCTGATTTGCTTTTATACGTTCTTCGAAACTTTTACTTTCGTCATCCCTTATTTGACGTAACTGTTCAGCTTGTCTATCGTACTTCTCTATAAGCCCTTGATTAGCTGCCTCTGCAAGTCTAGCTGTTTTTTCTAGTTCTACATTTGCTGCTGCTGCTTTGCCTGTTTCTGTAACATATTCAGTAGTCGCTTTTACAACTTTGTTTACTGCTTCTGTTCCTTTGTCAAAAGAATTATTTACACCTGTAAGCACATCTATACTTTCTTTACCTGCACTTTTAACATCTTCTAATGCACCTGCAAAATCTCCGCTAAATACTTTCTTAACTGCACTTGCTAAAAAACCTAATGTGTCTAAATAGCTTTCAAACCTTTCTTGTATGTTTCTTTTAAAAGCATTAGCAAAATCTATAAGTGATTGTTTAGGGTCTTCAAATATAGCCTTAAAGAAGCCTGTAATTTTTCCACCGCTGTTTACAACAAAATTAGCAAAATCATTAAATGCAATAGATATAAATTCAAATGCAGTATTAAAACCATCAGCGACTTTTTGGTTTTGCATAAATATCTCTTGTAACTTGGCAAATGCTGCAATAGCTAAACCAATACCTGCCGCTTTTAAAGCTGTGCCAATACCCTTAATACCTACTGATGCTTTTTTTGCACCATCATCAATACCCTCAAAACCTTTGCCAGTTGTAACAAGGTCATCGTTTAAGACCTGTATGCTTTCATCTACTTTGTCAATGCCTTTTATAGCCTGTGAAATATCAGCATCTAATTGTAAAGTTATTTTTTCCATTTCGCTTCTCTTTTAATTTTTTTACCTGCACCCATTAAACCACTTGGTAGATGATACATACCTTGTGCTATACGAATGTTTTCTGTTTCTCCTTTTGCTAACTCTAATAAGTCTAGTATATTCTTAATCATAAGTCGTTTAATAGTTCTATGTTGCTTTCTCCTGTTAGTAGGTTAGTACTTATGCTGTTTATTTTATATTGGTTTCCTGCTACTATAAACCTATCCCCTAGACCATAGTTAAGTAAGATACGCATAGGCAAATAAGCCTTTAGCTTTGTTAGTCTTTGCTTGGTGTTAAATACGCTTTTTATGTAATTCTGATAGTACTTAACAAACAAACTATCTGTGAAATCTGTATCTCCTGACCATTCACTTTGTTCTGTGTTAAAGTTTAATTGAAAATCATTTGCGCTGCTTGAAAAACTAGGAGAGTTAAAAGCACAATTCACATTTGTTATTGGCTTGTGGCTTGTAGCTACATTATTTAAATCAACAGCATCTACAAATGATATACCTGATGTGTTTATTCTACTAACGTAAAAAAGTAAAGGGCTGCCTAAATATGGGCTTTGGTTGCTATCTACATTATAGCCTATTTGTATGTCTTTTTGCGCTCCGCCATTTACGTCATTAAGTCTTTCAAAAAGCATATGCCCAAATGGTACTTCTATCTTATATTCTTTTTCTGCTAAATCTTGCCCTTCGTTATAAGATGTTTCTCCCCAATTACGGTTGTTTAGTTCGCTAAACTTATTAGCTAAAAATGTCTTTGTGTCTTTAAATTTAAACCGCACTTCTTTAAATGGTAGGGCTACATCTACCTTACTACTATTTACATCTACAAACTCTGTTATGTCGTATGTGTTAGTGCCTGTATAAAAGTCATCCAATGGCTTTACTTGTATTACACCATTCTGTACAAAGGCAGTAAGATTAAACGTCTTAAATAGCCCTGTAAGAAAGTCTAGTATTTTAATGTCAGGTATTTGCTTATTTATGTTAAATGTAAATGATGAATTAGTGTTGTATGCGCCTGTCGCACCACCTGTTGTTGAACTTAATATTAAATTAGCCTTTTTCGGTATGTGATACTCAACATTCCATATAACATTTGTAAAAGATATTTGTGCAGTTGATGTTATTACAACAGTATAAGTACCTGCTGCGTAAGTAAAAGCATTTGTACCTGAACCTGTTGACGTTCCGCTTATTGTAATATCTCCTGTGTGTCCTGTTTTATTAAACACAGATGTACCATCTCTTAATAAAGCAATATCGTAAGCATCTGTGTCGCTTGTCGTTAGTGCTACATTAAAAGTACCTAAACCTGATACTGTTGAACCACCGCCTGTTGTACCAAAAGTTGGGAATGTTACAGTACAAGAAGTAGACGTTAATACAATCTCAAAACTATTATATATAGTTGTCTTTGTTACAGGTGTCCATCCATCTATGATTGTTTCAAAAGTTGTTGTGCTGCCTGATAAATCCTCTACTGCTCCGCTCTTTCTATGTAGCCATAGGAATAAATGGTCAAACTCCTCTAGGCTTGTGTTCTTAAAAAAATCGCTAGAGAAAGATAGACCAAAGTCTGTTTCTATTTGCTCTATAATTTTATTAACTCGTATAGCGTATTTTAACTCGTTCCACTTTACTCCGTGTACGTGCTGACCACCACCACTATGATAATGTAAATCCCCACTATCAGCTACATCGCTTGCTGTATCGCTATCATAAAACAATCTTTGACTGTGAGTTATTAATGGTGCTATAATATGATTGCTACTGCTCTCTGCTGTTGTTAGTTTACTTTCAACTGTTGCTTCATCATACGTTAGATTGTATGCTGTTAGGTCAAGGTCTGATAGTTTCTTTTCTCCTAGTTTGTCTTTAAGTTCTACTATATCTCCAAAGAATGTAATTCTATAAGTGTGTGGTTTGTTATTCTTCATATCCACACCTTCAAGTTTTATCTTGCCTGTTCTAAATGGTATGTTGTTTACTTCAATGATTGCATCAACTTTTTTACGTGCATCAAAATCAAAACCAATATCTATATTGTAGTTGTAGTAGTGCTTAAATATCTTGTTGTTAGTTTTAGAAGCAGGTATGCTAAACGATTGTGTAAAGGCAGTAAATACCTTTTCAATATCCCTAACGTTTTTAATGCTGTCGGTTATAGTAACACTTTCGTCTTTGAATAACTCAAGCCTTTGCCCTTCTATGTATAATTGTATAATCACTATCTTACTGTGTTTATCTTGTCAAAAGCATAATCAAAGTCTACTGTATATTGTACAAGTCTATCGTTAAGGCTTGTCTTGTATGTTACACTTTGTGTTTTTGGTATAACTGCTAATACTAATTCTTCGCCTGTTAGTTTAGTAAGCCATACTTGCTCTGACATCATAAGTTGTTTAATAACCTCGTTATACTCCTCACTTAAATAGTTAGTGTTTAGCGTTATGCTTTCCTTTCCTAGTTTATTATACTGTGCTACTTGTGGTTTGTAGGTGTCGTATGTTAGTGTGCCAAAGTCTACTACATTTGCTTTGTAGGTTTCTCCTGTGGTATTTAGACTTTCTGTGCTTTTTAGTGTAAACCACATATCCTGTAATGCACCAAACTTATTGACGAATGTTACTTTATATGGCTCGTATTTTGAGCAAGGTTCTGTAACTATTTTAACTATCTCTGTGCCACTATTTGAATTTATATATAGTTCATCTACCAGACCTATGTCTACGCTGTCTAAAAACGCATCTAAAAGGCTATTGTCCTCAAATGTACCACCATCTGCTAATACTCGTTCTTTGTATGTGTCTGTATTATCGCTTCCTGATACTGTAATATAATCTATTTGTCCGTTAGTGTTAGTACTGCTACTTACTGCTTGTGTGCGTTTCTCTACACCCTGATAAAAGTATGTAACGCTGTCTGTGTCCTCTGTAAATACAGGTACTCTTACGTTTTGGTCATCTAATCTAAATATTGTCTTGTTAGATTGTAAGTACCCTCTGCTTAATTCAGGGTTAATAGCATCTTCAAAATATCCATAACCATCAAAGGCAATATAGTCTGTACTTGTTGTACCTATACTAGAACCGCTACCATTAAGACCTGTAAAACCCTCTATGTCAGCCTCAACCCATACGGTTTGGCTATCATATTCTCCATCAAATTCTATATCTAGGTAATCTCGTACAAGTTCTGCAATCTCAAACACAACATAGTTATTAGTGCCTATTCCGTTTTTGCTTATTGTATATTTTGCTGTACCCTTGTCTGTTGTGAATGTACCTGTGTATATAAATAGTTCCATAATAGCTGATAAAGCACTAGCATTAGATACTTTTATATAATACGGACTTCTTACGTTTATTTTAGTTGCCACTTGTTGCTGATGTTAAAAATTCTTCTAAATCTAATTTGTATGCATCTACTAACTCTTTTGGTAGTTTGTCAAATGCTTGTTCAAAACTCTTTGTAAAGAAATTGCTAGGCTTTATACCTTTTCTGAATATACTTCTAGCCATTAGGTACTGTAAACTCTTTCTCTTTATGAATTGCCCTTGTGCGTTTCTTACTCCCTTGATACCTTTTCTTACTAACCACTTGTCTAATGCTTGTGGTGGAGGCATCTTATCCTTATAACTAAATGGTGTGTTGTATTTCTTTTTAGTACCACTTACACCCTTGTCCTGATAGATACCATACTCCTCCATAAAGAAGTTTAGTATAAACGCATTTGCAGACGTTTTAAGGTCGTATTTAAGGCTGTTGTATAATTCCTTACTACTATTCTTTTTACCTTTAGTTAAGCGTGTCCTAGATTGCTGTATAACCCTCTTGGCAAAGCCATTCAATATATCCTCTGTATTGTCTAGCATAGGTATATGTCGTTAGGTATGGTTATGTCGAAGGTTGTAGACCATCCTGCTAGTTCGTTTTCAAACCTGTCATAGAAAGGCTCACAGCTAGGGTCGCTATCTAAAGAGTACACATCGCTAACGTCAGCTTGTCTTAATAAACCAAACAATCTATTCAATACTGCTAGTTGTGTGTTAAGTACATCTTGCTCGTTGTTGTTGCCTACAAATATGTCAGTTGTTTCGTCTTTGCTAAAGTCTACTATATCCATAGCTAGGACTGTGATGTTGAACCTAATTACTTGTTCTTGTATGGTTGCGCTGTTTATAATAACGTGAGACAATGGGAATATAGTTTGCTTGGATAAGTCTATCTCTGTCAAATCCCCTGTTGTAACTGTATTGACATTTTCATCCAATAGTAGTTGGTCTTTTATAGTTTGCGTGATTAGGTAAAAACCTCTTACTGCTGTATTAGCCATTTCTTTTAATTCTTTTTGCTTCTAACTCGTTTTTCTCTTTCATAAACTCTAACGCATATAAACATTCGTGCATATTTAGTTTAGTGATATTTTCAAATCTTGTAACGTCTCCTTGAGCCAATCCGAATATTGATTGATACCAACCCCACTTTGCTCCAAAGTTTGCTTCTGTTGATAAGTCATTCCCTCCTTGAGTGAATAGTCCATCATAACCTGACACAATTCGCTCCCTAAATTGTAAAAAAAAACAATAGAACCTAATACAACTCCTAAAGGCATATGCTTGTACTCTAAAGCATCTTTAGCTTCGTATGGCTCTATGTTATATAATTTATCGTATTTGCCCTGTACGGGTCTGTAAAGGACTGCCATAGCTTTCTCTATGTTATCCCAATCCCCCAAGTATGTATCTATGTCTATGTATTCCCCAAAAGACATATTGTCTAGATTAGGTATAAAGCCATAGCGTTTGCCATCTAGTTTAAACTCTCTTGTTAGTGCAGGAGTTTCATCAAACATCTTTGTGAGAGTTGCTACTATTGTTTGTATGTCAGCAGCTTTGATGTTTCTTACAACTGTGTCAGGCACATTGCAAAAGATGCCTACCATTTTAAGTGCTACTTGGTTTTCAGTTAAGCCTTCAGGTAGCTTTAGATACTGTTGGTATTGCCCTAGTGTTATCTCGTTAAGACTTGTAGGTACGTTTAATTCATACTTCATATAAATATAACGTATATAAAGCAGGTTTTTAGGAAATAAAAAAAGGGCTATAAAAGCCCCTTATAAAATTCTTGTGTTCTGTGTAGTAATTCCCACACTATGTAGTCCTTGTCTTTAGGATGCCTAGCTTTTACGCTGATGCCTATGTCTGTGTGTATGTGAGTTATTATAACTCCTGTGTGTAGTTTATGTAGTTTCATATTTGCTTGTTAATGGTTTTGTCTCTTTACGCTCACAAACCCTGCAAGTCTCTGTAAGTTCATAAGTATATCTACCCCATTCATTTAATTGCTTACCACAAGATTGACAATGAAATTCTGTAAAATCGTATTCCAAAACTCCAAGATAGTCCTTAAAGCTACAATCACATTTTTTAGCCCTATTAAATATCTCTTGGATAAGATATATGTCTGTGTTTAATGTATTCTTCATATCTCCATTTGTTGTTCCCATAGTACAGGTGTCCATTCCTCAAAGGTTTCATTCCAATATACCTCTTGCATAGTTTCTCCGTTCACTCTAAAGTGTTTGTTTCCTATTTCTACTATCATAACCCCATCCATTTATCAGCGTGTGCGCACAGTTGGCAGAATAAACACATCCACCCAAATACTGATACGTATATTATTGTGTCAAATATAATGTTTTCTATTTTTCTCATAATGTTTAATTTAATCTTTTTATAGCTGATGCGTGTATTCCCTTGTCGGCTAATACTTCTTTAGCTGTTTGAACGCTGTGTACGTTTTCAAGTACAATGTCTATTGTTACCCTACCCTCTTTATCTAAAGAGTACACATCGCTATGTGGTACAAATCCTGCTCTCGGATTAAAGGTTACTGCAAATGTATTTTCAAATGTTTCCATAATGTTTGTTTTTAATTATGATGCTAATATATAAGCTATATTTTAATTAACCAAATGTTTATAAAACTTTTTTAATGAATGTAGTATTTGCCAAAGTTAGGTCTGCTTAATATAGAGTAACAACTATACCTTGCTGCATCTAATGTGTGGTTGAACAAATCTTCAGGCACGTTAGTTATTCTACCTGCTCTATCTTCTTTCCACTTATAGCTTCTAAACTCTTTTATCATATTCTCGCTATCCTTTGTTACGTGCAGCTTATACCTTTTAAGTAAGTCTATACCTGCTAGTACAGAGTTAGCACCCTTATAAGACTTCATTACTTTGTGTCCGTACCTCCGCAACTGTTCTATTATTTCAGGTCTTGCACTATCTGCATAAGTCATACCTAATACCTCCACACCTTTTAGATATTGGTGTATGTCCTCTGTGGTCATCTTTGACCTGTATAGCATTTCTTTAAAGTATAGGTTGTGGTCTTTCTTGTATGTCGCAACAAGTGTAGTAGGGTCGTTAAATCCAAAGTCCATCCCATAAGCCACAAGCTGTGCATCGTCAGGTATGCTATCAATCTCTGTGTACTTAAATATAGTTGCTTTGCTAATTGCTCTTTGCCCAAGTCCATATATGCGCCAATAGTTTTCGTCTGTGTCTTTTAGTAGTTCTATCTCGCTTCTTATACTATCGTCTAGGAATGGATTGTCCAGGTAAGTAGTGTTGTATATCTCTACGTCCTCTCTTTGCTCTAGCTTCTCCCATATCCAATGATACTCGTCTGATGGGTTTAAGTCTCCTACTATCTTGTCTGTTGTTCTGAATACTAATTGCTGCCAATCTTCAAATGTCAGTTCGTTCATCTCATTAGCAAATAGCAAATCCCTTTTGCGCCCTCTTACCTTTTGTGGTTGGTCTAGGCTAATAAACTCTATTAGGTTGCTGTCTAGCTTATACTCGTGGTTACTCTTATTGTGGTGCTGCTCATCGTATAAGTCCATACGTTTGAGTATCTCTAGGAAATCTCGCATCACAGTAGCACGTACAGCAGGAAACGTCTTACGACATATAGTAATGGTTTTGTTCTCGTTGTGTTGACAATAGTGTAGTACTATCCACAACAAGATGTTAAATGTTTTTCCACTTCTTGTTCCACCTACTTCTAATGTTATCTTCCTATTAGAGTTGGTTAGATGGTTGTATACTTTATTTACTTGTATTGTGGTCAATCACTTCTACCTTAAAACTCTTTTGTTTTGTATCGTGCTTTATCTCACGCTTTGTGCCGTTCAATCTGTGCGCTTCATCATCATCACTAATAAGCTTCATCAGTCCTATCTGTAAAGTAGCGTTATCACTTTCGTACCACTTCTTACGCATATTCACTTTCATATCAGAACGGTTTTTTTGCAGTAGGCTTTTTATATCGTCTACTTCGTCTAATTTATGTGTGTAGAAAGTTTGCTTGGAGTAGGGTACATATGCCATTATATCCCCTATGAATAAAAGGTTATTTTCTTTGATGGCATCAATAGCCTGTTGTTTTATTTCTTCTGTATTATACATATAAGTATAACGTAATTAGTTTAGTTTTTTATTTGCTTTCATTTCTTGGTAAGCTATTATGGTTTATATAGTATTCGCATTTACCATCAATGATAGGTGTTTTTATAAAGTAGGATTGATAAATATTCGCATTTGCTGAATATCTGAAACAACTATATTTCTTTTGACATCCTTCCCCCAAGCACTTTGTTATATCAGGCATTTTATTCTTTTGTTATTCCTGTGTGATGTTCTAAAATCCTTATTGCGTGTTGCAATTCCACACATTCATTTGATATATTTATCATATCATTCATAGCAAAAAAGTAGTCGTCTACTTCATCAGGGTTTTCCATAGTTTTCTCTGACTGTTCGTATTCCTTATTTAAAAGTTCTATTCGTTTCCTTAGTGTTGTTATTGCTGTATTCATATCTAAAATGCGTTTATTGTTTCTGATGCTGCGTAAATTTTTGTCTGTTGGTTTCTAGGCTTTATGTTGTTGCTTCTTGTTTGTTTTACCTCGCCTCTTAGTTCTTCTATTTTATTTTTTAGTGTGGATATTGTTTCCGTCAATACTTGGTTTTCGTGTGTTAGTGTTTCCAAAGTAAGTACAGTATCCTTTTTAGCATACAAATGATATACCCTATTGTAAGCCTCTTTAAAGGCATCGTTGTGTTCGTAATCCCATTCAAAGTTGTTTAGTGAATGTATTACAGTTGCGTGTGTCTGTCCTAGTGTACCCCCCATAGCCTTGTAACTCATCTTGGTAGTTAGAGTAAGTATCTTGTAGTATATCTTTCTTGCAAATACTATTTCTCTGTGTCTAGTGTTTATTGTAATGTCTTTTCCTGTTTGTTTCTCAATCAAAGTTTTTAGGTGTTGTATGTTCTCCCTGTTTCTTTGTGTAGTATTTAGTAAGAAGTTTTTGTATTTCATCTGTATAATAGTTTATTAGTTTCTCGTTTGTGTTTTCGTATGCTCTTTGTAGTTCGCCTTTAAAGTAGGCATAGCTTTTTATTAGTGTGGTCTTACGCATCTTTAAATACTTTGCGTTTGTTTATTATATCTCTAATAGTACTATATGGTATTTTATATTTCCTACCTAATTTCGAATAGTTTTTTACCACTTTGTATTCTTCTCTTAATTTAATAACAAGTTCTTTAGGATATTTTATATTATGACAAATCATTTCTTTTCGGGTTTTTTCAGGTATATCCATATAGTTGTCTTTATGTGTGCCTATTACTATATTATGCCAAGAATTATCTAAAGCGTTTCCCTTTAAATGTCTGACCACAATACCATCTTCATATAATTTATCTCCATATTTTTGATATGCTTGTAATCTATGAGTTTCTAAATTTATGTGTTTTTTATTTAACTTAATACCTGTATGTTCATAGCCTCTGCCATTTACACAGCCAACTACTTTATTAGACAAACCAATCAATTGTCCGTCTTTAGTAACTCTGTACCCTTTCTCGTATGCTATTTGTTCTTTATTCATAATTTAATGCGTCTAATATAATCATTTCTTCTTTAACCTCTTGTAGCATTTCTAAAGCATCTTCATAGTCTCCTAGCTTGATGGCTAGTTGTATGGTTTCCATATCGCTTATAAATCGTTTCATAGCGTACCTCTTAATGTGTAGCTGTCTAGGTCTGCATCTTCTATAAAGAACATCTTGTATCTGTCTATTGCTTCAAGGGTCTTACGTTCTCCTTCTAAATAGAAGTCCTCTGATACGTCGTATATCGCTATGTCTAGTGTGCCTTTGTCTAAAGCTATAAATGTAAACTCTGTATAAGGTATGTTGAATAGTTGGCAGTATATGTAGACCTGTATGTCATAACCGTATTTTTTGGCTGAATAAGGAAAGGCTCGTATGTCGGTTGTAGTTTTTAAATCTACTATTCCGCTCTTACCCAATACATCTGCCTTGCCTCTAAATGGCATCATATCAATAGTGCCAATAGCAGGTACTTCTGTTTGGCAATCAGTAATAAGTTGTAAGGCTTGCTCGT
>UEXN01002375.1_pt1 | contig 13362 bp, 10 predicted proteins | sample 1796711 | NCBI WGS metagenome assembly UEXN01 (sample SAMEA4772470, study PRJEB27181) | metagenome | reverse complement strand
TACCTACAGGCACAATATCAAGTTCTGCGCAAATTTCTACTTTACCTAAAATGGTAGATAGAACACTAAAAATTACAAATATAGGCGGTGCAAATGTTCAAAGTTTAGTAAATGAATCTAATGACCCAATACCAACATCAAATCAAATTTTAAAGTGGAACGATAGTACAAATCAATTTGAACTTGGAACTCAGACCGCAGCAGTATCTTTAGCATTTAATGATACTACAAACGCACTTTCTATAACTCCTGGAAATTCAGTAGATTTATCTTCTCTTGGTGTAGGAAGTGGGGGAGCATCAACTCCTTTAACTGCTTCTGTAAGTGCATCAATAGGTGTAGGAGCCGCAACTGATTTAACAAAAGTTTTACGTTCAATTACTTTTACAGGTAACGCAGTAAGCGCTTCTAATTCAGGTAATGCACTAACCGTTGCAATCAACTCAGGTTCAAGTGGCGGTGGCGGTAGTACAACTTATAATGGTAATAAAAGAGTTAGTAATATACATCTGAGAGGATTAGTTACTGCTTCTTTTAACGCAGGTACAACAGGTTCTATAACTGAATTTTTAGACGCAGTATTTTTTCCGAACACTTCTCCTTCAATATCAAGTAGTAATATGACTATTAATGAATTTGAAACAGGAGTAGTTGGAACTATAACTGCTACAGATGCTGAATCTTCGTCACAAACACTTACTTTTGGAACACAAGATAGTTATTCAGCAAATAAGTTTTTAATACACTCAGGTAGTGGACAAATAACCGTAAACGGTCATACTACCGCAAGTTTAAATACAACTAATCGTGGTGACGGAACATTAACACATCCGTTCTTAGTAGCAATAAATGATGGATTTGTAACTTCTTCTGCTACGGTTTTTATAAGAGTAACACCAAATACCGCACCTAAGTTTAGAACAACAAGTGCTGCGGGTTCTATTGTAACAGCACAGACAGGTAGTGTAAATGAAAATACTACAAACGGAACTACCGTATTAACATTTTTTGTATCTGATTCTGAAAGTGATACAATCACTATACATCCATTAAGTCAAAGTGTAGCAAATAGATTTGCAATGGCAACATCATCTGTTTCAGGCGGTAAACGAATTATAATTAGTTCTGCTACAGCAAGTTTTGATTTTGAAACTGATACTCAACATAATTTATTTGTAAGTGCTTCTGATAACCATCACGGAAATACAAGTGGTAGTTATTTAACAACGTTGCCAATAAGAATAAATGTTACTGACAACGTAGCACCGACAATGGCAAGTCAAGTATTTACTTTGCCTGAAAATAGTAGTAGTTACACAGATAACGGATTAGGTGCAAATACAAATAGTTTACTTACTATTGGAACAATATCAACAAATGATTCTGAAGGCGATACGGTAACATTTACTGCATTGACATTGACAAGTGGTAGTGGAAAATCAAATGCAAATCAAAGTCAACCTGCTAATGACCCGTTTCAAGTTACATCTGTGGGTGCATTACAATTAAAAGCCGGACAATATTTAAATGCAAGTATTTTTAATCAATATAAGTATAGCGCTACATATAAAGATAATTTTAATAATGCGAGTTCAAGTGGTGTAATAACTATAAACGTAACTGAAGAGCCGACACCATCTGTAAGTCAAAACGGTACTTTCTATATAATTGAAAGTGCAGTTAGTGGTGCACTTGTTAGAACAAGTACAAACGGTAGAACAGGCACACAAGGTCGTTTTACTACAACTCCAACCGTTAGTTGGAATGTAAGTTCTTCAGGATTTTTTCACATAAAATCTACAGGACACGTATCGATGACAGGTAGTGTTAGTGAGTCTGCATTTACATTTGCAGCAGGTAATGTTATTTCAGGTAGCGTAACAGCATCTACTGCTTTTGGTACACAAGCAACTGCAGAATTTCATAGTAACGTTGCAATAAACAACGCTCCTACACCATCGTTTAGTAACACATCAGCTAATTTAAATAGAAATGGTGCGAGACCAAATAATTTATTAACTACAATTTCATTTTCAGATTCAGAAAGTGATTCTCTCGCACACGATACGTTTACTTTTACAGACCCAAGTAATCAATTAAGTAGTACTAAAGTTGGCGATACATATCAAATAAAAGCCGCACAAAATATAAGTGCTTCTGCTATTCAAATGACCGCATCTATAAAAGATGAACACGGATTTAGAACAGGTACTACAAAACACGATATAACAATAGCTACACCGAATATGGGTACCTTAACTAAAAATGGAACATTCTACATAATTGAAAGTGGTGTAAATAGTAATGCTATTCGTACTAATAGTAATGGGCGAACAGGTACACAAGGAGATTTAGGTGTAACATATTCACCAAACTATAATTCGCAGGCTGTGGCATCATTTACCTCGTCAAATGCGATGGTAGCCGTATCAAGTACAGGTGCGTTGACACTTGGTCAAAACGTAAGTGGTTCTGCTTTTACATTCGATGCAGGTAATCCAATTACTTCTAATATAACATTTAGAGACCAATTTGATAATATTGGTAGTGGAAGTGTTTCAATCAACGTTGCGAAGAATAATGCACCTGATATAATTTTCACACCATCATCGCCATCATTAGAAACAACAGATTCTGAAGCAGGTGATGAAATAGTACGTATAACATTTAGTGATACTGAAGGTGACACTATTAATAATGGTAATTTTACATTAGTAACAGGTAGTCACGCACGATTAAGTTCATCATTATCAGGAAGTGCTTTTAAAATTTCAGGTCAGAGTAATTTAGCCGCAGGAAAATATGAAGTTACTGCATCTATAAAAGATAGTCACGGATTTAGAACTAATACAGAAAAAGTTTCGATAACCGTAACACAAGGCGCGTCTAAAATATTCGCATATAAGAGTACACGTGGTGCGTTAGGATTAAATGGTAGTGATTCAGCCGCAATCAACATATTAGGTGACGATGATAAAGATGGAAATGCCGCTGCAAACTCACCTATCGCAATGTTTCAAAGTGGCTCTATAGGAAGTGCTTCAATTAGTGTTACAGCCGGTACGATGACACTAATATCATCTGCGAGTGTTACAGCTTTAGATTTTACAGCAAGTGCACACTCTTCAGTAAGAGATTTTGGAAATATTGATTTGAGTGGAAATTCAGGTAATGGACATCAATACATATTCTTATTTCCATCAGGAAGTACATTTGCAGGTAAGCCACACACAATAGGTACTTCATTATCAGGCGGAAATAACACAGCAAGAGAATATATTGTTTGGAATGATAATGCTTCATCAGATTCTGTTGACTCTGCGGGTGTACATTATTTTGATTTAAAATCAGGTGTTAGTTACGGAGGTTATACACGTTACGGAATAGTTTATGCATTAAGCGCTAATACAGCAGGTACACAATTTTTTCACGTAATCGCATCGAGTGGTTCAGCACCATCGAGTGAGGTATAGGAGAATTTAATGGCATTGACATTCGGAACTGATTTAACCGTAACAGGTAATATAAAACTTACTGAAGTACAACTTGTTCAAGGTGCTTGGAGAAGTTTATCAGGTAGCGCTGCTACAGGAAGTGTACCTATTCAAAGAATAGAAGACGGTCAATTATATTATCTGAAATCAGAAAACAAAGTTATAAAAGCAACCGTTACATTTAATAGTGAGACATTTCAAAATGAAGCTTCATTTGCAGACTTTGCGTGGCCAACTGCTACATCTGCGAGTTATGCGGTAACTGCAAGTCACGCTCTAAACGGCGGTGGAGGAGGCGGTGGCGGTATCACTATTTCTAATAACTCTAATAATAGAGTTTTAACAGGTGATGGTTCAAATGCAAACGCAGAAACAAAATTAACATTTGACGGCACAACTTTAACTTTAGGTGCCGAAACAACTGCTTCTTTTCAAAGAATTAATGCACAAGTTATAAGTGCAAGTGTAGTAGAAGTAGATGCATCTACTTTAAAAATAGGTGGCACAGCAGTAAACAAAACTTTAGTAGATAACATAAAACAAACTTTTAGTGATTCTGTAGCACAAACTGCGGAAACCGTTACAACTACTGCGGCGACAGGTTCGTTTACAGGACACGTTAGTTCTTCTAAATTTATATTATCAGAACAAACAACAAGTCCTACACCAACTGCCGGCGGAATGATATTTAGTGGTAGTGCGTTTTACCTAGGATTTGAATAGAAGAATGTTAAAAATTTTTAAAAGATTTATATTTATAATAGATATGATTAATCAAAACAAACAACAATAACCTAATTTAGGAGAATAATAATGGCAAGTTGGAAAAAAGTAATCGTCTCAGGCTCGAAAGCTGTCCTTGCCGAAGTGACAGCGTCAGCGGGCTTTAGCGGAGATGGTTCTAATTTAACAGGTGTTCAAGCCTCAGGGGTTGACATCGACGCATTATCTGCGGTAACAAGTTTGCATCAAACTGAAGATGCATTCATGGTTTCAGATAATGGGACGGAAAAGAAAATCACATTTACCAATGTAGAAGATGCTATATTCGGTAATGTATCAGGTGATGCTACGATAGCAGCAGGTGGTGCTTTAACAATAGCCGCAAATTCAGTTGCTTTAGCGACAGACACCGTTGGTGATTATGTTCAGAACATAACAGGCGGTACAGGTATTACATCTACAGGTGCTACAAGTGGTGAAAACATTCAACATACATTGAGTGTTGATGCATCACAAACACAAGTAACATCAGTTGGAACATTAGGTGCAGGTGCAATCTCAAGTGGCTTTGGAAACATTGACAACGGAACATCTACCTTAAACACAGGTAATGCAACCGTAGATAATCTTTCAAATGCTTCAGCAGTAGGAGATTCACACATCACAGGTTCGATGAGTGGTTCGTTTACAGGTGATGGTTCAGGATTAACGGGTGTAACAGCCGCAGTTGATATTGATTCTTTAGATGCAGTAACATCTCCTCATCAAACTGAAGACCATTTCATAATGTCTGATGATGGTACTGAAAAGAAAATTTCATTTACTTCTTTAGAAGATGCAATTTTTGCTAATGTTAGTGGAGATGCAACGGTAGCCGCAGGCGGAGCTTTAACAATCGCCGCAGATTCTGTTGAAAACTCAATGTTAGCTAACATTACACGTGGTAGTATTAAAGTTGGTGGTGGTTCAAACGCACCTACTGATTTAGATGCTAAAACATCAGGACAGATTTTAGTTGGTGATGGAACAGATATTGCTTCAGTAGCAGTTAGTGGAGATATTGCATTAGCCTCAAACGGTGCTATGACAATACAAGCTAACTCAGTAGCACTCGGTACAGACACTACAGGAAATTATGTAGGAACAATTACAGGTGGTACAGGACTTTCATCTACAGGTGCTACAAGTGGTGAGGGAATTGCACATACATTGAATGTTGACTTATCAAGTTTATCTTCACACACAATTGGTGCCGCATCATCTACGATAACAATGGGTGATAAGGTAATCATAACAGGTAACTTAGAAGTTAGAGGTTCACAAACTGCAGTTTCTTCAAGTAACTTAGTAGTTGCTGACCAATTCGCATTATTTAATAGTGGCTCAACATCAGGTGATGGTGGTATTGTCGTACAGACAGGCCAAACGATGGGTGGAGCGGCTCTTGGAACTGCATATGCATATGATGACTCAGCAGCACGTTGGGGATTTTCTGAAGTAGATGGTACACAACACGATGCAACTTCATTTGTACCTAGGCAATATGTCGTATCAGTAAGTGGTTCAACGGTTGACCCTGTAGAAGGTAGTAATCCTGCAAACTTTGGTGCAAGCGCTGCAACAAGAGTTGGTATGATGCACGTTAACACTACAAGTGGTGATGTGTTCATTTGGTCTTAATAGATAAATGAAAAATGAAGGGTTTTCTTATGGCGTTAATAGATAAAACAAAATCTGTTGTCAAAAAGAAATCTGTAAAGAAAGTTAAGGATGCGTCTCTTGTTTTAAAAGAGGCGCATCTTGAATGGATGTTACAGATTATAAATGATAGCAAGATTTCAGGTAAAGATTTAGAATTAGCCGTACAAACGGTACAATGGTTACAACAAGAATATAAGAGGTTACACGATGAAGTTAGAACTAAATGAGATATCATTTATTAAAGATTGTATTTTGAATACAACAATAAAAGGAAGTGATAGTGTCTTTGTAGGAGACTTAATAAAAAAAATTTTAAAAGAAGGAAATAGATTGACTGCACTTGAGAAAAAAAGGCAATCTGAAATGCAAGAAGTTTATATAAAAGAATAACATAGTAGCTGTATTGGCTCGAAAGAGAAGTGGGCTCAGAAGAGTAACCAACCATATAGGAGATAAAATAAAATGCCAAATTGGAAAAAAGTAATTGTTTCCGGTAGTAATGCGACTTTAAATCAAGTTACATCATCCGTTGTACGTGCGGACACAAATTTAAAAATACCCGTTTATTCATCTAATCCATCAGCAGGTACCTTAGGCGAAGGTGCTGTATTTTACAATTCAACGACAGATACCGTTAATGCTGATACAGGTGCCGCAATTATACCTGTAACAGGTCCATCAGGACCCACAGGTGCTAAAGGTGTTCAAGGAAATCAAGGTCCGATAGGTGCAAAAGGTGCCATAGGAAATCAAGGACCAGGAGGAAATACCGGTCAAAAAGGTATAAAAGGCGGTAATGGACAAAAAGGTGCGAAAGGTACACAAGGTTCTGTTGGTAACGGAGGAGATAAAGGTTTAATTGGTTCTCAAGGCCCTGTAGGTCAGAAAGGAAACATTGGTAATCAAGGACCCGTAGGTGCACAAGGTGATATAGGAACTAAAGGTCCAATAGGTCAAAAAGGTATAATTGGAAGTCAAGGAAATATAGGTGTTCAAGGACCCGTAGGACAGAAAGGTGTTAAAGGAGAAGTAGGTGCACAAGGACCAATAGGACAGAAAGGTGCTATAGGTAATCAAGGCGGTGTTGGTGCTAAAGGATTAATAGGCGGACAAGGACCTATAGGAGATAAAGGACCAATTGGTGCTAAAGGAATAATAGGTTCTAAAGGATTAATAGGTGCTCAAGGACCCGTAGGAGCCAAAGGATTAATAGGAGATAAAGGACCAAACGGTTCAGTAGGACAAAAAGGAAATATAGGTGCTCAAGGACCCGTAGGAGCTAAAGGAATAATCGGTACTCAAGGACCACAAGGTGCTCAAGGTCCGATAGGACAAAAAGGTTTAATTGGTAATCAAGGACCCATCGGTGCTCAAGGACCCGTTGGTCAGAAAGGATTAATAGGAGACCAAGGTAATCAAGGTGCCGTAGGACAGAAAGGTGCTATAGGTAATCAAGGCGGTGTTGGTGCTAAAGGATTAATAGGCGGACAAGGACCTATAGGTGCACAAGGACCTATTGGCTCTAAAGGATTGATTGGCGATAAAGGCCCAATAGGTGCTCAAGGACAGAAAGGTGCTATAGGTGCTGGAGGTCTTAAAGGACAAAAAGGAACAATAGGTAATACAGGACCGGCCGGTCAAAAGGGTGGAATAGGAAACCAAGGTGCGCAAGGTGCTCAAGGACCTATAGGTCAGAAAGGTGCTATAGGAGGTCAAGGACCGATAGGTGCACAAGGACCCGTTGGAGCCAAAGGCTTAATCGGTGATAAAGGTCCAATCGGTCAGAAAGGATTAATTGGTTCACAAGGTAATCAAGGTGCAGTAGGTGCTAAGGGTTTAATTGGAGATAAAGGACCAATAGGTGCACAAGGTGCCAAAGGTAATATTGGTAATCAAGGACCCGTTGGAGCCAAAGGATTAATAGGTTCACAAGGAAATCAAGGAGCAGTAGGTGCCAAAGGATTAATAGGAGGACAGGGTCCGATAGGAGCTCAAGGACCAATAGGTCAGAAAGGTGCTATAGGAGGCCAAGGGCCTCAAGGTGCTCAAGGCCCAATAGGTCAGAAGGGTGCTATAGGAGGCCAAGGAAACATAGGTGCAAAAGGTTTAATAGGTAATCAAGGTAATCAAGGAGGAGTGGGAGCCAAAGGATTAATAGGAGATAAAGGTCCAATTGGTGCTCAAGGTGCAAAAGGAAATCAAGGAAATATAGGTCCTGTAGGAGCGAAAGGTGCCATAGGTAATCAAGGACCCATTGGTGCTCAAGGACCCATCGGTTCTAAAGGTTTAATTGGAGATAAAGGACCGATAGGTGCTCAAGGTGCTAAAGGGAATCAAGGAAACATAGGTCCTGTAGGTGCAAAGGGTAATATAGGTAATCAAGGTCCTGTAGGTGCACAAGGTCCGATAGGTCAAAAAGGACAAAAAGGTTTAATTGGAAACATAGGTCCAATCGGTCAGAAAGGAACTATAGGAAACATAGGTCCTGTAGGTGCACAAGGACCAATAGGTAATCAAGGACCCGTAGGACAGAAAGGTCAGAAAGGTTCAATAGGAAATCAAGGTGCAGTAGGACAAAAAGGTCAGAAAGGTACCATTGGAAACCAAGGACCGATAGGTGCACAAGGTCCTGTAGGAGCTAAAGGATTAATAGGAAATCAAGGTGGTGTTGGTGCTAAAGGTGTTATAGGTAATCAAGGACCAATTGGTGCTCAAGGACAGAAAGGAACCATTGGTAATCAAGGACCCATCGGTGCTCAAGGTCCAATCGGTCAGAAAGGTGCTATTGGCGGTCAAGGAAATATAGGAGATAAAGGACCAATAGGACAGAAAGGTCAGAAAGGTAATATTGGTAATCAAGGTGCAGTAGGACAAAAAGGACAAAAAGGTAATATAGGTCCAATTGGTGCTCAAGGAGCCAAAGGTAATATAGGTAATCAAGGACCCGTCGGTGCTAAAGGAAACATTGGTAATCAAGGTGGTGTTGGTGCAAAAGGTTTAATAGGTAATCAAGGTCCGATAGGAGCTCAAGGTGCGAAGGGTAATATCGGAAACATCGGTCCTGTAGGTCAGAAAGGTGCTATAGGAAACCAAGGAGGAGTAGGTGATAAAGGATTAATTGGAACTAAAGGTCCGATAGGAGCTCAAGGTGCTAAAGGAAATCAAGGTAATATAGGTCCAATAGGTGCTAAAGGAAATCAAGGTAATATAGGCCCAATAGGTGTTAAAGGACAAAAAGGTAATATCGGAAATATAGGTCCTGTAGGTCAGAAGGGTGGCATCGGTAATCAAGGTGGTGTTGGAGCCAAAGGTTTAATCGGAGGACAAGGACAGAAAGGACAGAAAGGAACCATAGGCTCCGGAGGTCTTAAAGGTCAAAAAGGTAATATTGGAAACATTGGTCCAATAGGTGTTAAAGGTGGTGTTGGAAATATAGGTCCAATAGGTGCTCAAGGTCAAAAAGGTAATATAGGAAACATAGGACCTATTGGTGCTCAAGGTGTTAAAGGTCAAAAAGGTAATATAGGAAACATAGGGCCAATAGGTGTTAAAGGTGGTGTTGGAAATATAGGTCCAATTGGTGCTCAAGGACAAAAAGGTAATATAGGAAACATAGGACCAATTGGAGCTCAAGGACAAAAAGGAAACATTGGTAATATAGGACCAATAGGTGCTCAAGGACAAAAAGGAAACATTGGTAATATAGGACCAATAGGTGCTCAAGGACAAAAAGGAAATATAGGAAACATAGGTCCAATTGGTGCTCAAGGTGCAAAAGGAAATATAGGAAACATAGGACCTGTAGGTGCTAAAGGAAATATAGGAAACATAGGACCTGTAGGAGCCAAAGGAAATATTGGTAATCAAGGCCCAATAGGTCTTAAAGGACAAAAAGGTGCACAAGGCTTAACAGGCGGTGTTGGTCAGAAAGGTAGTTTTGGTTCTAAAGGACCCGTTGGAGCCACAGGTGCAAAAGGCGACCAAGGTCCTGAAGGTTCTTCAGGAAATGATGGACCAACAGGTGCACAAGGAGCTCAAGGTAATCAAGGACCTGTAGGTGCGAAAGGTGCAGTAGGTGCTAAAGGTGTAGCAGGCTCAGGCGGTAGTAGTATTACAATGTCTGTTGGCACAGGACTTGATATTACTAATAGTGGTGTTCTAAATACTAACGTAACACTAACATTAGATATGGATGAAGGTATTAATTCGACTATTACACCATCAACATCTAATACATATGATTTAGGTTCAACATCTTTAAGATGGAGAAACATCTATACTACTGACCTTCAATTATCTAATATGGAAAGAGAAGTAGGTAATGAAGTAGATGGAACTCGTGGTAATTGGACACTTCAAGAAGGTAAAGATGATTTATACATAATAAATCGTTTAAATGGTAAGCATTATAAAATTAATTTAGAAGAGGTTAAATAATGATTTCTCCCGAAGATAGAAGATGGGTTGTTCTCAACACAAGTGAAACAGGAAGTATTGACTTTACACAAGTATGTGAAAGTTCAGCTAGGACTTTAAGAGTAACTAACGATGGTAGTCAAACATTTGTAAAATGGGATAAGTTAGCCGCAGTAGAACAAGTACTTTATGCAGATGGTGATTTTGATATTCCTGAAGGTAAAAGCGTTGGTGATGTGAGAATTGCTGCAACAGCATCAATGGATACACCATCATCTGTACTTTCTTTATCAACAAAGTCACAAGAATATACTCAATCAGAAATTTTAAATATACTTACCGGCAGTGCTTGGGTTGCGGAGGTAGAATAATGGCTATAAACGGCTCAGGTAGATTTATTGGTCCAGGGATGCCGATTCGAGATGGTTTAATAGGATGGTATGATAATCGTTACAAAGAACCTTCTCTTAACTCCGGTCAACCTTGGGTAGACATAAGTGGAGCATCAAACACAATGACAGATAATAGTGTTCCTATTTGGCGGTACGGATATTATTTTGACTTAGATGGCTCTGATGATTATTTTAGAAATACTTCTATGGGAACACACACTTCTTATACTCTTGAGTTTTGGGGACAAAAAGATGATACAAGTACTGATTATATTATGGACGGTAGAGACCACGAACACACTTCAAGTTGGTGGTGGTTAACAGAGTATCAAGGTTATGAAAATAATTATAATAACAGAGCAAGACTTAGCAATTGGAGTAATGGGTATCTAAATTGGCACCAGCAAGTAATTGTAGATAATAATTCTACTTCAGTACTTTACATAAACGGAGAATCCGTAGCAAGCGGTACAGATGGTCAATGGAGTTCTAATGAATTAACAATCGGAGCTGGTCATAATAATGATGCTGAATGGAATGGAAAGATAGGATGTGTAAGAATTTACAGCAAAGCTTTAACTGCTACTCAAGTACGGCATAACTTTATGGTTGATGCAGGAAAGTTTGGTATAACAATAGAAGGAACATCATAATGGGTGTAGATGTAGGCGGAGTAAAAGTAGGTGGTGAAAATATCATACGAGAATACCTTTATAGATATTACACCGCATTAGATGTAAACTCTCATAATAATGGCTCTTCTACTATTCAAGACATAAGTGGAAATAACTCAGATGCTACTACTCAAGATATAACTTGGAACAACTATTATTGGGGGTTTAGTGAATTTGTTGATGATACAAGTCAAATAGATTTTCCTAACGCATCTTTAGGATTACCTAATGCTGATTGGACTTGGGAAACTTGGGTATATCCAACAGATTTGACCGGAAAAGGTAGTATTATAATGTTAGGTAATTTTGATGATTCAGCAGGATTTGAAAGAGGAGATACAACTAATACAATCAGAGCCGGATTCAGAACAGATTCTACCGGTGAAGATGTAGCATTAATCACTTCAAGTATATTATCAATAAATAATTGGTATCACTTAGCACTAAGGTTAGACCAAACTACTGACCAAGTCGAATTTTGGGTAAATATGGTATCACAAGGAACTGCTACTATGAATAGTGGTGCTTGGTATGAAACAGGTACTATAAGAGCGGGAGCAACAAGAGTGTTAGCAGGAAGTAGTGGAACTGAAAGATATAAAGGTGGTATAGCAGTATTTAGAATATACAATCAAGCATTAACAGAAGATGAACTTTTATATAACTTTAATTCTGAAAGAGGAGCGTTTGGAGTATAATGGCTATTAATATTGGAAGAACCGGTACTTCAGGAAGATTCGTAGGTGGTGGTGCTGGTGTATATAGACATACAGGTTTAAAACTCTTGATAGACCCTTATAAGTATGAGTGTTTCAGCCCTCAGCCAACAGACTCAGGAATGTCTGATTTAAGTGGATGGGGAAATGATATATACCCTCGAAATGGTGCAACTAATTACTCAAATGGTTATTGGTATTTTGACGGAACAAATGATTTTGCATATCGTTTTGATGATTCTGACTTTGACTTTGGCACAACTACTGATTTTTCTATACAAATGTGGTTCAGAAATCTCAAAACAAGTGGAGATTGGGGTTTAATGGCAAAAGGGAAACATGGTCTTTTAGGTTGGTCAATATGGTTCGATGATACAACGGTCCCTGAGAATCCAAACATGGCGATGTGTATAGGAAATAATGAGAATTATTATGATTTAGGTACAGGTTGGGAAAGTGGATGGCAAAATCTTGCAGTTGTATTAGACAGAAGTGTTGGTATAACGGTATATAAAAATGGTGTCCAAACAACATCATTTTCACTTTCATCTTCCGGTACTAATTTAAGTACATCATATTATTTAATAATTGGGGGAACTCAAGGTTCTAATTCAACGAGTACCGTAAATGATGATTTTTATGGGTATATGGGCCAAATATTAATTTATACAAATAAGTTACTTAGTGCAGATGAGGTTAGACAAAATTTTAATTGCCATCGTGGTATCTACGGAGTCTAAAACACTATTCTATAGTAAATAAAACTTTATTTTCAAGTTTTACTTAATATTTATATATATACAAATTAAAACAATAACGGAGGTTATATAATGTCAAACGAAATTAAATTTACGGAAGATGAGTTATCTAAAGTATCAGGTATAGCAGATACGTATACTTCATTACAGAATGAATTAGGTAGAATAGGAGCTCAAGAAATAATAATGGCTCAAAGAGTAGAAAGTATTGCAGACCGTAAAGCCGAAATTGAAAAAGAATGGAAAACTAATCAAGCTACTGAGCAAGAATTAGTAAAAACTTTGAGTGACAAGTATGGTGAAGGCTCTCTTGACCCTCAAACCGGTACTTTTGTACCAAATTCAACTAAAGTTGAAAATAAATAACGTATAAATATAACTTTTGAATATTTTATACACTATTTATTATTGTTTAACAATAACCTTTATTTCTAATTTCATAGGAGAATAAAATGGCAGAACGAATTGTATCTCCCGGCGTATGCACC
>UEXN01002362.1_pt1 | contig 13413 bp, 5 predicted proteins | sample 1796711 | NCBI WGS metagenome assembly UEXN01 (sample SAMEA4772470, study PRJEB27181) | metagenome | reverse complement strand
CCGATCCTTTTTTGATTTGAGACCCATAAAAAATAGATGGTATGTTTACTAGACCAACTTCGGCTGTGTCAAAATCTCTTTGATGTAATGATGATGAATATTCAAAGTGTGTATTCACATAGTTATAATGATTGATAGTATTTTTAAGAGCGCGTAGGTGAGATACATACCCGCTTGTTAAAGAAGAGACTGTTCCTACTCGCGCAGTTGAGGTGTCATAGTATTCTTTACCTATGCTTGAAGTAAGTGGATAGGAACTTACTATAACATCTCCGTAATCAGCACTATTGAACGCTGCCTCTGTGGAAGTTCTAAAATCTATTCTTGTTCCGTTCTTAATGACGAAAGGGAAAATAAGACCTGTATCATCGACTTCTCCGATTTTGCGACCGGTTGAGGTAGATGCTCTGTCAATATTTAGTTCGTATAAAGATACGTTGCCGGCATCAGTTAATCTGATTGGATCCGCAAAAGCGCCAGAGATATTAGGTGTATTGTTATAATACGCGGAACCGGAATAAACTACAAACTTAACACTTGGATATGTCTTTAAAGTATTATTATATACTTCATTCCGTTTAAACTTGTAGTAAGACATAACATAACCACATATTTACTTTAGTAATCGAGTCTTACTCTGATTGTAAACTCTGTACTCGGATCCTTCTTGAGAGGCTCGGACAACTTGGCAACTGCAAGAAGCTCATTATCCGGTGAGTATAATCCAACAGTTGTAACATACGATACCGGAAGGTCTTGAGAGTTAGTCTTTACAACCATTTTACTCTCAGATAGGTAAGTTGGGTTAGCAGAATAGTTAAAGTCTGTATTGTTCGCGCGGCAGAAATAAATCGTGGAGTTTAACTCTGTTGTATTATTATAGGAAACATTTTGGAACCTGTGACGAAGACCGTCTGCGTTTCCTGAAATTGCCGTTCCGCTTAAGAATTGCTCAATCCCACTTGGATCCGCAGCACTCATGCTTACGGGAATTGTTAATAGGGAGCCAAACACAGAAGCTGTTACTACAGCCACGCCGGCTTGGTAGTAAAGCAGTCCTGCCGGGACTCTGCCGGAGCCGTCTACTGCTGATGCTGTCAACGCAGAGCCAGTAGCATATAGGATGCCATATTCGCCGGCAGGGGAATTTACTTTGTAACCGTTCGAACCGCTGGAGTCAACCAAATTAATTGTTGTTCCGCCACCATACGGAGTACCATAGGCATCATTGACGCCTAATGTCAACGTAAAGGAGCCTTTCTTAATTTCATCTTTCGAAAGAAGTCTAGCAAAGTTTATAAAGTAAGCTTCATTAATCTTTGTCCCACCGGTAAGATCGCCATCTTCGTCAAAAGACCTAACAGCGCCGTTCTCATCAAAGCCAACTAGCACCTGAGCCATCTGATTGTAGATATTAATCTTCTTAGCATTCTGCACTGACGTAGACGCAGATAAACCTGAAGTCGCAGTATATCCACAAGTTAAATCAAAAATGTGGTTTGCCGAAGAACTTAAGTATGGGTAATCATAAACTGACTGGAACATTCCGTGTGAAAAGTTCTTAATGTTGTTATCCGCATATGTTCCTGAAACAATAGAACCAGTAATTGGAATTGATTCATGAAGAAGATTTCTTGTTACTACGGAGTCTCTTCCGCTTTCTAATTCTTTAAATGATGTGGCCATTATAATATCCTTTTATTTAACTAGTTCTGCTTTACAAATCTAACAGGGACATCCAGTGTATATCCTGTTGAAACACCAGAGATCCTAACTACTGAATCAATAAACTTATAGTTTCCGCTGTTTAGGCTACCTATTGAAGTGGTGCCCGGGGAGCCAAGTCGATCGAACAAAAATGAGCTTGTTCTCAAATCAAGGGAGGAAGCAATCTTAATCTGTAGCCTAGAACCGCGGGGGCCTCTAATAATAGAAGCAGAATTGGATGCGATATCTGAAACTACACCGGTGTCGTCGGCTCTACTAAAGATATATGTCGCAATGTTATCATCATCGATAGATGAAGGGCTAAATGAACCTTGACCAGCAGAAGATCGCAACTGTCCAAGACGATTGTCTATCTGAACAAAATACTGTGTTTCAACCAACTGATCATCTAATTGAGCCAAAGTCTGATCTGGGGATAATTCTACTGTATCCAATCCTTGATCAGCTTCAACATAGTTGGCACCCTCAGATGGCCTAAATCCGTTTAATATTCCTGCTGCTAAGGCATTCTGCCCTTCACTGGCAACTGTGTTTACTGTTGTACTATCTGCCAGAACAACGTAAGAGTTTAGCCCAGTATAAAATGGCTGGCCTCCAGCTGTTGTATTGGTAAGTATCACAGGAAGATACAACAAATCGTTGCGAGAGTATGAAAGTAATCTAGATTTCATACTTGACATATTATTAGTAAATGATTCCAAAACAGGTGTTTGAAGAATATTGATATCGTAGTACGCAGAACCGCTTGTGTTGTTCTTGTCGTACAGTCCGTAATCAATCTCATCATCGCTCAAAGCAAATTTTGAAATATTAAACCTACCATTTCCTTCGGCTAATCTTTTTCTGCCCAAGTCGGTTAGTACGGCGTCCAAAATAATGTCGCCTGAATTGTCTAAGAAACCCATATTATTATCCTCTTCCTATAAATAGTTTTAAGTTTGCTAATTAGCTAGGATTTGTAACTCCTGAATTTTTAAAAGTTATATTTAAGTCTAACTTTTTTCCTGTTTTTTTACTAGTGACTCTTACTTTAAACGTCTTGTTCCAACAAGATTTATCCTGTTCTGTTATTCCTAGAATATTATCTTGCGGGGCTACTTCTGTATTTGAAGGAGCTATAGGCACATTTTCTAGAGCAACCTGATTAAAACTAGGCTCAATATATAGAAACCGTCTTCCATTTATAGTGTAGTGTGGCTTTGATTGTTCAAAAGTAAATACTTCTTGTCTCAAAAAAACTTGGCCATCATTATTAATAATTTCAATTTCAAATATATATGTTGGATTGGAAATATTGCCATGTACATCGACGGAGCGCGCACAATAATAATATTTAATATTTTGTAAGATAGTGTCTTGATAGTATCCAACAATACCAATTTCTGGATCAATATCAATAAGTGTATCTTTAAAATCGCGATATGAAGTAGGAATACTATTGACCCTAAATAATTGATACCTATCTACTGGGTCATCGGATTTAAAGCGGATTCTTCTGTTCTCAGAGCGGATATCTTCAAATGACTTATTAATGCCTGTCTGTCCAAGATATTCTTCTTCATAAAACTGTGAATCAGAATCTAGTATTTGGATTGGTATATCATCGTAATCCCCGGTACTAGCATTTAATAATATTTTTATATTTTGAGAGTCTCCCTTAACTGGGTAAAAAGATATGTTTGGAGAAACGGGTGGCTTATCAATGACTAGGACTTCAACATCTTCTGTAGTATATGGCACCAAGACGGCTTTGATAGATGGTGCATTTTGTATTCCGTCTACTAGAATAGAGCCCTGAGGGTGTGCTGGGGATCCAACTACGGAGACGTTATTTCTGTTGGGATATGTGTATTCATTTCCAAATATAAGAACCACTTTCTTAAAATCATACTGGTATTTAGTATTATATTTAATTTGCGAGTCATAGTAAACTTGGCTTAAATTGTCTCCTGTTATATCCGGTGATATAAACATTCTTTGAATTAACTGACCACGTTCATTTTTCTTCTCTATAACATACAGAAGTGTCTCAGAATGACAAAATTTATTGTCAAAAATCTGCTTTAAACTTCTCTTAAAAATTTCACTGTTAAGATCGGACTGACTAAACCCGATATCATAAATACAAGAAGCCATAGTTGCTTCAAAAGACACGTCAGCATCAAGATCGCTATGCGGCCGGCCATAATAGTCTCTTAAAAATTTTAAATTTGGAACAATTGAAGCTATGACTCCACCATTATTTTGATAAAAGGATACAAGACTTTTCCAGAGCGGCAATGAGGCGTTGCTTGGTGTTAGAAGTTCACCGAGATCGAATAATACCGGTACACCTATATCATTTGATGAAAAAGTAAAGTCAGATAAATTATCGGCATTATTAAAGATTTGATATCTAGTTGAGAATTGTTCTTGCTGTGGCTGTGTGTGATAGCTTACAATCGCTAGTGCTTGAAGCATATCCACAAAGTTAGATGTACTCGGGTTAGAATATACATCTCCTAAAAATGGTGAGGGTCCAGCTGCGTCTTTTGTATCTCTACTAATTGTGATTTTGTTATAAAATGGAATATTTGTGGTGTCTATAGACTCGGGATCGAGGACCTTTATATCTGAGTTTAGAATAGCAATATCACCATTTACGCTTCGGATATAATTCTTATTCGCTTCAGGTAAAGTTTCTATTCTAGAAGCCATTCCATCTGAATATAGATTATAGTAGCTACCAATGTTTGCTTCTGTATTTCCAAAATTTTCTGTTTTAAACCACGAAACTGGACCAGTAGGTGTTTCTGCTACAACAACTGGTGGAAAATTGGCCGGTCCACCGCCAAACTGTATTGCTGGGATATGGTATGGCTTTAGAACAGTTGAGGAAGTGTTTCTTAGTTCAAGTTGTAAATAATACGCATTTGGAATTAAATACTCTTCCACCTTCGAATTGGCGATGACATCCTCATAGTCTGGATTTGAATTGACATAATAATTATATACTGGTTCAACGCCGGTTAAAACTCCCGACTTTTCCCTCAAAGCTCTATCACTAGATAATAAGAAATGTTCAGATGTGTGATCTATAAATGCTTTATTTTCAAAATTTTCAGTATTAAGCAAGCCCTGGTAAATCACCTCAGCATCAGTAACTAAATCGTTAATTACCATTAATTGATCAGCCGAATATTTTAAATCTCCTAGGGTGTATTCTTCTAAGTTTTGGGCTAGCCAGACAGAATTATTGCCTGAGTCACCAGATACAGAGGAATAACCATCCCAAGCACTCAGTTGCGCAGTAATCCTAACTGAGTCACCAAATTGTGAATATGATGAAGTAAAAACAATATTGGTTCCGTTTGGTCCGTTACCAATAAGCTGATTACGCAAAGGACCAATTCCTTCTTGCTGAAAGCTTTCGCCACTATGGTCGAAGTCTGGTGGGGCATATCCGTTTTTGATGGCCCTTAAAGCATTAGAATAACTATATAAAGCCTCTCCTTTGCTACTATTATAACGTGTATAGTATGATCCTAAAATTCCCCTTAAAGGATCTTCTGTCCCCCAATTGTCCCGTACCATTGGGTGAAATTCAATCAAACTGTTAGATATAACAGCATTATTATTAATAGTACCTCTATCTTTAACTCCAACTAAATCTTGGTTAACGATGATTAACTTATCTTTATAACTATTATCTTGCATTTATCAATAACCTAACGTCGACGGTGCTAGTGTAAATAGCTGTTCCATGGTGCTACTTCGCGATATAGTTCTAGAACGCGTAGAATCAATAGAAATATCTAAAGAAATAAAAGGTATGTTCTTGGCATATAAAATATTTACGCTATCTAAATCAGTATTAATAGATAAGTCTTCAAATTGTTGCCTAGTTTGTCTGATAGTCTGCTGTATATTGCTGTTGAGAGTTTTTTCTTGTATTTCTCCTATTACGAACATACTAGTCATTGGCTTAAGATCCAATATGTCAGGAGAACCCAGAGTACTAGATACTTTTACCAACTTACAAACTAATGGTTTTGAATTTTTCTTAGAGTCTTCTACTTTTTGAGTTGTTAATAATTTCCAGTTCTGTTTTCTTACTCCTTGCTTTATATCGTAAGAGTCTAGATATTGTACCTGAGCAATTGAATTAAAATCTACCACGTTTGAAAAGGCTGAGCCAGAAGCAATAACAGAGCTATCTTCATTAAACTTGTGTTGTGCTGGTGATCCAGATAATTCACTTGTATGTGTCAGCGTCGATACGAAGTTATAGTCAGTAACGCTTTTATCTATAATGTCATCCACCAAAAGAGAACCTAGTATATCCACAGATGGTGTGGAAATAATAGTAGATATTGTAGAACCTGATGTTGCTTCTAATGATTTATTTTCATATATGAAATCAGAAGTTTTAGATAAAAAATTAGCCGAATCTAAAATATCAATGGCCATTCCCCGGGGCTGTCTTATCAGATTTTTAAGTGGAATTGAATTCTTAACAACAGAAACATTTAAAGCATTAAGAATTTCACTCTTACGGCTGGTCGGACTCTGTTGTTTGTTTATGTCGAGTACGCTTCTTCTTTGAGTTTTACTTTGTATTATTGGTAGAGCATCTCTTGTTGGTACTCCTAGTCTAGATGTATCGATTTTTAAAGGATTGGGTGTTAGATTAACAAACTGAGCTGTCAAATATCCATGTGGATTTAACGTAGCTGCTTGCGTGTTAATTATTTCAAATTTCTGTATCTCTTTTTGAGCGCGTGTATTATAACTGTCATAAGATATGCTAGGAATGTTAGTGTTTGTAATTGTCACATCACTATCAATAATGTCTAATCCGTAATCTCTAGTACCTGTGAATATATATTTGTTGTCAAAATTTCTTGTAGTTACTACATTACCATTTCTTCTAGAGATAAAAATCATAGAATTAATATCAAAACTACTGCTTTTACTTTTTTTAGATTTTAATAAATTGTGTATTTTTGAAATAAAATTATTTATTGTAGATATGAATAAGCTTTTATCTTGGTCGTATTGTGGGTTAAACTTATTTACAAGGGATAATAAATTTTTCTTCCAGAATCTTTGAGAAAAAGTAGAAAAGGGATCTGATCCAAAAATAGATTGTACAGCTGTTAAATAATTAATGACTATTGTATTAAACAGAAATATACTATCCTCTGTCATATTGGCGCCACTAATCTTACGAAGTTCTATTTCAATCGGTAAGATTACATTATTTATTAAATCTTCGGTTTTATCCTCAAGAATAACTTCTACTTTGTATTCCGCGGCTCCAGATATCACCTCTCTTGTTGTGTTATCTAAAAAGAATACCTCAACCATAGATCCGTTACTGTTAGTATTATTTATTATAGAGCAATTATCATTTAGGCTAGCAACTTTTTTAAAATAATTTGCCTCTGTTAATCCACATTTCTGGCTTTTTCCTGGGGTCAATCTGTTCCCATCAGCATCTCGGCCGCTTATTTTTTGATATATGATCAGATCTTTAATTTCTGTGGCTGCTATAACTGAAGCATTGTTCTTTATAAATGCTCCATACTTACTATTATTTTTTGCAAAGGATAAGTGATCAAATGTAAAAGATCCATGTATATCCCCAGAGGATCCTCTAGACAAAGTTATTGGTGAGAAATATGGTTTCTCTTCAGCAGTAAAACGATAATCTAGAGAATTAGCAGCCTTAATTACTCTTAAGTCTTTTAATCTCACATTAAGAGCTGTTGTTGGTACTAAGTCAGGATGTTGTATGGCAGTATGTGCATTTCCAGCCATAAACTGATTGTTATGTATGTGTGCCGATCCTGGCCATAGTGTGTCTTTAGTACCATATGTCTCAACAGTACCTTTTAAGGTAAAGATTGTAGCATCTACAGGTGTTATATTATTTGTAACTAAAGTTTCTTTTATAACATTTCCAATAATAAAGTTATTTTTATTTTCTATATATGAACAAACCAAAACATAAACTACCTTGGACTCTGGTATTGTAAACTGTTGCCGATTTAGGTAGCTGTAAATGGGGTTACTTTTCTCAGATCGAGACTTAATTGTAAATTGAGACTTCCTTGGCTTAAGAAGAAACTGATTTTTTGAGTTTGACTTTATGGTTTCAATTAATTCAGCTTCTGAGGATGTTAATACATCTATCTCTTGCTTTGAGGACGAAAAGTAAATAAAGTTTCCAAATGTATATTCTTTAATGACTGATCTTTTAGGGATAACTTTCTCATTAGAAACTCCAATGACTATGTTGTATTCCCCTTGAGTATTTTGGTCAAATCTTATATCTTGTATATTAACAAATGGAATATTTCTCTGATATGGTCCTATTGAAATAGTCATTAACACGACTCCTCATTCTCGGTAGAGTATATATTGCGATTTATCTTTACTCTACTGGCATTTGTCAATACAGCATCTTCATTAATGTTAAGCTCATTAATAACTTCTGTCGGAATATCATCGTCGGTTAAAATATTCATAAAGTATTCTACATTATCTATGGTGGAAGAAATGAACTCAGTTTCACTTTCAGGAGTAAAACTCAAAGAAGTATACTCCCCAACGGATCCAGACTCAAATACTTCTATCTCAAAGTTTTCTTTTTCAAAAGGAGTATTTTCTTCTTTAATTTCGACCATCAAATAATTTTCTTTTAAAGCTAAAAATATATTTGAACTTTCCAAATATCCAGTAATTGAATCATTCGTTATTGGACCATCTTTAAAAGTTGTCTCATAATCAATAGTTATATTTATTTGAGGTATTGGCTGAATTAGACCATCTTCACTCAAGAATCTCTGAGCTACTGATGCAGTCGGAGTTGAAAGCAATTCTACCTGCCATGCTGGTGCATATTTTTTGTTTAAGGATGATTTTCCTAACGGATAGGCATCTAACTTTCCTTTATCCCCGTATGGCTGTTGTTGAAAGATAGCCACATTGTTTGCTGGATCTGAGGTATGTCCCCCTATCGTACTCATTTGTCCATTAATATTACTAATAAATTTTGTTACTCTTGTTTCTGCGCCTTCCCTAGTTGGAATAGATTTTAACTTTGGAGTGTTGCTTTGGATTCTTGGTTCGGCATCGTTCTGATCCTCTGTGTACCCAGATCCACTAACATCGTACATTACATCATCATCAAAGAAGGCGTAATAAGTTGGATTTAGTTGTCCTGCTGCGAGACGATCTCGTCCATAGTTGGTGAGCATAACCTCAAGAACTTCTTCTTTTTTGTTAAAAAACTCCATTATGTATCATTTCCTACAGCTACTACTGGGGGACCGCCAGCAACATCTTTAGAAGCATACTGAACTGTTTCATCCATCTTAACTAGTTCGACCAATGAGAAGTAATCGTAGGGCCAGTTATATGAATAGTCGCCAATGTTGTCTTCGAAAGCAGAAGTATCTTCTGTTACTAATGATCTTCTGTACTTCTCGAAAGATTTCTTGGCACGCTTCTTAACCTTGAAAACAAGCCACTGAATATCCTCAGAGTTGTCAACGAGTAAATCAAGAACTTGCTTATCATCGATAACTACTTCTTTTTGCTCAAACTTTTCATTAATGTTTGGCGGCAAGTTTTGCCACATATCAGCGATATCTTGCTGTGTGATCGTTGCCGAGAACTCGAAAGCATACATCAATATTGGTTTAACTGTCGCATTCGTTACAAAGTCAAATTTTGGTGGGAATACATATTTCTCTAGTTTTTGACTAATGTTTTCATACTCGGCATTATCTTTCTTGATGCCAAAGAACTTTCTTCTATTGTTTACTGTCTTGAATGGAATCGCAACCACTGCTTCTTCAAGAACGTTTTGCTTCTTAACTTCCCCTACTCGTTGTGGGATTCCCGTGTCTATTCCAACTACATCAGCCAAAGATTTAAAATCAGTAAAGTTAAATGTAGCATTGGATATACCGGCAGTTCCATCGGTTTTTTCAACCACATAGAATACACCTTCTTGTGAACCGGTCGGGATTATGCCGTATTGATGCCACATTCCTTTCACTTTTATCTGCTCTGCTGTTGAAAGTCCTCCACCGACAAAACTTCCCGTTGTTCTTGTGCTGTCGACATTCGCAAAGTTTAATATTGGGGTTTCAAACTTCGGCTGGATTAGCCAGCGCTTTTGAGGAGAAACTGTGCCTCGGGGAACTTCGGAATAATACTGTTTAAAATCAAAACATGAATCCATGTACATCGCTGTTCTATTGGGATATCCATCTCTTGCTTGTCTAGAATATACAAAGTAGGTGTTTGATAATATCTCTTCTAAAGTCGGTACACCCGTAGTTTGTGCTGTATATACAAACTCTATATCTGCCGAACCAGACCAGTAAGGGGCAGTTACATGCGTAAAGTACGAGCTTGCCGTGTGCGGAGTGTTCCCGCCTAGTGGGTACCCAAAGGCACCTTCGCGGGAATACATATCAAAAGAACTCGTATCTACTTTTAGATCAGTAGTCAAAGTTCTAAACATTTTTAGACGCATTCTGTATTCTGATCCCGATACAACCGGCTCAAATTGGTCCTCTCTTTTGGAGGACATGCCCGACATTCCATTTGTGAAAAAGTTAGTTGTCTCACATAAGAAGTTGTCGATTGCTAGCTCGTAGAACTTCTTGCCAGCATTGATTTTCATGTATACACTTCCGGAGCCACCACTATCAAGAAGTTCGCCACCTGCTACACCTGTGTCATACCACGCTCCTGAGCCGGTTATAAAGTTCTCGTTAAAATAGTTCAAAGGACGATATAGGGACTCAAAAGGCATCTTTTGGATGTAATAGCCATTGGCGCCGGGATAGGCTGGATTGTTCGATGAGAGAGAAATTTGTGCGCCATAGTTAACTGTACCTTCAAACAAGTTTGAGGCAGTACAAGGCACAACCGGAATTGATTCATTCGCAGTAACATTTTTTGCGATAGTACCGGTATTGGCTAGGACGTAACTGCTTACACCAATGCCAGACTTAATAGTATTAAACAAAATACCCGGGGAAAATAATGGTTCTAAAAGTGTTCTATAAGATTGAGAGCGAATTGCGCTGCCGGCATCAGACACCTCAGCATACGGAGCATAAGACCGTGAGAATAAGGACGCCAACTCTACTGTTCTTTCTGCCGGGTAGAATCCCTTATATGGAAGGAACTTAAGAAGAGCATTACAGCGAAGAGAAACCTTATCTCTTTCGATCTTAAGAATCCCAGAACGTTGCTCATTTAGATCCTCATCAATAACAGAGAAATACTTTAAGAAATCAGAGTTTGAATAAGTCTTATAGAAATCAGTATGTGAACTATCACTGATAGCAGCCCCAGTCAGGCTAAACACATTATCAATATCAACTAAGAAATCACCCTCATTATCTTCTACATAAGTCTCTATAAGTTCACTGATTCTAAACTCTGGGACTATTGAGTGATCCTTTCCTACCAAAGCAATTTTTTCAGCATATGTAGAATAATCTTCATATGGCTTCTTGCCTGATTGTGTTCCTGCTTCCCAAAGAGCATCGCCGGCATAAACTTTTGAGCCCCCTGCACTCGATGATCCCGCAGGGACGCGGGCAGCATAGGTTGCCGCTGGTCTAATGTTTGCTACAGTTTGGAGACCAAATCTAGAATAAGAGTTCATCAGTTCACCAGCACCATCATCAGTCCTAACAGACGATGTTGTAGCAAAGTTTAAGTGACCATCAAGAGGCCATGTTGAACTAGAATTAATGGCTACTCCCTGTGAGTTGTCTTTTCCACCGTATGTGACAGATCGCTTGGTTCTATCATCATCCCAAATGTTTGTGATAGTAAAGTTTGTTCTTCTACGAACTATATCATCAAACATATTGATATCTGATGGATATAGATTTTCTGTGTATGAAACAACCGCACTTAAACTACTACTTAGCGTAAAGTCTAAGACAGTTCTATATGTTTTGAGTCTGTCTATATCTGATTCAAGTCCATAAAAATTATTAAGCTGTGCATGCGAAAAATAATCAATTTGGTTTCTAAAAGGTGTTTTAACAACCATATTGTTTGCTACATTAGAATCTGATGTGTTGTCTTCCAACATAAAGGTTATTGGAGAAGAGTTCATCGAGATAGGAGCTTCTGTGAAGTCAACAAACGTGTTTGGCTTCAACCCTAAGCTTGGTCCATCTTTCAAATCAAGCAAACGTTTTGGCGGGACTAGATAACCAATCTGGTTTGTTTCTCTTAAATTTCTCGCGACCTTTGTCTCACCAGCACGGATTTGCTTCCAAGTTGGATATCCATATGGTCCGTTACGCATTGTAGTTAGAACATTCAACAAATCGGCATTGTTATCTAATGCTGATCCGTGCCAATAGTCTGCGTTAACATAAGCCGATACAGAGTTTGAATCAAGTGGGAAACCTATTGTGTGAGAAGAAGCTGTTATTGGATCTACCAAAGCAGTTGTTAATCCAACAAATGTAGTATCTTCATATGTTCCTGATATGATTAATTGACTTAAAGTGCTCGCGCTAAAACAAGATGGTCTATCATTTCCATAGATAATCTGTCCCACTGCCAGAGAAGCTGTAACCCAGGAATACTGCTGTGTAGAACGTGGGATAGCGTGCTGAACGAATAAGTTGTCAAATACTTCTTGCGTGAAGTATCCCGCAGAGGCAGAGGCAATACGTCGTCGTCGGTTTCTGTTAGTCTTGTGCCAAGAAGGAGTTGTAACATATGTGTTAGCCGGTACGGAACCATACGCTGCATCAGAACCAAATGGACCAGCGTGAAGTGTGGCTCTTTGATCGAGGCCTCGATTCTTTCCAATCTGATCAACGATCGTGATAGTTCTTCCAGCAGTTGGATCAACTGACGCAGAGCCGGATAAGCCATAGTTTCTAACGGAAAGATTTCGGTAAGGTAATACATTGTATACAGATAACTCTTCATGAGCAGGATCCATATAACCCCGGGACATCACCTCGTAGCCGCAACCAGCAAACCGGTTAACAATGACAGTTTCATTTGAGTTCGCGCCGGATCTGTTTGGAAGCTCGTAGTTTAGGTTGCCTCCTGTATTTGCGTTATCTTCTCCGGTGTCTGTTACCGCAGCGATTGGATCGACGCCACTTTTAAATCCGTTTAGGCTAAAGTTTCCAGAGCTGTCGTCTGTGATAGTTAGAATACCTGCTACACCAACAAACCCTTGCGTTAACTGAACTGTGTCTGTGCCCGCGGTCGCGGCGGATCCACCATAAGTAGAACCGAAAGCTGAGTCGCTTAAGGCGCCTTCAAGTTCATCGCGGGTATCCGTGATCGAGCCTTGCTGTTGCACAAGAATAGTTGGATAACCTGAGAAATCAGTAGCGGCGTCGGTAAAAAAGATTGCTATGTTTTGAACAGCTTCATCATTTCTTAAGAATGGAATATTAAGAGCTTGGACGGATGACGATAGGATATTACTAAGAAGTTGAATGCTGCCTCCCGCTTTTGCCCCAGGCACTGCAGGTGTAAAGGCATAATAAAGCGGAAAGCGTCCTCTTGTCGCTAGTGTCTCTGGATAAAGAGCAAAATCAAATGATTGATCTTGGAAAAACGGATCATTGATAGAACGACCTGCCGTCTGAATAACTTGATAGTTCTTCTGGTAGTTGCCGATTG
>UEXN01002357.1_pt1 | contig 13427 bp, 13 predicted proteins | sample 1796711 | NCBI WGS metagenome assembly UEXN01 (sample SAMEA4772470, study PRJEB27181) | metagenome | reverse complement strand
AAATGGAATCAAGTTGCAACTCATGTTAACGATAATTTTTTCTTTATTGATATGGAGCGTTATACTTTAGAGTCTGTGCTGCGTAAAGGTGCTGAGCTAGTTAAACGTAAAGGTATTAAATGCCTTGTTATTGATCCATTTAATAAAGTTAGAGACGTTGATTGTAAAACAGAAGACATCAATCGTTACACAATGGAATATCTAACTAAGATCGAAACGTTTGCTAAAAAGTATGATGTGTTAGTATTTATAGTTGCACATCCAACTAAAATGTATAAGACGCAAGACGGTAAAATTGAAGAGCCAACGATGTATAATATAAAAGGTGGTGGTGAATGGTATGATGCTAGTTACCACGGCTTATTAGTCCATAGAGACTACGAAAACAAAACCACAAAAGTTAAGGTATTGAAATGTAAGTTTCAAAACTTAGGTGAGAACGGAGCTGAAGCTCATTTTACTTGGGAGCCAAGATCTGGTTGCTTTGTTCCACACGAGATGCCTGACTTAGATGAGAAAATGCCTTGGGACTAGTTGATAAATGTGTACAACCTGATCCATATAAAAGAACTGAAGAAGATAAAGCTGCATACAGTTGGTGTATAAACCACGGAATAAAAATAGGTATGCTAGCAGCGTCTGAAGGTTTTAAAAATCAAAATTGGAAAATAAGGATTGTAGCTAACAACAAGGAGATGATTAGCCCAGGCGAATATAAAAAACATGAAATATTACCTAAACTATTTGAAATGTATAGATATTATTACAAATCAAATACGAAAGGTAATGGATAATATAATAAATATGAAACGAATAACATTAGTATTGATTATGACTACATCACTTATGTCATTTTCACAAGAACCAAAATTAGATAATAAATATATAAACCCAACTCAATACAAAATGAGATTAGATTTTATTCAAAGTAGGTGTAGAATGCTAGAAGATATGTTTTTAAAGCAATATGAAAAAGATGAAATGACATCTGAATTTGCAATGTTTTATATGCAAATGGTAAGAAGCTTAGATAGCTGTGCTTCTAAATTAAAACAATTTAAAGTTACATCTAAATGATAGAATATAAATTTAAAAACGCAAGCGAAGCTTTTGATTTTTACTATGGTACAATACCAGGTAAAGGTGTAAGATTTGGTAATACTAAAGCAATGTTTAATCAAGGCTTTACCATACTAAATCCTTTAGATCGTATAATAACTAATGAAGCTAGAAACTTTAATGTTGATTATGCTGAAGCTGAGTGGCAGTGGTACTTATCAGGTGATAGATCAACAGCTAAGCTTGGTGAAATATATGGTAAGATACCAAAGATATGGCAAGATATGTCTGACAGCAATGGCAATGTTAATTCTAATTATGGTTATCAATGGGAAAGAGCTTATCAACTAGACAAAGTTGTAGCTCAATTAAAAGATAATCCTGAAACTAGACAAGCCGCTATATCTATTTATGATGGCAAAGAAATAAATAAATACAGACACGACACACCTTGTACTTATGCTGTACAGTTTACAGTGTTAGATAACAAGCTTAATATGTGTGTTGTAATGCGTTCTAACGATCTATGGTTTGGTTTCTGTAATGATCAATATCAATTCAGTAAACTGCAAGAGATGGTCTCTGAACGCACAGAATATAAAGTTGGTACGTATTATCATTTTGCACACAATTTGCATCTATACGATGATCAAATACCAGAACAAAATACATTAACATCAAGAGCTAGAAAATATGGATAAAATTAATTATTATTTATACCATATACCGGGTAAAAAAATAGGTGTTACACGTGATCTTATATCTAGGGTCGTTGACCAACAAGGATATTCCTTAGACGAAGTAGAAGTTCTAGAACAAAGTACAGATATAGATTATATATCTGACCGCGAGTTAGAACTTCAACAGTCTTACGGCTATCGAGTTGACAGACAGAAATATAAAGATCTGTATATTAATAAAATAAAATCTAATACAATGCACATAAACGCGACAGAGCAGACTTCTACGTTCCCTTGTCCAGCTACTAAATTAAAAGGTAGATTAATGGATAATATGGGTAAAACGTGGCAAACAACACACGGTACATTTGAAATTAATATGCAAACTATTGATTGGATAATGAACAACGTAACAACATCTCAATATACAATGGAGAGATGTTATATATACAATAAAGCATTTGCTAAATATTTTCAAGTTAAAATGCATAAAGATGTATATCAAGATTACTATGATACTATAAGTAAGAGAATTAAATCTAACGGTAATTGGAGATATGACAATGTAGATCCAATAATAGTAAACGAATCTACTAGGTTTCAAAAGATAAGAGACTGGGCAGGTGAAAGAGGTCTTTATACTAAAGGCGATACTAAAACGCAGTTTGCTAAATTAATAGAAGAAACTGGTGAATTAGCTCAAGCTATACTTAAAAAAGATGAAAAAGAGTTTGTAGACGCTATTGGCGATATGGTTGTAGTATTAACTAATATGGCACATCTTGGCGGTACAACAATTGAAGAGTGTATAGACACAGCATACAAAGTAATATCTAAACGTACTGGTAAAATGGTTAACGGAACATTTGTTAAAGATGAAAAGTAAGACTATATTATTCAGGGATCCTGTTGTAGAAAGAGTCTGCGATAAGTTTGTTACAAGATCAGATGTTGGCTATGCTAAGTATGGTAGAACGTTACACGATGAAAGAACTGGTAAACATAAAGATCTAGCTGGTTATCTTAATGATGTACAAGAAGAGCTTATGGATGCTATACTCTACATACAAGCTGCTAAAGAAGAGCTTAATGATAATTCAATTACTGATGCAATTGCTGAAGTTAACAAAGCAAGCTTTAGACCTCCACACCCAAGCCACGCTTCAACAGCACAACAAGACTGGGACGATAAGAATATATTAAGTGTTAATTCGCCTTTACCAGGTGAAGAACAAGAAGATGCGATCGCGCCAGTATAAAAAACCAGGTCCTGTTAGATCTAAAAAGGTCAAACATGACGGCATAACTTTTCAGTCAGGTCTTGAAAAATACATGTACATAGCTTTGAAAAAAGCTAAGATAAAAGCTAAATACGAGGGACAAACTTACGAGCTTGTCCCTTCTTTTAACTTTAAAAATAAATGTTATGAAAGACAAGCAAACTCTAAAGGAGAGTTTAAAGATAGAGGAGATAAGAAAATACGCGGCATTCGTTATACGCCTGATTTTATTGGAGATAATTTTATCATTGAATGTAAGGGTAGACCTAACGAGTCTTTTCCAATACGCTGGAAATTATTTAAAAAGTATATCGCTTATAAAATGCCGAAGTATTCGTTATATAAACCACAAAATCAAAAAGAATGCGACGAGACCGTGAACTTAATTCTTGGGAAAAGAAAGATCTAGCAAGACGTATGTATGCTAGACGTAAGCTTCAACAGTTTATAGACTGGAGTATACAATCTAAGGGTTATTTAAAATACAAAGATTTAATTAAATATAGTAAAGAGTATGGCGAAACTGACATTATCACCGTATCGAGTAAAGACTCGTAAAAAAAGACCAGGTGTTCACAGTAAATGCAGAACATCTAATTCTAAAAGCAGTGTGAATTATAAGAAAAAATATATAGGACAAGGAAGATGAAAGAACAAACCTTAATAGAAATGAAAAACAAAGTTCAATCATTAACAAATGTTGTTCAGCATTTGTATAGTGAAGTTGAATATTTAAGAACAGTATCTTTTGGTACGTTAGAAACGATGAAGCAGATGTCTGACTATGACGATGCTTTGGGTAAAGTAAAAGAAAAAGTAAAAGAAACAAGTAATGGAGATAAGCAACAAGATACTAAGTGATATTACTGTTTATATGAAGTATGCTAAGTATGTACCTGAATTAAACAGAAGAGAAACGTGGGAAGAGCTAGTTACTAGAAATAAGAACATGCACATAAAGAAATATCCTAAACTTGTTGATGAAATTGAAGCTGCTTATAAATTTGTATATGAAAAGAAAGTTTTACCATCTATGCGTTCGCTACAGTTCGGAGGTAAACCGATTGAGATCTCGCCTAATAGAGTCTATAATTGTGCTTATCTACCTATTGATAGCATTGAGTCTTTTAATGAAATAATGTTTTTATTATTAGGTGGTACTGGCGTAGGATATTCTGTTCAACGACATCATGTTGATAAATTACCTGCGGTTAACCAACCTTATAGTAAAAGAACTAGAAGACATTTAATTGGTGACAGCATTGAAGGCTGGGCTGATGCAGTTAAGGTTTTAATTAAGTCTTATATGGGCTCTAAGAGGTCATCTAAGATAACATTTGATTATTCTGATATAAGACCAAAAGGCGCACAATTAGTTACGTCTGGTGGCAAAGCACCAGGTCCACAACCTTTAAAAGAGTGTGTAGTAAAAGTTCAAGGTATACTACAAGATGTAGAAGACGGAGACAAATTAACTACATTACAAGCTCATGATATTGTTTGTCATATAGCAGATGCTGTATTAGCAGGCGGTATACGTAGAGCAGCTTTAATTAGTTTGTTTTCTGCTGATGATGAAGCAATGATAGGTTGTAAGTCAGGTCACTGGTGGGAAGAATCACCTCAAAGAGGTCGTGCTAATAACTCAGCTGTACTTATGAGACATAAAATAAATAAAGGATTTTTTATGGATCTTTGGAAACGTATTGAATTATCAGGAGCTGGTGAACCAGGTATTTATTTTAACAACGATAAAGACTGGGGTACAAATCCTTGTTGTGAAATAGCATTACGACCATATCAGTTTTGCAACTTATGTGAAGTAAATGCTAGTGATGTAGAAGATCAAATTGATTTTAACGACAGGTGTAGAGTAGCTTCGTTTATAGGTACACTACAAGCAGGTTACACTGACTTTCATTATTTAAGAGACATATGGAAAGATACGACAGAGAAGGACGCCCTTATAGGTGTATCAATGACAGGAATAGGCTCTGCCGCTGTGCTGCAGTTGGATATGACGGAAGCTGCAGATATAGTAGTAAGCAAAAACAAACAAACAGCTAGAAAAATAGGGATTAAACCAGCTGCAAGATGTACAACCGTGAAGCCTGCTGGGACAACATCTCTGGCACTAGGAACTTCATCTGGTATTCATGCTTGGCATAATGATTATTATCTCCGTAGAGTTAGAGTTGGTAAAAACGAATCTATGTATAAGTACTTAGTAGAAAACCACCCTGACTTAATTGAAGATGAGTATTTTAGACCTCATGATACAGCCGTGATTAGTATACCTCAAAAAGCTCCGGCTAACGCTATACTAAGAACTGAGTCACCATTTGATTTGCTTGAGCGTATAAAAAAGGTAGCAACTGAATGGGTTAGACCAGGTCACAAGCGTGGTAGCAATACTCATAATGTTTCAGCTACTGTTAGTTTAAAACAAGAAGACTGGCCTAAAGCAGGCAAATGGATGTGGGACAATAGGGATTATTATAACGGGCTATCTGTCTTACCTTACGATGGTGGTACCTATACTCAAGCACCATTTGAAGATATAGATAAATCTAAATATAAAACTATGATGAAAAGTTTAACTGATGTTAATCTTACAGATATAATAGAAGTTGATGATGAAACTGATCTAGCTGGTGAATTAGCTTGTGTAGGAGGCGCGTGTGAAATAACATGAAACGACTAGCAATAATAGGTGGTATTGGCATGATGACAATGGCTGGTACTAATATGATTTGGCATAAGCAAAAGCCAAGCTTTAATGCAAACACACTTGCAATAGCAAGCGGCGCTTTTATAGTGTCAATAGGTATAACTATTAAAATATAAACTATGTGTGACAATTGTCCGGGCGGATTTTGCCCATGGTGTTAAATAATAAAAGGGGATCATTACGATCCCCTTTCTTGGTTACAGGAACTTTTGGGTATGGTGCCCAGTTTTTTACGTTCCTATGATACGTTACTAGAAGAATCTCTTCTTCTTCCCATACCAACTTTCTTTTTAGCTCTTGTTACTTTTCTTTTTTCACCACTACTCATTTCACTCCAAGACTTAGGCGATTCACTACTAACTCTTTTAGACGGTCTACATACTTTAGTATTTTTATTCTTTTCAGATCCGCAAACATTTCCTTTTTCATCTTTCCACTCTTCTTTAAACCATCTTTTTAAATTAGCGCCAGACTTAGTTTTTCTTACGGCAGCTAGTGGAGATCTTGATCTTGTATACATAGCTAAAGATTTTCCTTTTTCTTTATCAGCCATCTTCATGGCTATTTTTCTAGCTCTTTCCATTTTAGCAGCGTAAGCAGGTCTTTTTTTATTAAAGTTTCTTTGCTGTACAAAAGCTCCGTTTATTTTTTGAGCATTACCTTTTCTAGTTTTATAAACCCATTTGGCTAATTCTTCCGCGCCGAGTTCTTTAAACTTTCCTTTAGCATCTGGAGCATCTGAGTCGTGCCATTTTAATTTCTGTTTCATACATTGCCTTTTAAGTGGTTAGCCATATCTAAACCTATTTTCTTACCAAAATCACTGTCTGATTTGTAATGAGCTCTAGCTATATTTCTACTATCAGAAATATCTTTTGCTTTTTTATCTAGCTCTGCAGACTTTGTAGGGTGTTTATCTTTTAATATTTCAGCTATTAAATATCCTTGAGCAGAGTGTCCAGAAGGATATGAAGGTGTTTTCATAGAGTCAAGTTCTATATCTTCTAATTTTATTCCAAAATTTTTAGCTAATTTCTTAGGTCTTGGTCTATTAAAATACTTTTTTAACTTAAGTATTATGTCATTTGAAGTATTGATCAAGTCTTTTATTTGCTCACCGTCTTCTTTACCTACAACACTAACGTAAGCATCGTATATATTGTCATTGTTTTTAACAAAGTCTTCGTCTTTTCTAAGCTTATTTATAGATTGTATTTCTTTAAAAGTCTCTAAAGAATTATCTTTAGGTGGCTTCGTTTTTTTAAACTTATCGTAGTCAAAGTTTTTTAAACTCATTTCTTTTTACCTTTGTTTTTTCTACATTTAGCTATCATACCACTAGCATAAGCTGATGGAAAAACTTTATGTGCTTTTTTAGCTTTGTAATAACAAGCATCTTTTAAAGCCATAGGCGTTTCATACTTAGTCATTGGTATTGCGCATGATCTTTGTCTCATATAGTTCTTTTTTTAAGTTTTATATTTTTAATATTAACTTTCTTTTTCTTTTTCTTCTTAACTTTACTTTTGCCATCGGGTTGTATATCCCATTTAGGCCAACCTGCTAGCATTGCTATTCGTTGCCACACCTCAGCCTCTTCACCTAAAGCACCTTCTATATTATCAAGTTTTTGTAACACTCTATCAAGAGGTATGTTAGCTGTAGCAGAAACAATTTTAGCAAAAGCCATAAACGCTGGACTTTTAATACTAAAACCTTGATCCATTATTTCTTCTCTTCTTTTCTTACTATCAAACTGATAAGCAGCTTGTCTTACTTTAGATATTTTAGAACTAACAGGTGGTGATATTTGTAATAGCTTGTATACAGCATCTACATATTCTGGTCTTGATCTTCCTGATCTTTCGTAAACATCTAGTAAAAAGTTTTTAACTACAGAAGTAGTAGCACCAGCTATACCTAAACCTCTTAGTAAAGAATCAAGCATGCCGTTTAATGTTCTTGTAACTCTTTTCTCATCTTTTTCTTCATCGTCTCCAAAACCTATAGCAAACATAGCTTGCTGTAAAGAGTTAAATATAATGTTTTGCACAACGCCGTAGTAAATTAACTTACTAACATTAGTTTTTGAATCACCTCTACCAGCGGCTAAATCTTGAAAAGCTCTTTTCTGTAAACGAGCATACTGCATAGGTGTATTAGCAAACATAAGTATTAAACGACCAGCATCACTAGACTGTTGTTGAGATATTTTATCAGGTCTACTTGACTGTTGATTTTCTTCTGATATTTCTCTAAACTCTCGCATTGCTTGTTTTTCAGCATCCGCTTCAGACATGTCTTGATTTTTAACTAGATCTTTAATTCTGTTACGGTAAAATGTAGCTCCACCAGTTGCAATAGCAAAGCTATCAGCATACTGTGTAGGTAGATAACCTTTTTCTAGTATATATGCCATAGCTGCTTTAGCTTTATTCTTAGATGTTTTAGCAGCATCAGCTATTTCAGACTCATTTATATTTATTCTTAAGCCATTACGTCTATCTCTTAAAAAGTCTGAGTTCATTAATGTCATAAAATCTTTCCAGTATTGAGGTTGATTAGCTAAAGCTTGGCCTGCTTTTAAAGGATTATTAAAGTTCCAATTTAAAAAGTTTATACTTGATATTGTTTGCAACACCGCAGATCTAGTATTAAAGAACATTATAGCAGCGTTAGATCCATTTATATAGTTAAGTATTGTACCACCTAACCTGCTTGCTTCACCAACTCTATTACTACCTGACTTCATACGTTTAAGTATATTCTCCATAGCTTCTCTATACTTAGGACCATAAGCAGCTTCAAGTTTGTTAAGATTTTTTTCGCTAAATATTAAATCAGCATTTTGCTGCCACTCTTCTAAATACTTTGGACGTTTAACTTCTCTTAAACCTCTTAATAAATCAGAAGTTATACTACCAGCTAACCAACTTTTATCAGGTTTGGTGTAAGGATCTTTATTTATGGTAGAAATTTGATCTGCAAACTCGTGTAGAGTAGAATTTGTTTCAACTTGTTTAACCAACTCTTTTGTATCTGTCTTAGTAAGTCCAGGTATTTTAAGTCCTTGTTTGTTCCATAAGTAAACTCTTACTGCTTGTTCATTTGAAAAGCCACTTTCAGTTTCTTTTTGTAAATCTTTAGGCACATTTAACTTATTCTTTAATGTTTTAAAATCATTCATTAAATTAAGTCTATCTTGTGATAGATTTTCCATTGCTCTAGCATAAGGATCAGACAAGTGCGTTTTAAACCAAGCCATTTGAGCATCACCTAAAGTTCCTTTAGATAATAAAGGATATATTAAACCTTGAAAATCTTCTGCAGAATAAGGTATAAAGAATTGAAATTTATTTTTATTAGCACCTCTTACTTGAGCTTTAGCTTCGCTAAATTCTTTTTCAGCAGCAATGCCTGTTTTTTGTTCAATTATTTTATTAAAGTCAACGTCAACATTTTTAGCAAATTTCATTTTAGCTTGCTGTACTTGAGACTTAACATCAATAACTTCTAAAGCTTTTCTTACAGCATTAACATTTTGTATCGCATCGTCTGCAAAGTAAAAATCATTATATCCCTCAGCTGCTTTACTAATTACCCAGTTTGCTTTAGCTTCACCAGTAGAATTACCTAGTCCAACTATATTCTCTTTTTTAAATTCTAAACCTTGTGATTTTAAAAAATCATATATAGCGCCTTGCGATTCAGGAGCTCTAGCTGTTAATACAAAAAGATCTTCATTACCTCTAGCATTTCTAATCTTTTCAGCTACCTTAAATAAAGGACCACGACCACCATCAGTTACTCTATTAAAATCACTAAAGTCCATTTTATAACCTTGGTTTTTTAGATCTGCTCCTTTTTCAGCAAATTCCTCTGCGTTTAATTCTATTGTGGTGCCGTCAGGACTAGTAGCTATTACGATGTTATTACTTGTAGCTAGTGTATCATCAAAATCAAACACTCTAATCTTTTTAATTGGCGCGTTTACATTTCTAGCTATTTTTAAAGCATCATCTATTATCTTAGCTTTTTGTAATACCTGATTCATACTTGGCGCTTCGTCAAATTGTATTACATCTAAAGCTTTAAGCATGTCAACATCAATATCCTTAGCTTGCTTTATAGAATTGTTAAGATCTTCAGAGGCTTTAAAAAATATTTCTGTGTTTACTATCTCTTGAAAAGCTTTATTTCCGTTTGGAGCGTAGATGTTGTTACTTATATCAGGTCTATTTTTTAAAAACTTACTTAATCTAAATATACCTTCTTGACTAGTTAGTCCTGTCTTTTTACCGCCTTCAATACCTTTAGTATCTAAAAGATCAGCAACATAATTAGGCCCAAAGAACTGACCATGACCAGCTAGTATCTGATCTAACTTAGCTTGATCTAAATTGTTTCTAATTACACCATCAAATAATTCAAGCATAGTAACTGAATTAGGTACTAAATGCTCTCCTTTTGTTTTTAAATCTCTATAAGCAGAAAGAGTAGGATTAAATGCAGCTTCATATCTTGCCTCTACAAATTCTAATCCTTGATCTAACTTCTGTTGTAATCTTACATCATATCTATCTTTAAACTCAGGAAACTCGTTAATAAATTCTTGTAGTTTAGCTTCCTGTTGTTCTTCATTGAGTTCTAAAAATTGAGATTTTTTAGGTCTTGCTTTACCTTCAATCCATTGATTACCTTCTATTAAGTAAAGATAATCAAGACTAGTTAAAGCTCTTAAACCTTTTACTACACCTGTTTGTAGTTGAAAAAACTGATACACTTGAGACTTAGTAATTCTTTTACCAGATGCTAGATCTTTTTGTATTGCTAAAACTAACTTACTTAAAACTTTTTTATTAGCAATACCAGCTGCTTCAATTACATTTCTTTCTTTTTCAACCATAGCTAATTTAGATTCTAAGCTAACAGTAGAAAAAACTTTTTTACTAAACTTCCCTATCCACTCTGAACTAAAACTCTTATTCATTGGTTTTATATCTGAAATAACAATATCTTTTACTTGAGACTCGTTTGTATAGCTTGATCCTTGAGCTTTTAATCTGTCAACATAGAAAGGACCTTGCTCTATCTGACCGGTAGCCTTGTTTAAAGTTTCCTTTGCAGCGTTCAATAATCTGTTAGAATATCCTAAAAAGTCTAAAGTTTTATTCCAAGATTTGATTAATCTATTATCTAGTAAATCTTTAGTAATTATTTGACCAAGTTTATTTAAATTATTTGCTGGCGCTTCATTTATAACTCTAATTCCTTTTATATTGCTTACAGCTATAAGATTTCGCTTTTTTATTTCAGCAGCAACTCCTGGAAAACCTGCATTTTCTAAAGATTCTATAGATCCTTTTACAAACTCACCACCTGTAGCTAATTCAGGATCTTCAGTAAACATTATATCTACTATTGATTCTGTAATTCTAGGATCAACACCTTCAATTGCTTGAGAAAAACCTTCAGTGTATTCTTCATCAATACCAATACCATATTCTTGAGCTGCTTGAACTATTTGATCTTTAACAGCATCAAACTCTTCTGCAAGTTCAGCAGGTAATACAATATTTTTAGCGGCTTTATAATCTACTCCTCTACCTAACTCTCTAGCTATGTAAGCTATTTCTGCGTTAACAACATCTTGACCAAATAGTTCTGCTCTTCTTTCCGCAATAGTAGTACCATCGTCTAGCTCTGCTTTAAGAGCTTCAGGCATAGCGTCCACAACAAATTCAAATGCAGCTACTTCTGCTAATGTGTTTTGCTTAGCATCTCTTCTTCCTTGTTCAGGTGTAAAATATTCTAACATATCTTGAACATCTAAATCAGGTTTTAATTGCCTTTTAGGATTACCAGCATAAGGATTTTTAACTCTTGATCCTTCAGCTCTTGATTCATCTGTCAATGTTCTAACTTGTTTGCCAGTTTCTGGATCTATTACAGGCTCAGTAAGCTTGTTAAATCTTTTGTTTAAAGTAGTCTGAGCTGTTTTATTTAATATAGCTAATGCATAGTCTTCTATAAACTTAGTATACTGCTCTGACTTTGCTTTACCCATTAGTTGTTTAACTCTTTTAAAAGCTAGATCACTAGATTGTTTCTGTAAGTCTTGAATAAAGTCTTTTGATGTTGGTGCTTTTAATTTACCTTTTAATATTTTACTCGCAGCTTCTGCCATGTCTGTAGCTAGAGCTTCTACATTTTCTTGCTGCTCTATTTCTTCAGATAGATCTAGCATACTTTTTCTTAACGACGGCTTTTCTTCTTTACTAAAGTCTTGCGCTTCTTCTTGCACCTGATCTATGTCAGCTTGCATGCCCAAAGTGTTAGCAGCAATTTCAGTAGCTCTATATAAATCAAATTTACCTCCACCAACAAACTGTCCTAAAGTACCTCTTTTGTTAACAGGTTTTTTAAAGTAGTCAGCTACAATACCTTTTACTCCTCTATCAGAAGTAATTATATCCATTGCTAAATCTTCTATAGTAACAGCTCCTTCTGTTCTAAATCCGTCCTCATCTATAACACCTGCTATTTTAGGATTTTCAATTACAGGCACGCCGTTTATTTTAAATCTTCCAGATCTTATATACCTAAGAACGTCGTCATAAAATTGATAAGCTAACTCTGTTTGAACGCCCTCGTCGTCAGTGTTTTTATTTTCTATTATCTCATCAATAACAATATCTTTTGCTTCCTTTTGTCGCTTTAAATCTCTATCACTAGGCTTTGCTGTTTCTTCTTGTACGTCAGCAACTTTTTGTATATCTTTTCCTATATCTATGCCTTCTCTAGCGGCTCTTACTTGAGCTCTAGTAAACCTTCCTTTACGTATAGACTTGTTATAATCCTTTATAAAATTAAACACGTCTAATTCATTTTCAAATTTTAAGTTTTTAGCACCTGGTAATTCTTGCATTACTCTTCTAGTAGCATCTCTAAAACCTTGAAACCTTTTAGATTCAAAAGGTATAATACCTTTGTTAGCAAACTCACTAAATAAAGTAATTACCTCTTCAGCTTCTACTCTACTAGTTACTTTTACATCGTCTTTGTATTTTTGTAAAGTATTATTTAAAGCATCTAAATATCTTTTATCAACTCTAGGATCTTTTTGTAGTTCTACTAATCTTTTCTTTAATATTTTAGCTATTGGAAAAACAACTTCAGGATTAGTTTTTAATGTATTTTTAAGAAACTTATGTAATATTTCATGCATGCCTGAAAAGAAAGTTGATTTTTTCCCAGAGTTTGTTTCATTGTTTTGAATAGCGTACTCTACTCCATCTATTTCTAACTCTAATCCTCTTTGTTGTGATCTTTTTTTAGCGTCTTTAACACCTTTACTCTCTAACCACTCTTGTAATTCTTTTGAAGTATCAAAAGTTAAAAATGTATCTACGATGTCATCGTCTAACTGAGTAGTAACATCTTCAACACCTCTTGTTTGTATTTCAACTTCTGCTAAATCATTTAATCTTTTATTTATTTGATTTATTCTAGCTTTGGATTTTTTAGTTTGTAACTCTGGCAATATGCCTTCGTTTTCTCTAAGTAAATTATCTTTTTCTAATATAAGATCTGTAGCTTCTTGTCTTTGTATTTTACTAAAGTTTATAGGCATTTTAATGCCAGCATTTCTTAGCGCTGATAATCTAGCTATTTCAT
>UEXN01002343.1_pt1 | contig 13494 bp, 9 predicted proteins | sample 1796711 | NCBI WGS metagenome assembly UEXN01 (sample SAMEA4772470, study PRJEB27181) | metagenome | reverse complement strand
CCCCCCCCCGCCCGCCCGGCCGGTGGCCACCCCGGCTTTGCCCAAAGTCGGCACTCGCCCCCAGAAACAGTTCATTTTGGATAGTCAGGCTGGGCAAGCCGTCACTGTTCTGATCACCGGATTTCAACACCACGTTGCCGTTTCGCCAGCCTATGCTACCGCTGACATTGGATAGCCGGAACGCTGACTGGGGGCTGGATACCTCTGCCAGTGACAGATACGCATTGCCGTCCAGGTTCATATAACCATCAAACCCCAGAGTTGCCAGACCATCGGCAGTGGCCGGATAGAGTACGAAACGAAACTGGTCCGCGGACAAATTGAAATCCCACAGCGCCACCTTGGCGGTGGACCCGCCCAAGTCACTGAGATTGCCCGCCCCGAGCAGACCCCGCACCTGATAGTGCGACAGGGTATCGGTGCGCAACATGATTCCTGACGCAAGGTCCGGAAAGGCGGTATCTGTTTCTCCCAGCGTTAAATAAAGATCCCGGGCTTTCCAGAGTAGATCGTTATTCATCAAACCCACGGCCACCTCGCTGCTGGTATTGGCGAACAGGAAATGGGAGTGGGTCTGCCAGTTATTCGCCGCCGCCGCACGCACCAACGGGTCTGCGCTATTGGCCGCGTCCCAGAATCCTGGCGACTGCACCATCACGGTAGCGTCTGCCCGCAGCCCCACATTGCCGGTGGGCCCTTGCGGGTAAGCCAGGATATCGGCATCGAGCTTGCCCAGGGTGAGGACAACGCCCCAGTCATAGCTATCTGACCAGCCGCTGGTGGGATTGGTGACAATCAACTGTTCACTGTAGGCATGCAGGTGGCCATTGCGCAGCAGGACGGCAAACGCCGATTCACCGGGGGCGACCCGGGTGGGATGAAACCCGCCCCCCGCACTGGTACACAAACCACTATCCGGCTGGCCGCTGGTAAAGCCCCCCCCAAAGCACAGGCCTGCCGGGCCGGTGTTGTTCTGCACCACATCCAGAATCGCATCCACGGCGAACATGGGGCCGGGGCTATTCCCCAGTCGGCGCCAATTCACCAGCTCCATGCGGGTACGATCCCCGTCCGCATGGCCCAGGCGAAGCTGGAAATCAGTGTCGTAGTCCCACTGGCTCTGAATCATCAGGCCCTCTGAGCGTGGCGTATTGCTTCCGGCATAATCCCAGTTGCCATTCGGCGCTGTACCGTCATAGCCATAGCCGACCCCACGGGCAGACACCCGCACACGGGCGTCTTTCAGGCCACCTAGCCAGGCGCCGTAAAGCAGGGGCTGACGATCCGTTCGATCAAAATTTGTCGGCGCCGCCTTGTACATCAGGTCGAATTCCAGCGCGGTATAGGTGTGATCCGCTTCCAGCAGCAAGCCATTGCTGTCGATACCGATGATGCCAGTGGCGGGCGCATGCCCCCCGGCCGGGCCGTTGGTAAAACGGTTCTGTATCATCAGATTGCCAATGCTCATCTCGGCACTGCCTGCCTCGCCCTGGCGGTATATCCAGTCACCGGTCATGGAAAAATCCAGATTGGCGTGCTGGCTATTCGCGCTGAAAAGCCCCCGGTTCACCAGCGCCAGGTTGCCTTGCGAATACAACCCGACCTGGCCCAGCGAGTGCCCTGCATAAGCGGGGTTGGTCCCGGTTTGCAAGGTCATCCCGTCCAGGGTGAACAAGGAGGGCTGCCAGCCATACTGCAATGCCACTAGAGGAACAGTGTCATCACTGCCTACATCCAGCTGCAGCTGTGCACTCAGAGGATTGCCGTCGCCCTGCAGGGTGAGGCCATTCAGTTGCGTGCAGGCATGTTGGTCCGTCACACCGCCACTGCAAGATCCGAATGGGGCGTTACCACTATCGGTTATCCAGTTCAGCTGTTGGGCCTGGATGACGCCACTGTTTTCCAGGTTGACGGTGAGACCGTCCTGGCCACGGATATTGGCCAGGCCAGTGTCATCGATAGGCGTCATGGCAGTGAGCGCAGCAGAAAGAAGTAATAGTGTCATGACCAACAGAAGACGGTTATCAGAAACCATACAAAAACGCCCTCCCGTCAAAACGCATCTGCATGTCGCCGTTGGCGCTCGCCGAATCACTCATTCTAAACGCCAGTGCACTACCAGGATTGTTGTCCAGCATGAAACCGGGCGTAGCGCCATCGTCCACTTCCACAGCCATGCGTCCGATATTCAGAAAGGTATGCATGTCCTGGTATTCGCCCGGCCCTTTCGCAAACGGATAATCCATCTGAATTGCCGGAAGGCCATCCGGGTTACAGGGGGAAAGCAGGCAGTTACCGTCAGCATCTTCAAAACGACTCAGGTCCCGGTAGCTGGAACCGCTATTACTCAGATAGGCCCCTTCCAGCCGGACATCTTCAATGGCCAGGCTGCCGGAGAATTCCTTCAGCACCAGCCAGTTCCCTTCCCTGGCCACAAACTCCAACCCCATACGACAGGGGTCCGGGGTGCCGTTACAACCGATATCGGGCGTATTGTTCTCCCCAACGTTGTTTCGCAATCGCAGAGTTATCTGAATCGCATCACCCCCAGTGACAAGTTGCAGTTCATTATCTTCCAAGGGAACCATGGAATCGGTTTTCCCGATTTGCGGATAGAAAACGCTTAGCAGCAACCACAACGGCACCAACAGAACAGGAATGTATTTCGAAGGCATACCGTATCCAGACATATTTCCCTCTCTCAGCAGAACAGGGTGCTGCCGTAGCAGTTTTGTTTCGGCGCCAGATCAAACTCCGGGTGTTCCAACAACAACCCCGGCGCACCGAGCAATGCAATAGCCTCATCAATGCCGCGGTTGCCTAGATCTGCATTGGGGTTGTACACATCCAGCAGTTTCACGGAAGGGGCATTGAGCCACCAACCGGTATTGGCCGGCACCGCATAGCCGCTTGAGCAACGGGGAGTGGCATTACCGGTAGCACAGATATCAAAGGCGCCAGGAGGTAACTCTGCCGTCGGCGTCAGTTTGCTGTAACGCGGGTAGGCAATAGGCTCTCTCTGGAAGGAAAGAAAGAAATCCGAGGTATCTTCAAAGGTCAGTTTATGAACGTTACGAAGGTCGGTATTGAGGCTTGCAAAAACTTCATTAAGAATAGAATTCGCTATCGCATCTACGCCACATGCCAAGGGATTCCAAGGGCAACCAATCCCCAATACATCGGTTTCAATATTGTTGATTTTTAGTTCCGCGGCTGTCAGACCCAGGGTTTGCATTCTTGTGCCAGCAATATCAACAAATAGCGCATCATTGATATTGTTTCCACAGTCGTCATGGCCAACGCTGGTTCTCCCTGTGCAGCCTGTTGCTTCAAGACCAAATAACAACGCGATTCTTGCCTTGATATCCATTGTCAGGGAAAGTTCAGAACCCAGAAATCCACTGACACTATTAATGCCGGAATGACAGCCAACGACTCCTGCTCCTGTCACAGCCCCAGTATTGCAGGTTGTAGCAAAAGCCGTATTTTCCTGGTTTATGGCATTATTGGAGAAATATCTCCGCCCGGCACTTAGGGCTCCATCCGCAGATTGAGCACCAATCTTAATGCCGGCAATCTCTCGCAATGTCGTTGAATCATCATTTTTTACCGCAAATTCTATATAGGGACGATCCAATTTGAATGGGCTCCCAGGATCGCCAATATCGGTTCCGTTTCTTCCCATAAGACTAAGATAATCAATATCGATATCACATCCTGCATGACCGGAAAGGTGGTCGTTGATCCCACCACATCCCAACTGCAGCTTGGAAACGTTAAGATTAAGCTGAAGCTCACCATCAAGACCAATACGGTAAAACTCGAACGGTGTTGAGTAATCGTTGGGGTTGGCTAATGCACTACCGGAAATCTTGTCGGAAACAATCAGCCCCTGCCCTGTTACCGCTCTCATCTGTTCATCATCCAGGGGGCTCATACCAGTTGGGCTGAACGCAAAAGATTGTGATATTCCGAACCATAAAGTGATCCATAAAGGCCATATCTTTACAGGGAAGGAAATTATTATTTTTATCATCACGCTCCCCTAGTTTCCCGCACCATAGCTGGTGAATTTCATATAATTAACTTGAAGCCCTTCAGCTCTGGCATCACCGATATTGGCCACTCCAGTCCGAATTACGGGAAGGTTACCGGTCCCTGAAACGCCAAAAAAAGTTGATGGATTAACTCTGTTTTCCGTCGTGTATTCAGACCCTGAATTGATGCTGTAGCTGCCGCCATATCCGCATTGATAGTCGCTGCCGTGACTGGCAGTGCAGTTGACCGACTGACGATAGTAGCGATCCGCAACATCACCCGTTCCTCCACGTGGCGTATAGTCACCACAATTACTGCCGCCCGGGCACGAGTACTGATTGGTTCCCGCCCGAACATCCACCGCCGTGATCATGTAAGCGAACGCATCGAAGTCATCGCAGCTTTCACACTTGCGAAAGAAGATGCCGTCATCGGTATCGTTATAGGCATTGCGATTGGGAGTAACCGTTGTCGATATCGGTGGGCATCCAACCCCACGGCAGGGATACCAATCTCCCCAACGTGAATAGCCATGGGTGACGAAATACGAATCATCCACCGCATGAGAAGGGGTTGCGCCAGGCGTATTGCTCAATAACGCTGCCCGGGCAGTGATATAGCCGGCATCGGCACTGTCCGGTACTGCCAGAGAATAGAAATGATCATGAACCGCTGTATGGGTAGGAACATCGGGAAGACGGGGAATTTCCAGAATGAAATTCCCATCCTGGGACGGCACCGTATCCAGGGTCAGCGCCTGATAGTAAAGCTGTCCCAGCGGAACATAGGCATCCACATTTTTGAAATGCAGACCTTCAAGGGCATCAAACCTGACCGGTTGCCCCACCACATCGCTGGCGCCCGGACCATCATGCTGTGCCGCGGAAAACCGGAAGTCTCCCTGCAGGCGACTGTGGTAAAGGATGGCGAAGGTTTCGTTACCCGGTTGGGTAAACTGGAAAAGACGGAAGGCTGAATTGGCCGCATTACCGCGAATGATGGTCTGGGTTTTCAGCAAATCCCCGGTACCCACGGCCAGGTTGTCATTATTGCCGGAGCGACCTACTTCCAGTTCTCCCCAGAAGGAAAAGGTGTAATCCGGCTGGGCACTGGGCGCCAGATATTCATAGATGATGCTGTCCGGGTTATTCGGATCACTGTTGAGGACGTTGCCATCGTAGCTGACTCCCCTGGGTGAAAATGCGCGTAACAGGTAAGGGTTATCATGGGGTGCAAAGTCACTGATTAACCCTCCTCTGGGGCAGCCCAGGCTGGAGGCATCACAGGACGTGCCGAAATTGCCGCCGCTTTCATCCCAGTGAAATCCACCGGTACCCGCACCGGAAATGTTCACGCCATACCAGCGCAGGTCCCCCCGTTGCAGCGTGGTGCTGCCTACCGGATCTGACCCCACCTGCTCGAAATAACTGGTGGGCTTGATCAGCCAGCGGAAATCCTCAAAGCCGATAGCCAGCCCGGTGCCGGTTACCTGAGACAGGCTTTCTTCATCCAGGGATTGCAGTGCAGCCATCCCTGGCATCGGGGCAGCCGCGAGCACAACCAGCAAAACACGGGATAACCTGATGCAGGTTCTGTCATTGAGTCTGGTGAGCATGCTCACCTCATTGCGTTGTTATTGTTTTATGTGCAGCCATTCATTTTTGTGACTGCCTGGTCATAAGAAACTAACGCAACCAATATGCAACTCAATGCTCAAAACAAAACAATGTGTTTACCGTACGGGTAGGCTTTTGATTTGAAAGGGCTTCGCCGCTTTTTTATGCGATGAGCGGTTTGGTCAGAAATGGAGGATATTGGGTCAACCAGAAAGGCTGTGGGTAACTATTGTGGGAGGGGGGGCACTGCGCCTGACTCCATGAAAGAGATAGCGCTCTTTTATTTACCAATACAGAAGGAGGAAAAAATACGCCCCAGCAGATCATCGGCGGTAAAAGCACCGGTGATTTCTTCCAGGGCTTTCTGGGCGGCGCGCAGGTCTTCTGCCAGCAATTCGCCAGCAGCGTGACCGTGCAATTGCTGCTCGCCCTTGTCCAGGGCGGCCAGGGCCTGCTCCAGGGCAGTGATGTGGCGGCGGCGGGCGGAGAAGCGGCTCTGCCCTTCGCCCTGGCCCATCCCTTTAAACCCCGCAGCGTCTTTCAGGTGATCGCGCAGATCAGAGAGCCCTTCAGCGGTGGTGGCAGAGATCACGAAGCTGCCGTCATCACGGGGGCCGGTGGCCATGCCGGACAAATCGGCCTTGTTGAGCACCACGGTAACCGGCAGATCCAGATTCTCCAGTTGTTGCTGACTCTGTGGCAGCAAGCTGTGGATATCTTGTGGATTAACTTCACCCTCGCGAGAATCCACCATCACCAGCAAACGGTCCGCTTTTCTCATTTCCGCGTAGGCGCGGCGAATCCCTTCCTGCTCCACCACGTCAGCGCTGTCACGCAGGCCGGCGGTGTCGATCAGGTTAAGCGGCATGCCATCGAGCTGGATCGATTCGCGCAGCACATCCCGGGTGGTGCCGGCGATATCCGTGACGATGGCAGCATCGAAACCGGCCAGGGCATTCATCAGGGAAGACTTGCCGGCGTTGGGTTTGCCGGCGATCACCAGGGTCATGCCTTCCCGGACCAGGCGGCCCTGGTTGGCCTCCTCCAGCACCCGCAGGCATTGCTCGCGCACGTCGTGCAGATCGCCAGCCACCTTGCCATCGGAAAGAAAGTCGATCTCCTCCTCCGGGAAGTCGATTGCTGCTTCTACATAGATGCGCAATCCGATCAATGCCTCCACCAGACGATTCACCTGGTCAGAGAATACCCCTTGAAGGGAATGCAGAGCGGCCCGCGCCGAGGCGCTGGTGCCCGCGTCAATCAGGTCCGCAATGGCCTCGGCCTGGGTCAGATCCATCTTGTCGTTGAGGAACGCCCGCTGGGAAAACTCCCCGGCCCGGGCCTGGCGGGCGCCGGCGGCAATGCAGGCAGCCACCAGCATATCCAGGATCACCGGGCCGCCGTGGCCCTGTAGCTCCACCACATCTTCGCCGGTAAAGGAATGAGGGGCGGGAAAGGCAATCACCAGTCCTTCATCAATAACGTCGCCCTTGCCATCCCTGAATTTGGCGAAATGCGCCATTCGCGGAGTCAGTGTGCGACCACCAACAATGTTGCCCGCGATGTCTTCGGCGTTAGGCCCTGACAGACGCACCACGCCAACCCCACCCCGCCCGGGCGCAGTGGCAATCGCAACAATGGTGTCCTGGGCAGTATTCGACATGAAGTGATTCTGAAAGGCCGGAAAAGGAGCATCAGCATAAAACAAAACCGGCCGGGAAATCCCGGCCGGTTTGCAAAGAATAGCGGGTTGAGCCCGTTATCCCTCGTTTTCGATCTTGCGGGTGATTACCCACTGCTGGGCAATGGAGAGAATGTTGTTGGTCAGCCAGTACAGCACCAGACCGGCAGGGAACCACAACATGAACACGGAGAACACCACCGGCATCCACTTCATCACCTGGGCCTGCATGGGATCGGCCGGGGTCGGATTGAGGCGGGTCTGCAGGAACATGGAGGCGCCCATCAGGATCGGCAGGACGAAGTACGGATCCATTACTGACAGATCGTTGATCCACAGGAAGAACGGTGCCTGACGCAGCTCCACGGATTCCAGCAACACATAGTAAAGAGCGATAAACACCGGCATCTGAACCAGCATCGGCAGACAACCACCTAGCGGGTTGATCTTTTCGCGCTGGAACAACTTCATTGTTTCCATTTGCGCTTTCTGCTTGTCGTTCTTGTTCTGCTCCTTGATGCGCTGCATTTCTGGCGCCACCTTGCGCATTTTCGCCATGGAGCGATAGCTGGTGGCACTGAGCTTGAAGAAGATCGCCTTGATAGTGAGCGTGAGCAGGATAATGGCAACACCCCAGTTACCGACGCCCATGCCAATGTCGATATCCATGCCAAACACGGACACTTCACCACTCTGCAGGAATACCAGCAGGGCAAAGATGGGCTGGGAGATAAACCACAACCAGCCGTAATCCACAGTCATATTCAAACCGGGGCTAATCGCCTCCAGCTTGTCCTGTTGCTTGGGCCCGGCATAGAACTCGGCGTAAAGCACCTTCTCTTCGCCCGGCGCCACCTTAAGGGTAGGAGACACAAACCGCAGCAGGTACTGACCGCGTTTTTCCAGGTGCACGCTGGAGTAATGGTTCTTCTGCTGGGCATCAGGCACCCAGGCAGTCACAAAATAGTGCTGCGCCATGGCCAGCCAACCACCCTGGACCGTCAGGTCCAGCGGGTTTTCCGCCATTTCTTCAAAATCGAGTTTGTTATAAGGCGTTTCGCTGTCCCAGTAGGCGCCACCCAGATAGGTGGGCATAGGAATAAAACCACTATTGGACAGACCGGGATCTTCACTGCCATCACGCTTGATCTGGCCATACAAGGCACCGGACCACTCACTGTTGCCCTGGTTACGGACAATATGGCTGACGCGCACCAGGTAGCTGCCGCGTTCAAAAGTGAAACGCTTGACCAGCTCGGCGCCATTATCCTGACGCAAGGTCAGGTCCACATTCAGTTCCTGGGTGCCTTCATCCAGCTGGTAGCTCTGTTGGGCTGCACTCCACAGTGGACGCCCGGCGCTGGAATCGGTGCCGTTCTTGCCAATCAGGCCACTCTGAGCCACATAGGTGCGGCTGGCATCCTGCTCAAGCAACACGAAGGGCTGGTCCGGGGTATCCACATGATGGGGGAACTCAGGAAGCGCCAGGCGAACGATATCACCGCCCTGGGGATCGATTTCCACTCGCAACACATCGGTGTTGACCCGAATGCGTTCCTGGCGAGCTGTGGTTTCAGTGGATTCGGAAGAAGGGGCTTCAACCCGCTCTGACTGTGCAGAGGGAATACCGTTATCCACCTCATCTGCCTGAGGGGAAGGCAGGTCGAGTCCGTCGCCATTGCCTTGCGCGCTCTGCGCAACCTCCTCAACGGGGGCTGGCTGGGTCGGGTTGGCATAATCCTGTTGCCAGGCCTGAATCATCAGGTAGGAAACGATGGCAATGCCGGTAATTACAAGGGCGCGCTGGATTTCCATAACAGACTATTCTGTGGCGAGAAAAACGGGCCGCAGTTTCTCAAGCTTGCCCGCACTTAGCAAGCAGCTTGTCGAATAGCTTGCCAAGCTGGTCGGTGACTTCTGCCGGGTCCGGATGATCCACTCGTCCGCGAACCAGCAAAATAATGTCCAGACCTGCCAGTTGATCCTGCCGCAATCGGAACTGTTCCCGGGCTCTGCGTTTGACGCAACCACGGTCAACGGCACGTTTGGCACGCTTGCGACCAATCACCAGTCCCAACCGGGGCAGAGTCTGCTGGTTGGGACAGGCCAATAGCAAAAACGCCGCATTCCCCACCTTCCATTTGGAGTGGTCGAATACGGTCTGATATTGGGGTCCGGTGAGAAGTCTGTGCTGGCGGGTAAAAGCCCGGGTTATTGGCACTGTTACCTCAGCCAGGAGGGCAGAGTAAAACGGTTGGCTCAGGCAGCCAACCGCTTACGACCCTTGGCACGACGAGCGGCCAGGATTTTGCGACCGTTTTTGGTCGCCATGCGAGCACGGAAACCGTGGGCACGTTTGCGCTTGAGTACGCTGGGCTGAAATGTGCGTTTCATGGTGTCTTCCCCATGGAATGAGACAGCAATTGGAAGGCCGGCAAGTCTAGGGAAAGCGAAATCCCCTGTCAATCGGCTTTTCAGACAAGTTCAAGACCTGCTGGAGAGAACTGTTAATAGAACTTAAATATTTAAATGTTTTTTAGTAGTAGTAGTTATTATAAGGGAAGGCACTTTTTGTGGATAAGCGCGAAAAGGCTATTTATATCATTAGTTTGCGTCGTTGATAACTTGCGTACCATTGTGTGTAAGTACTGGGGACGAGCGGGGGACGACCTGTCATTAAATGTGGGTATAAGTTGTCCCTCCAATTGTCCACCGGGTTGTACCTGCATTCCCGCACAGGGTTATGGCCCTAGTTATCCACAGAAATAAAGCCGGAAAAATCCTGACTGCCCTGTGGATAGTTATCGCTCGGAGGGGGTAGAATGACGGGCTCGATTCCGGTTCATTGACCGAATTTTCATTCAGTTCATAAAAGACGATTCAGGGCTCAAGAGTGCCGCTGGACTGTGATTTCTGTCGCGGTCGGGCCCTGTGTTCTTCCTCTTCTCGTCTCAGTGGAAGAGGAAAGGACGGTATCGTTCCAGGATAATAAGGCGTGTGCGTGTCTGAAGAGCTCTGGCAACGCTGCCTGACTCGACTCGAGGATGAGTTGCCGTCACAGCAGTACAATATGTGGATACGGCCATTACAGGTGGCTGCATCTGCGGATGGCGCCGAGCTGACGCTGTTTGCACCCAATCGGTTTGTGGTTGACTGGGTTCGTGACAAGTACATGGACCGTATCGGCGAGGTGCTGGGCGAGCTGCAAAGTGGCGCCCTGCCCCAGTTACGGTTGGAGGTGGGGTCCAGCCGGATGCCCACTCCGTCTGCCCAGTCGTCATCCCCTGCCCCTGCCAGCCCCGCTACGCCATCTTCTGGTCATATGCGCACACCGGAGCTGGCAGAGAGCAAACCGCAGCCTACGGAGCTGGGAGGCGCCCGCAAACATCGCAGCAACCTCAACACCGGGTTCACCTTTGCTACCTTTGTCGAAGGCAAGTCCAATCGCATGGCGGCGGCAGCGGCCCAGCAGGTGGCGGAGAACCCGGCCAGTCATGGCTACAACCCCCTGCTGTTGTACGGGGGCGTGGGCCTGGGTAAGACCCACTTGATGCACGCAGTGGGCAACGAGTTGCTGCGACGCAACCCCAATGCCAAGGTGGTCTATCTGCACAGTGAGCGTTTTGTGGCGGACATGATCTCCGCCCTGCGCAACAAGACCATCAACGAGTTCAAGCGCTTCTATCGTTCGGTAGATGCGCTACTGATTGATGATATTCAATTTTTTGCAGGCAAAGAGCAGTCCCAGGAAGAGTTCTTTCATACCTTCAATGCCCTTCTGGAAAATGGTCAGCAGATCATCCTTACCTGCGACAAGTTTCCCAAGGAAGTGGATGGTCTCGAAGAGCGGCTCAAGAGTCGGTTCGGCTGGGGGTTGTCCCAGCCCATGGAACCGCCGGAGCTGGAAACCCGGGTCGCGATCCTGAAAAAGAAGGCGGAAGAAGCCAAGGTGGATCTGCCCAATGACGCGGCCTTCTTTATTGCGCAACGAATCCGTTCTAATGTACGGGAACTGGAAGGGGCGTTGCGCCGGGTGATCGCTCATGTGCGTTTCACCGGTGCTCAGATCGATATCGGCCTGATCAAGGAAGCGCTGAAGGATCTGATTGCCCTGCAGGCGCGGCAAATCAGCATCGACAATATTCAGCGTGTGGTGGCCGAGTACTACAAGATCAAGATCAATGACCTGCTCTCTCCACGTCGGACCCGTTCGGTGGCGAGACCGCGGCAGGTGGCCATGGCGTTGTCCAAGGAACTGACCAGCCACAGCCTGCCGGAGATCGGTGAAAATTTTGGTGGCCGTGATCACACCACCGTGTTGCATGCCTGTCGTAAGGTATTGCAGCTGCGGGAATCCAATCCGGAAATCGAGGAAGATTACCAGAGCCTGTTACGGACGTTGACGTCCTGACGGGGAAGCCCGGCCTGGTGGCCGGTTCTGTGCATCATATGTAAAGGAAGGGCCCGGGAGCCTCTGGCCCAAATAACCAGAACGGGAAAGCGCGATGAAATTCTCAATCAATAGAGAACAACTGCTCAAGCCCCTGCAACAGGTGGCTGCAGTGGTGGAAAAACGGCAAACCTTGCCGGTGCTGTCCAATGTCCTGCTGGAAGTGGGAGATGGTCAGCTTTCCATGACAGGCACCGATCTGGAGCTGGAGCTGGTGGCTCGCCTGCCCCTGGAGGGGGAGCATCAGGCCGGGGAAACCACGGTGCCGGCCCGCAAGCTGGTGGACATTGCCAAGAGCCTGCCGGCGGAAGCCGACATCCGTTTCGAGGTGGATGGCGAGCGCATGCTGGTTCGTTCCGGTCGCAGCCGTTTCACCCTCTCCACCCTGCCCGCGTCCGAGTTTCCCAATCTGGAAGAAGATGCTGCCGGCTCCAGTCTGGATATCCAGCCAGGCGTGTTGCGCAGCCTGATCGATCGTACTGCGTTTTCCATGGCCCAGCAGGACGTGCGCTATTACCTCAACGGCATGCTGTTCGAGCTCAAGCCAGGCCGTCTGCGCGCCGTGGCTACCGATGGCCACCGCCTTGCCCTGTGCGATGCGGAGCTGGATGTGCCGGTGGAAGAAGCGTCTGTAATCCTGCCGCGTAAAGGGGTGATGGAGCTGTCCCGCATCCTGGGTGATGCTGGCGAAAATGCCCGCCTGACGGTGGGCCGCAACCATGTCCGTATTGTGGTGGGAGCGATTACGTTTACCTCCAAGCTGGTAGATGGCAAGTTCCCCGAGTATGACCGGGTGATTCCCAAGGAAGGCTCGCGCACCATCATCGCCGACCGGGAAACCCTGCGCCAGGCTCTGGCCCGGGTGGCGATCCTGTCCAATGAAAAATACCGGGGTGTGCGGGTGCAGCTGTCTGAAGGCAGCCTGCGTATCGTAGCCAACAACCCGGAGCAGGAAGAAGCGGAAGAGGAAGTGTCCGTGGACTTCAACGGTCAGCCCCTGGAGATCGGCTTCAACGTGAGCTACCTGCTGGATGTGCTCAACACCATGGCGGGCACTCAGGCGGAACTGGAGATGGGTGACAGCAACAGCAGCGCCCTGGTGCTGGACCCGGAGAGCAAAGCGGCCCTGTATGTGGTCATGCCCATGCGGCTGTGATCCTCAGCCCTTGCTCCTCCCCCAATACCCGGCCACCGCGCCGGGTATTTTTTTGCCCGGCCTCATCCGCTGCTGTAAAAGCGTCTTACCATAGAGGGCACAGAGCACACAGAGGTGAAGATCTTTCGCCAGCCTCTTGGTCGAAAATGGGTTTTTCTCAGTGAACTCTGTGCCCTCTGTGGTGGAAACAGGTTTTTGAACTGCCCATGGGATCTACCATCATCGCCCCTGCCCTCTCCCTGAGCTACAATCGGTGCAGACATTTCTTGCCGCTGCGGCGGCTTCCCTGGTTGTCGTGGGTGGATTCCTTTCTATGTTGAGCCGTCTCCAGCTCGGAGATTTTCGCAATTACCGTCAGTTGGATATTGCCCTCTCCCCTTCCCTCAATGTGATTCTTTGTGACACCGGCAGCGTCAAGACCAGACTGCAGGAGGCTATCTATTTCTTTGTAAGCCGGCGGCGAGCGATTCGTGGTGGCCTGCTGTCGCGCCTGGGTCGCGCCGGTGCCTTCGCGACACACCTGTATGCGGGTGTGCAAGTGGGCGGACAGCGG
>UEXN01002039.1_pt1 | contig 13646 bp, 22 predicted proteins | sample 1796711 | NCBI WGS metagenome assembly UEXN01 (sample SAMEA4772470, study PRJEB27181) | metagenome | reverse complement strand
GAAGTCATGTCCCTTAGAGACAGTTACATTTAAACCCATTTTATAATTCCTTTCTTATTAAATTCTCTCCAGCTAAAGCTCCTACTTTAACTGTATTAAGCTCTAGTCTTCCTTGTGTGTTAGATACTTTTATTTGAACGTATCTTCCTGTCCCTCTAAATTTATATTTGTTGCTACTAGACTGATGTAGATCAGGGTCAAAGCCTTTGTCATCTGGATTAAAATTCCAAGTCCCACTGTTTGCTTCACAAACTGTAAGGCTAGAATGATTTGTGTTTCCCGTTGAACAAGAACCTACTGGTAAAGTCACATCTACCCCTCCTGATGATGGGGCTAATTTAACACTGTAATCTTCACGATACTTTGTGAAAAAATCATTATTAGTATTAGACTGAACATATTCTGGCTTATCAAATGGCTTGTCGTATTTTGTTCTGCTAAATGTTTTATCGGTTATAAGTTTTACACCATTTTCTTCTGGCCCATCATACAATGTTGTTACTGTAAACTTAGGCTCATTTGTAGAAATATGAACCTCTGCTGATCTCCATTTTTTTTGATCAATATTATTAGCAGTATATCCTCTTGTAGTTATTTCATCTGAGATTTGCTCGTAAATTAAAGTACCTTCAGAAGCACCTACTTCATCAACAAACCCACACACCTCTAATTCATCATCATACAAATTCACATAGCCATCATTAGACAAAAAGAATAAACGCCTTTTGCCTTGGTAATCCATGCTTATAAATTCCTTAACATTTATAGCTGATCCTGTGTCGTAACCACTCCATGCTTTTTGAAGCATATCGTAAACTAGAATTGCATTGTTTGTTGTGGAAGAGCCTTTAAGTGTAACAGCTAAATAATAACGATTATTATATGTTGCAGCTACAGCTTTATCTGCTTTATTCCAATCAATAAGATCAATAGTTGATTGAATAGCTTCAGATATAGGTTGTTGTGTTGCTGTTACTTTTCCGTTAGCAGTTACAGACAAACTACACACCCCACGTTTACTAGATAAAAACCAAACATCATTACCAACTGGAATAGTAGATTTAAAACTTACTGCTCCAAAATCACGAGTAACCTCATCGAGCACTGCATCACTTAAATTTCCATAAATGTTCGACACTAAAAATATGGAGTTATTTTTAAATACAGCTAATGTAGTATTATTAACTTTTTGTATACCAGTAATTTCTCCGTCATCCCCTTGTTGGACTCTGAAGCTGCTCATAATTGGGGAATACCTCGTATAATTTAGGTAATCAGATACCCCTATAAAATCACGATCATAAGGAACAAGTAATCTGTTACCAAAAAATAATGCATGATCAGAATTGGGAATTGCTTCAGTTCCATCAGATTCAGTTTCTTCAGTTTTTTCCGTGTCTTCTTGTGTTATAGAAACAAAGCCATCTGTCATGTTTTTTAAGACAAGAGGCTCTAAATCTTCCCCTCTCATCATAACCATAACATTAAAACATTGAACAAAAGAAACGTCTGAGGAAATTGTTGGGCAAGTTAACTTGTCTGACTGTGATCCGTCTCTAGATGCGTAAGTGCCACTGCTTGATGCGATTATTAAATATTCTATTCCAGAAGGATCACGAAAAGTTCCTGCTCCATAAACAGTGCCATAACCAAAAACTTTGCTTCCTGCATTTATCCATCCAGATAAATTTTGAACAGTGTTATTTGTTGCTATAGGATTTATTCCTGCTGAAATTCCTTGTGTTGCTTTAAAAAAAGGCCCATGAACATTATTACTTGCTGGGCCTCCTGTTGCTGAAAGAACAACAGAACCATCTGTGCTAGTGTCATTAGAAACAGTTACATTTGAAAAGGCTGGATTAGCACCCGATGTATCTACTTTTCTTCCACTGTATAAAACAAAGTCTCCAGTGTTGTAAGTTATAGTATCATTATAAGGATCAGCCTGCACATTTGACCAAGGCATCTTTTTGATTCCTGATCTTGTTTTAGCTACCCCATTTACAAACCTTTTATTAATAGCAGAGGCAACAAAACCTTGAGGCAACTGGCTAGGTTCAAGACGAGAGTTTACACCAACAAACCCTGTGTCACCATCAACTATGCTTTCACCAACTGGCATTACTTTAATCTAATTATTTTGTTCAACCTTGCTACTTCATTCAGTGCTGCTTTTGTGAATGCTGGAGCGTTCGTTGCTGCGTTCTGAAACTGGGGGTGAGCGATCAGGGTCGAGACTCCATTCAAATCTTGAAACTTTGTTGTCTTGCACCCTGCTGTTAGCAGCACTAATAGCATCATCAATTTGATCCAATTCTTCATCATATTTTTTATTCGCTCTAGACTCTTTTAATGATTGAGCTATAAGCAAAAAAAGCCGCTCTATGGTTGGAACGGCCTTGATTAACGAAACTATAGCCGCAAGGATTCCCCCCATTAGCCTACTTTTTTATCAATTTTATGCACAGCGTGTTTGACGAAAATCGCCAAGATACTTGTTGTGCCGATTGAGATTGCATTACCAAGCTCGATATCTCCAGTGGCCCATCCAGCGATAGCCCCGATTAAACCCGTAATGCCTCCCCAGAAGCTTTTTGAACGTAACATAATTATTTTATTTTCCTTTATTTATAAACATATAATAGGTCTTCCCTACTATAAAAACTAAACACGTTAGAGATATTAGAATTTGTATCACTTGAGATAGTTCAGTATACCATGAACCAACTCCAACGACTCCCGCCGTTGATACCTTTGCCATATCTAATATGTCTGTAAGCATCAAAAAAGCTCAACAAGCTCAACGCTTCCTGTTCCAGTTGCTGCTCCTATATAATCGCTTATAACAACAGTTGTGCTTCCAGCAATTTTTAATGTGCCAGAAGAATCTAAACTGTAATCACCAACACTTGTTCCTGTGTTGTTAATTAATAGTTTTCTCCGCCTCTCGTTATAAGAAACACTGTTTGCCTGTGCAGTTGCTTTTGCTGCACTTGCTATTTTTACATTATTCATCTTTTACTACTTCTGGTTCTAAAACTTCTTGCGATCCATTAGGTTGTTCTTCTAGACCGCACTCTTGCATTATAACACGAGCAGCATTCGTTACAACTTCGTGTTGTTGGCGATTCAAGTTCGCGTTCCCACTAGCTACAAATAATATATCTAGTGCCTCTTTAACTTTGTTCTTGTCCATATTAATATGTTGTTACTTTAACCTTCCTTACTTGACCTTCTTCTCTAACAAGAGAATCAATCTCCAAGGAAAGTAATCCTTCAGCTTTTTGCTCTTCCATGTCCGCTGGAGTACCATTAGCTGTTAAATAGTCTGTAAAGATACCTTGTATAAGATACCCTAAAAATCTTGTTGGTATTTCTACCTTATCCCAATGTGTTTGAGGAGGTTCCTGAGTTGTGCTTGATGCATTAACTGTATAAAAATTATCACTGTTATACGCTTGAACTCCGTTATTGTATGTGCCTGCTGACCAAACATCTCCAGTTAAATCTACTCTGGCTTTTCTGTATTCTACGAAAATAGTTTTCTTACTATCTCTAGTATAAATGTATCTGTTAGTTCCATCGTCATACAATCTGTAAGTTTGTGGTACAGCATCAATGTTTAATAGAGGGTCTTTATCGTAAACCTCAACTATCTCTCCCATTGTGCTGGTCATTGTAAACTTATCAGCAGTTGTAGTTGTTAACTCACTTATTCTAACAAGCTCGGGCCAAGGAGCAGAAGGATAAGCGATTGCTAATCTTCTGTTGGACAAGTCACGAACTTGCTTAAAAAAATGGCTAGGCAAGTTGTCCCTGTCTAGCCCTGCAAGTTGAGCAACTCCGTATAATACTGTTCCAAAATCTAAAGATAACATTAGCTATATACTTTTCTGTATTTAGGTGTGGATGCATAACCCACTTGTAGCTTAGTGCCTTTGCTGTTCACTTTGCATTGAGGATTGTCGTTAAGATAGTTGTTCATAAACTGTTTATCTTTCCAGCAATCATAGCCAAGTCTTTGGCCCCAATAATGATAACTGTCAGCACTAATTTGTGCCTTCATTTGGCCTAGTCCCTCGACGGATTTTCGCTCCTTTTGGTTGGTTTGCCCGAGCCGCTTTTGTGCGGCCCGAGCTATAACCTTTTGGCGATTCCAACCCGTCTTGAACTCCTTGAGCATCCCACTAATTAGGGACTCTTCAAGTCCATCAAGACTTACTAGCATATTAACCTAATGCTAAATTAGCGGCGAATTTACCGAAACCTTGTGGCTGCTTCACAACGAGTGAGGCACAGGCTTCGATGATACGTCCTTCACCAGAACCAGAGTTAGGAATGTCTTGCACTCTCGGCAACATACCATAACGAATTTCAGTCATTTCCAATGGAATAATATATCCTGTTTGGTTGTTTGGAGTGAAATTGTCAACGTGAATGTTTAGAGTACCGAAATCACCCTCAAAAACTGTGATTGTGTTTTTGAAAGTGCTAGAACCTAACTCTTGGTTAAAAGTGCGAACTTTAGTTGCATTATAACCCGTGTCTTCCGCATCAACCAAAGCAGCAGTTGTGTTAGTAGAAGTGAGATTCGTAAAACCTCGCTTAATCTTAGCACCGCAAATTAAGTCATAAGACCTAACAGTACCAGTAACATCGTATATAGATTCTAAAACTGTTTGAATAGCGTCTTCAGTCAGAAGCTCAGTTCCTGTGCTAGCAGAAACATCAAAAATGCTTGTTGCAGGTGTGTAAAGAGTAGATGGAATATCTGCATCTCCAGCAGGAGCCGCACCAGATGGGTCGTTGTTTATCCAACCTCCCATGCCGCGAGTTTTATAAGGAACAGAACCAGTTTCTTTAACTGGAGCATTGTTAGACAAGAAAGTTTTTTCCATGTCTCGTTTCAACTCAACTGTTTTCTTAGCAACACCTTGAGCTAGAAGGTTTTTACCTCCAACTGGGTTAGTTACTTCAGCAGCCAAAGGAGATACCTTGGTAGCCCTACGGAAATACTGAGCGTAGTTAGCAAGCTCATCACGGTTGCGAGCGTGATTCATTACTAATGGTGCATAAGCAGCTTGCCCAGTAGGGCCATGAGTCACAGATGCTCCACTCTCAACAACACCAATAGATGCGTGAGCAGTGTCAACAGCATTTTGACCGTCTTTAAAACCTTCAGTGTTAGCTGCTTCGTAACTATCAGCCGACCAACGGTGATACATATTTCCTAAGTCTTTTCCTTTTGGAGCCATGCTCGAAAAAGGAGTGTCTTTTGCGTCTATTAGCGAAATGTAATCCGCTAAATCTTCCCGTTTACTCGGGCCTGTTGTAGCTGAACTTCCAGAACCTTGGAAGTCACTTTCAAATAATTGTGCCATCTTAAATAAAACCTTTCATTAATTCAGTTAGTGAGTCTCGATCCCTTCTTGTAGTGAAGTTTTTGACTGCGTTTGACTTTTTCTGTTTTTCTTTACTAACAGACTTTTTTGCAGCAGTTGGCTTGGTCGGTTGTGCTGGTGCTTTAGCAACTGGTTTTTTCTGGCCTCTTGAATTTTGCAATTCTTCATATGCCATCAAACCCATTTGATAAATTGTAACATCAGCCTTCCACTCGGCATGACTTTTAATCTCTGGCCTATTGCGAACTATTTCCATAGCTTGCTGGTACATAGGATGAGATCGATCTTTCCAATAAGGAAAAGCATTCTCTACTACGTTTGAGTTTTCACGTTCTCGTAATAAATAGTCTTTCCGTTTTGGCAAGTCTCTTAAAGCCTTCCTAGCTCTCCGCTTAATAGCTAAAACGTCTTCTTCGGAATAATCCTTATCACCTTGTACAGCCCCATTAGGGTTGTCTTCGGCCCAATCATAAACCTCTTGAGCTTCTGTTAATTTAGCATCTACATCTTTAATAGTTACAACACTCGAATAAGGAACATTGCTATTAACAACAGTAGGAGCTTCATCACCTTTTTGCTCAAGTTGAGCTCTTAGGTCTGCTACTTCATCTTCAAGAGTTGAGACTTTACCCTCTGCCTCTTTTCGGATAGCTGTTAGCTTACCTATGCGTTTAAGAAGTCCGTCTTGGCCTTTGCCAGACTCGTCATCTTCTTCACTCTGAGAAAGAACTTCTGACTCGGTTTCAGAATCTTCATTTTCCTCACCACTCGGCTCGGTAGATTCTTTTTCCTCATCATCACCATCTTCAGCTTCATTTTCGACGGGGTGCGTAGGATCAGGTGTTTCACTCTCCTCTTGCTCCGACCCAAAGAGCGAATCAGGCTCCATAAGACGGTCAAGTCCCGCTTGGTCTAAAAGACCTCCAATATTCTGCTTCAGCCCTTCGTTAGCTTCCTGCGACTCGGGCAGTGAGTCACTCTTAGTCTGTCCTTCAGCCATGCGTTTAGGTGCAAGATTCCTCGCCAGTATTTTTTATAAATGGAAATACAGAAAACCCCAACAGCTATAACGCTGAAGGGGCTCCAAATCCTAACTAATTGATTATATAAAACCTGTTATGATATGTTCTAATAGATTCTACCTGTTTCTTTTCGCTTCGTTTACTTTTTCATCTAGTATGGATTTAAGATTTATTAAGGCATCGAGTCTCCCGCAAGCGTGAGCTCTTTCACTGTCTTCCATCTGTGCTCCTGCTACAAAGCTGATTTCTCCAGTAATTGATTCTTGTATAATCAGATTCACTGCCTTTAAGACATCTTCTCCGTTTCCTGTTGCTAATAGTTCTGTCGCTTTCATTATTGCATTGGTTTAACACCAATTTTCCCAACTTGGGAATTTTGTTGCTGTTGGAGTTGAAATTGCAGTGATTGAGTGTAATTTTCAAGCAAAGCTTTAAACTGTTCATCTTCCTGCATTTGCCCCTGAGCTTTTGGATTAGACTCAATAAGTTGTTGCACATATTGCAACTTACTTTGTGCTGCTGGGTCTTTTTCCTGATAATTAGCTTCATAGCCTGCCTGCATTGCTACAATTTCAGCTTTTGTTTCATTGAACAACTTCTGAGATGCAGAGCCTTGATCGATAAGTATTTCATCAGCCATTTCTGGGGCTAAACTGCTTACCATTTTCTTAATAAGCGTATTTCTTTCAATAGAACCTCCAGCATCAAGTGGCAATAGCTGCTGTGCAATGACTTCAAGTTTTTTAAGGACATAATCGTCATTCATATCCCTTGCATCAAACTTCATTATAAAGTCTGGCAATGTGTTTAGGTCACTGACTTGTAAAGGAACCCCCGTGACCCTCTGCATATCATCAGGGGATAAATATTGCAGAGTTAATGCGAGCATTTGCTGGTACACTTCTGTCCATGAGGCTAACCAGTTGTTGACTAGGGCTTGTTGTTTCATAGTCGTTGTCAACGGGGGTATATTTCCATGAGGAAGTCCGTAATAGTCTGCTGTATCATGCAATATCATATCTATGCACTGCATTGATGTCGCAGGGACTCCTGCTGTTAATTGTAATGGCTGATAATCTCCCGGTTTTGAAACAGGAACCATTATCGCTGGGCCTAGATTGTTAACCATTCCAAGCCTTCTGTTATATTGAATTGGTGGGACTGTCTCCAATGAAGTTCTGTCAATTATGCTATCGCGTTGAGCTTTTAACTCTGCTTGATGACAGGCACTAACTTCAGCAACTCCTCGACTCTCAGTAATTGCCCTTCTGCTTGGCCTTTCTCTTCTGTATTCAACAAAAGGATATTGACCGTGAGCATAATCAACTAGCTCATGTTTTGCGTAAAGAGGTTCTTCACTATCTGTCTGAGTTGTGTATGGGCTAAATACTGTACAGTAAATACCAGCAACATCATCCTCGTTTAATTGCCGAGTATAAGAGTAAACAATTTCTATTAAATTTTTATTATCATCAGGTAAATTTCCTAATGTGTTTACATTTAAACTAATGCCGTTTGGATCAGTTGTTTTTCCAGCAGTTTCAACTGCCTGTTCAACAAAATCTTCATCCCAACCTTCATCACTAATTTTGCTGCGAAGCTCAACCTCTGTCATTAACACTCTTCTGTAAATAACTCGGGCTTTTTGAAGTTCACAAGTTTCTTCTGGGAAAACAATATCTTCGTAAGGTTTTAAAGCTACGCAAACAGGCTGATTACGATTAACCTCTGGCATTGGTATTTCTGTCTCACCAGTTTCACGAAGTTCCTTAACCATTTTTAAGGCTCTACGCTTTTTAACATTAGGCACAAGACCGATAAACAATTCAGCAACCTGATCAGCAGCTTCTGGGTTTTGAATCATTTCAATAATGTCTTCTGTTAATCCAATTTCTTCACCTCCCTGTTGAGCCATTGCTTGCAATGCTTCAAGTGTAATTTTTTGAGGTTTTAAAATTTGAGTTTGCTCCCAACCTACAAACATCACGCTGTAACCGTAAGTTAATCCGTATTCACCAAACAATTCAGCTTCTCGCTGTAGTTCGTTGTACAGCCTTGAGCCCACTAACCATCTAAATAATGTGTTAAGTGCTGAAGCTGATTCTGTGTCACTAGTTTCAACAGGATTAATACGAACTTGAGCCCGTCTAAAAGCTACCATTAAAAGGTCGAGCAGACTTCTTACTGTAGAGTCAACTAATCTGACTCTTGTATCTGCTGCACCCTCCCAAGGAAATGCTTGTGCCTCGTCTGTTGCGTGTTTCTTAAAATCATTTGTCTGAGAATCCCAAACTGCTAATCTTTGTTTATCACAATAGTCCAAACGCTCCGATGTGAAGCCTTCACCAATTGCTCGACGATATTCATCGTGCAATTCCCGTATATCTGGCTTCTCTGAAGCCTCTGCTAGTTTATCTTTCATTTAATTCAAATACTTGTATTAAGTTTTTTCTATATAATTTCCGTTTACCACCATCAGTAGTATACGTTTTAAGAGCTCCCGCATTCGCAAGTTTCTGCAAATAACTAATACTAAATCCTAAAGAGGTTGCTGCCTCTTTAAATCCTATAAACACACTTTCTTCTGTTAATAACGTATTCATTAATATCCTCCACCAACACCGTGTGCCTTCCACGTTTGCCCATCAACATAGATAGGATCGTAAGTAAGTAAATACCTCAAACAATCCACAAAATCTTTCCACTTATTCTTGTCACCTCCAGAAGCTGTTACTTCTTTCATGCAATCAATCAAGTTTCCACAATCTTCGCTAATAAATAACGCTGGTTGATTTAGGACGCTTAATGGCTCTTCGATGTTATAGTTTAATTTTTCATTTATCAGGCTTAACCCCTGCTCAATAGGCAATCCAGCAGCCTTATAAAAATCCAATCCAATATCCTCAAGTAAATCTATTAATGTCTCTCCACCTTCAGCAGTTGCGGCTGTACTTCCTCCTGCTCGGGGGTCAATAAGCCTTACCTCAATGCTTTCATCAGCTTCAAGCTCTTCAATTATTTCCTTATACTCAAGTAACCCTCTGCCTTCTGGTTTTGCCGCTGGGCCTATAGCTCCCTCTGGCTTTTGAGCAGGCACAGCCCACTCACCATACGTTTTAAGATCAGGCCACTCACGATAAACGTACATATTCCCATCACGATCAACCCGTAGCCAAAGCATAGACCAGTTGCGACTCCCAGCGGGATCGACGCACATATAGTTCGTACCATCTTCTGGAATTTTTTCGGGCTTAATGATGTGAGTTTTTCCAAACTTAGGGAAAAAGTTTCCCGCCGATTTATCTGTATATCCATAGGCTCGGATTTTAATTTGCGTTGACGTTTCTCCTGCCAACGTCTTCTCCATTTGGTCATAAGGGTTATAAGGATTAAATTCTGTGAAGAAGAACATACAAGACTTCTTAGGATCGATGCACTCCATGATGTAAGGCATCTCACCCCTCTTGGCTCCAGCAACAGTTGGTTGATTTTCTAAAAGTGGAGCAGGGCGAGTTTCTTTAATTTCTGCACCATTAACAAAAGTGCCGTAGACAGGAGTGTAGCCTGTTATTGGTGTAGCTGTTACCAGCATTTTACCTTTACGGGTCACAAGTCGATAAGCAGCAGTTTCATACCATGTATGAGGAACCAACTCATCAAACCAAATAGCGTCAGCCTCAAACCCTTCCAATACGTCGAGAGGTTGCTGGTATGCATTGAACCAACATTGTGATCCGTTTGGGAAGACGAATGTGCCGTCACTGAATCCGTTCTTTTGTGTGTATTTAACATTTTGCACTTGCCCCCGTTTCATTTTCTTAAACTCTTTAGGCAACATCTCATAAACAGCAGGCTGCTGGTCACGAATGCTGCTTTGATGAGTCATACTGAAACAGGCAATTCTTGCCCCTGCTTTTTTTGTTAAAAGCTGAACAACATACCAACTTGCAAAGGCAGTTTTACCACTTCGGTTTCCTCCACTAATTAATAATTGATCATGGTCTTTTAATAATTCTTCTGCATCTTTCCAATGATCTAAAACTTGCCTGTGATTATATGGATCATCTTTTTCTAGCTTGATAAGCTGCTCACGCTCCATCAACAAAGCTACAGTAGCGTCTTGTCCGTAATCCTTTTCATAGTCAAGGATTTCAGCCTCGCTAGGCTTATAAATAGTTGGATGATCCGTTAACTCTATCACTTCCAAATTTTATTATGCACCATGTAACCAATTAATCCGTAATTAGCTAAATCCATCCAGCTATCACTAACACTTTCATGGTTAACTTTTTCTTTACCCAATAAATTTTTTAATCTGCAAATCTTATCCTGACTCCTAACTATCACACCTAACTCTCCACTTAGGCTTATATTGTCAGAACCATAGTCTTCTTGCTTTTGATCCAAAATTTTTATGAATTTTATAGCCTCTTTTAATGCATCTTTACCCATTTGGGTTTTCAGATCCAAGCCTACCAATAAATCTGTAATTTCACTCTTCTCCTTCATAGTCATCCTCTTCTGATTCTATAAAATATTCTGATCCAATATTATAAATTAATTCACGCATTAAAGCTCTTAACATAACACCCCATATAGCGTCTTGCGGTAAATCATACTCTTCGTAAGCCCTATGGATTAAACCCATAAACTCATTCTCTAGCATCTCACACTGACGATCTAGCGGATTTTCCTCATTTCCCATCTTCGCCATTGTGCTGTTAGTTGATAAATGTCTCCATCTGGAGTTACCTCTATCTGCTGTCCAACAGACCAATTCAAATTATCACGAACCTTTACTCTAAACTCTTTATCTCCACTTTTGCAGACAAGCAAATTTTTGTTTCTAGGACGTTGAACAATACGAACTTCTTCTGGCCCAGAAGGTTTAGAAAAATGCTTCTCAGCTAACTCTACGCCCTCTGCTGTTACCATATGACCTATGTTCTTACCCACTTTACGCTCTTGTATGTGATCTTCTATGTTGGGAACTTTTCTTAAATCAGTCTCCGTGACGTTTAACGCTTTCGTCACCTGAGTCATCCAAATCTTCGCCCTCGAAGAACTCTTTTTTAATCCAATCATCTATTAGTTTGTTTGCAAAATTAATATCTATAGCACTGTCACATTTTGCTCTTACAGCTACACCGTCTGTTGACTGAAAGGCCACTGCATGAAACCCAACTCCCTCACTGTTAAGGTATCTAAATATGTACCAATTTTTTTCTGGAAACTCATCTTCATCAAAATCATCAAATTCATCAAAGTTCAAATATTCTTTCATCAATTTTTTTTAATATTTCATCTGGAGCCCAATCTAGCCCTGCTAATATCAAATAATATTGCCCTAAACCGTCTTCTTTAAAAAACAGCTTAACTTCGTTAACAACAGCACTCTCAAATATCTTTTGACCATCTTTTTTAAAGCCTTTCTTGCCTCTTCTTTTACGCATCAAAGTGTAGTCTTTTATTGCCTGCATTATTACAGCTACAGCTAGGGCTCTAACCCCCGTATCTGATAAAATGGCTCTGTGTTCAACAATAGGTAACATACAATAACCTCGCTCGGAGCTCTCCTCCGATTCTATTCAGAGCCTACCTAATCAGTTCCTCCCAATTATGACCGCATCGATTAGGCAAATCATTTACTGTCTCCTGCTGTGTCCACAACATCCATCTGCTGTGACAACATTTGTGTCAACTTACCCATGCCTTCGGCCATACCTAGGTTCCGGGCTTTACAGTTTATAGTGTACCTACTGGAGAAGTCAGTTTCACGGGTCTGTGAGCTATTTGTGGTTACACTTCCATTATGTGTGCTGCTATGTGAACCCCCTGCATCTATTCCAATTCCCCAAACCTTGCCACTTACTGAAGCATGGCCCTCTGTAGTAGATGAATCTGATTTCGTACTGTCAGTGGATGAGGTATTTCCTGTGTGAGAAGATATCTGCATATCAAACGTAATATCTAAATCTGTGATCCCAACATTAGGAATCTGCACAAGGCTTAACAGAGGTGTTTTAATTGTCTGCTTTACGGGTACAAGGGTATCATTATCCCCTTTTGTCATCCGTTCAATTTCCACCTCTAAACATTTCGTTTTTCCGTTCTCGTCAAAGCCGATTTCCTGCACAAATTGCAAGGTCGATTTTGCCAATGCTGTACCCCCATCAGAAGCCGCTAAAATTGGGCTAAGGATAAGATCACCTATGGGCAAATTGCCATAGTCTGCCAGTTGATTTGAGTCTGCTGCCATTTTATTTCTATATCGTTGGTATTAATTTAACTAGGTTGTCACCTACTCGAGCCAAGCCTTCTGCTTGATCCGTAGAGGTAAATTTTATCTTCATATTAGCCATCTGCTTTCCCTGCCTTAGCTTTCCAAGGCATCCCAGAGTCTTCTCCCCCGTGTGATCCAGATTAAGCTCCAGATCAATCTCTAGCTCATCAATTTTAAGAGGGTTATGCTGCACCAGTGTCACCAGTGGAGCCTCCACATCCTTATCATTGAGCTTTAAGGTTATGCTCTTAGGGCTACCATCCTTCTCAAAGTAAGTTGAAACGAATCGCTGTGCCTGCTGCTCCTCCACTGCTCGCTGTGCTTGGGAAGCTGCTGAGTAAATGGAGTTAAATATGTTCTGTAAATCGCCTGCCATAGTATGTCTTTTTGTGTAAAAAAATCTATAGGTTCCAACCCGTCACGATTTCTCTCCTCGAACCCTCGAGACCCCCCCCCGCCCCCTTTCTTGCAGGTGCTAAGTTGTTGATAATCAGTGAGTTATGTATGTATATGTGTAGTTGTTTTCGCACAATAAGTATTATATTTAATTGAGTGGCTCCTCCTGCTTATCCTCTTCTACATCAATGACTTGGGGCTCTTGCTTGGCTCTCTTCATTTGCTCTAGCTTATCCCCAAGCTCTGAATGTGTAAGTCCCTTGTGGTGAACAACATGAGTTACATTCTCGTTGTCGAGCATGGCTTTCTTATCAGCAGCTATAGCAATGCTGACGGGTACTTGGCCAATAGATAGCTTATCAGCCTCAGTAATCAGACGGTCAGAAAGCAGGTCTATTGCCTCTCCTAGCTTGCTGGAGACTCTTTTCTTCCACTTCCCTAGTTCCTCTGCATTCTCATAGCAAATGCGGCTTATAGTGTTAGGTGAAGCTCCTGTGACGCTGGTGATCTCGTTGTAGCTCTTGCCCTCTTTCCTCATGGAGA
>UEXN01002309.1_pt1 | contig 13659 bp, 10 predicted proteins | sample 1796711 | NCBI WGS metagenome assembly UEXN01 (sample SAMEA4772470, study PRJEB27181) | metagenome | reverse complement strand
AAGAATGATTGATGTTGCTGATTTAGATTGCATATATTTGAGCTATGACGAGCCCAAGAAAGAAGAATTCTGGGTAAAGATACGCAACATGGTGCCATGGGCTAAACGTGTAGACGGAGTAGATGGTAGTGATGCCGCACACAAAGCGGCGGCTGATGCAAGTGAAACAGAACGCTTTATCCTAATCGATGGCGATAACTTGCCTCAAGAATCATTCTTCAATGAAACAATAGAATATAAAACTGAACAGTATGAACAAGCAGTGTACAGATGGCGTGCCCGCAACGATATAAACGGACTTATGTATGGCAACGGTGGCATTAGTTCATGGACTAAAACATTTGTACAAAACATGCGTACACACGAAGCCTCAGAAGGTGCAGATGATACTGATGTGGAGTTTTGCTTTGATGATCTATATTGGCCAATGTACAACTGCTATTCAACTACATACCCTGGAGAAAGTGCAAAACATGCTTTCCGTGCAGGCTTTAGAGAAGGCGTAAAGATGTGCCTTAATAAAGGTACCAAGCCCAGTGCAAGTGCGTTTAAAGAAAGTGTACATAATAGAAACTTAGATCATTTAACCATATGGCACAATATAGGTGCAGATACAGAACATGGGCTTTGGGCTATTGCAGGATCAAGACTTGGAACATATAAAACAATGTTGCAGAAGGATTGGAACTATAAAGACGTACAGGATTTTGCAAAGTTGGATGCTATCTGGGAAGATGTAAAACATTTACCACCTGGTGAATTAGTAAGTATCAAAGCCGATGATCTTGCTAGACAACTTTCTTTACCCATGAATATCCTTACACCTGTACAAAGTAAATTTTTTAAACATCATTATCGTAGCAACTGGCACAATCAATCTATTATGACCCGCGAAATTGATGTGATTAGGAAACAGGAGGGCTGGTGAATGGCTAAGTATTGCAATGAGTGTAGATATTCTTTTTAGTTCAACCCCTTGGATTGACGGCACACCTTGTTTAGCACCAGCGATTCTCAAATCAGTAGTAGAACACAATGGGTTTAGTGCAAAAACAATTGATTTGGCCGCGTATGTATATCAGTGTGCTCAAAATCATCCTAATGGTAATCAAATACAAAAATTTTGTCAACAACAATACATTAATTTTGATCTAGGTGCTGATAAAATAATTGCTGACCTTATTGAGGACTGCACTGAAAAAATTCTAGCACATAATCCTAAGATACTAGGATTTAGTATGTTAAGTCAGGAAAGCCAATTTTTTACAATGTGGCTATCTTATCACATTAAGCATGTTGCACCTGATATAAAAATAATAATCGGCGGAAGTGGAGTTAAAAATTTTATTGCTGGTAGTAATATTTTTTACGCACAAGAATTGCGGAATCTTGGTATAATTGATGATTTCATTATGGGCGATGGAGAACACGCAATGGTTGAGTATTTGCTTAACAATCGAGAGTTCAACGGAATAAACACACCAACCTGGGCACAAATAGGCAATCTTGATGACTTTCCTTTTCCTAATTTTGATGACTATAACTTTGATTGGTATAACATTAAATCTATACCGGTATGCGATAGTAGAGGATGTGTACGTAAGTGTGAATTCTGTGATATTATCAAACATTGGACAAGCTACAAATACAGAAGTGGCAATAGTGTATTTCAAGAAATACTACATCAAATTGACAAACACAATATTTACAATTTTAGTTTTTATAACAGTTTGACCAATGGCAATATGAAACAATTTGAAATTATTCTTGATCTTATCTGTGATTATAATCAAGGTAAAGTTCGGACAAAACAAATATCATGGGACGGCTATTTTATTGTGCGTGATCAACTTCGACATCCAGAAAGACTTTGGAAAAAATTACAAAAAAATAATGCTCATCTATTGCTTGGGGTTGAAAGTGTAGTGGAACATGTGCGTATAGGATTAGGTAAAAATTTTAAAAACGATGCCATTGATTATCATTTAGAAATGGCAAAAAAATACAATGTTAAGGTATCACTGCTTATGATTGTTGGATATCCAACTGAAACCAAAGCTGATTTTGAATTTACTAAAAAATGGTTTGTTGAACGAAAACGTTATGCTCCATACATTAAAAACGTAATTGCAACTTTAGCCGCAATTTTGCCTGGTACAGAATTAGAAAAAAATCTAGCCAATTATGGTGTTGTAAGAGATGAAGGTACAATACCTATTATGTGGCAGAACGAAGAAGCAAACATTTCTGAATCTTATCGTTATGAATACCTACTCAGTTTTAGATCCTTATTAGAGCAAAACGGCTTTTTTGTAAGTGTAGATGACACAACACTACAGGAAGTAACGTGAATAAAGTCAATCTAAGTATTGAATTTGAAATGGGATACTGTAACGGTTACATGCAATGTAAAGTATTGAACAACGACAAAGAAATATTTGATATAAAAAATAACGAAAACAAAATCCTCAAACTTGACTTTACAACAGACTGGCCAACAATTTTACGATTTGAACTAACCAATAAAGATCCAAACAGAGATACTGCCATTGACGAAAATGGCAATATTTTAGAAAACAAATATATGTGGCTTAAAAAATTTGCAGTAAATAACTTGCCGTTGAACGAGCCTAATCTTTACAAGATAGCAGTATTTGCAGGCAAAAACGAAATTTTTTGGGACAGGAACGAAACTGCAACAATAGAACTAACTGAAGATACTCCAACAAGATGGTTATTATCATTGAATAATGTAATATATTTAAGAGAGGCTCCATGACTTCAAATAAAGGCGATGGTGTAGACGAAAATTTTAAAAGTGATTTTCTCAGCGATGCTGAACGTGCCCAACAAAAGTTAGACACAGTATCACCAAGTATGTGTTTGGCTAAATGGAAGCAACTAAGTTTGCACTTAACAACAGGCATGAACAACAGTTGCTATCACCCTCCACTGCACAGAGCAGATGCTGATGCTATCAAACTCGACCCTGGTGCGTTACACAACACAGAACATAAAAAGCAACAACGTAAAATGATGCTAGAAGGCACACGCCCGCCAGAGTGTAGTTATTGTTGGGCTATGGAAGACAACAACAAACTCAGTGACAGACACTATCGTTCAGGCGAGCCTTGGGCAATGAAGGACTTTGAAACTATTAAGAATGCTCCCTGGGATCAAGATATAGTTCCAAGTTATGTCGAAGTAGACTTTAACAGTGCTTGTAATCTTAGTTGTAGTTATTGTTCACCGCAGTATAGTAGTTCATGGATGAAGGAAACAACTCGTGAAGGGGCATGGCCAACGTCAACTCCGCACAACGACCCTAACCATTTTACTGGCGAACGCAGACCCATACCCGCTAGAGAACACAATCCATATGTAGAAGCATTTTGGGAATGGTGGCCCTCACTGTATCCAGAACTAGAACATTTTAGAATGACTGGCGGCGAACCAATGATGGATAAAAACACATACCGTGTATTTGATCATGTGTTGGCAAATCCTAGTTCAAAACTACATTTGAGTACAACATCTAACTTTAGTGTGGATGAGAAACTTTGGCAAAAGTACAAAGCATATGTAACCATGCTTTGTGAACGTCCAGGTACAGTTGAGCACTTTATGCAGTATGTAAGTCTTGATGGAATGTTTGAACCAGCAGAATACATGCGTCATGGATTGGACTTTAATTTGCTTTGGGATAGAGTAAATCAGTTTCTCAATGATATACCTGAACGCAATAGTATAACATTTATTATTACAATGAATAATCTCAGTATCACTACCCTTAAAAATTTATTTGCTGGCATACTAGGACTAAGACAAATATACAGCAAGACATATCAACGCATATGGTTTGATACACCTGTGTTGCGTACACCTACTTGGCAAAGTTTGCAAATACTTCCTGAAAGTTATGTGCATGAGTTAGAGCTTTGTAAGATGTGGATGGATGATAATTTAGAAAAACCCGAAACACGTTTCAAAGGATTCAAAGACTACGAAGTAGCCAGACTAGACAGAGACATTGCTTGGATGCGTGACGGACAAAAACTAGATTCAGAATATATAAAACAGAACAAAGCAGACTTCTACAGATTCTTTAATGAGCATGATAGGCGCAGAGGTACAAACTTTTTAAAAACCTTTCCTGACATGAAATCATGGTGGAATGAGTGTAAATATTTGGCCGATAATTTTTAGAAATAATTATACATATGCCAAAACAACACAACGAAACAGATTTTGATTATAAGCAACGAGTATTGGACCCACTTAGTTCAAGTATGTGCGGAGCCAAATGGTACAATGCAACCATATGGTTAGGCTCTGGCATGACCACGAGTTGTCATCATCCACTACCACATCATGTAAGTGTCGAAGATGTTATTGCCAACCCAAAAGCACTGCACAATACACCACAGAAAAAAGAAGAACGAAGACAAATGCAGTGTGGCGAAAGACCAAAAGGTTGCGAATACTGCTGGAAAGTTGAAGATATAGGTCGAAACAATATCAGCGATAGAGTTTATAAAAGTTTTATATACGAAGACAATGCACTAAAAGCCGCATATGAGCGTGATTGGCAATCTGATGTAAATTTAAAAACATTGGAAATTGCTTTTGACCGTACCTGTAATCTTGCATGTAGTTATTGTAATCCTGCATTTTCAAGCACGTGGGTCAAAGATTTAAAAAAGCACGGACCCTACACAGATCTAAAAAGTGATGGTAGAAATCATTATACACACATCCATGAAAGTTCGCAGTTGTACAAGTTTAACGAAACAAATCCCTACATAGAAGCATTCTTCAAATGGTGGGAAAGTGATCTTAGTTACACACTTGACGAATTGCGTATTACCGGTGGTGAGCCAATGATGAGTGGACACTTGTGGAGATTATTAGATTGGTTTAAAGAAAACAAAGGAGCAAGTAAGACTCGGATTGCTATCAACAGTAACCTACAGTGTAGCATCAGTGACATTGAACGTTTACTTGATAGAGCTGACAGTGCTCCTCTAGATATATACACATCCAATGAAAGTCTTGGCAAGCAAAGTGAATACATACGAGATGGCTTGGATTGGGCAGTATGGTCACGCAATATTAACATGTTGGCTAAAAGTGGAAAAATACGTGGGTTGCACAACATGTGTACTATTAATGCGTTATGTTTAGAATCACTCCCGGAGTTTCTTACATATCTTACGCATATCAAAGAACAGAATGGCAGAAACTTTCCTGTGTTTACACTTAATATTTTAAGATTTCCTAGTTTCCAATCACCATTAGTTTTGCCTGATGAAATCCGAACACTACACAAAGACCGTTTACAAAAATGGTTTGACCTAAACAGTGATAGCAAATTCTTACACGAATTTGAACGTAATCAAGTTCAAAGATTAATAGATTATCTTGATGTTGTAAAAACTCCACACAGTGAAGCATTTGAAACACCAAAACTACACAACGACTTCTGGCAATTTTATAATCAATATGATGTACGTCGTAATAAAAACTTTGACAACACATTTCCAAGCATGAAAGAATGGTACAATGAGTTACGACTATAACAGTTCAGATCCAATTAAAATCAAACTAACAGACCTTGAAGAACGAGAACGCTTCTTACTAAGCGAAAGCAAAACATTTTGTATGTATCCTTGGATACACCTACATGCGTATCCAACTGGTGAAGCCTATCCTTGTTGTCATGCTGAAATGGGCGTAGGGCAAGTTGGAAATTGTAAAACAAACACCATGTCTGAAATATGGAATTCACCAGAACAAAAGAAACTGCGTCAAGACATGTTAACTGAAACAGAAAATTCAGCATGCGGCCGTTGTTACGAACAGGAAAAGTCAGGCTTCTTCTCAGGTAGACAAAGTGCAAACAAGCATCATGGACACCACATACACAGAACACAAGACACAACTGTCGACGGTGAATACAAAGACTTTGCGATGACCTATTGGGATATACGTTTTTCAAACCTGTGTAATCTCAGTTGTAGAAGTTGTGGACATATATTTTCCAGTAGCTGGTACAAAGATCAAACTGCACTAGCTGGTCCAGACTGGGCAAAAAACAATAATGTTTTAAACTACGCTGGTCGTTTTGAAACTGACATGATGGAACAGTTGATGGAACACTTGGATCATGTTGAGCAGATATATTTTGCTGGTGGTGAACCTTGCATGATGGATGAACACTATGTCATACTAGAAGAACTTGAAAGACGTGGCAGATTTGATGTACGCCTAATATACAACACAAACTTCACACATGTAAAACTTAAAAATAGATTGGTATTTGACTACTGGAAAAAGTTTGACAGTGTTGCAGTTGGTGCTAGTTTAGATGCAATGGGTCCACGTGCTGAATACATACGCAAAGGCACAAAATGGAGTGTGGTTGAAGAGAACAGACGACAGATGATGGAGATATGTCCACAGGTTGACTTTTATATCAGCCCAACACTTAGTATCATGAATGCTCTACATATTCCTGATTTTCACAGAGACTGGGTAGAAAAAGGACTTATAAAGGCCCAGGATTTAAATGTCAATATATTACAAGATCCAGATTATTACAGAATAGATATTGCACCACAAGCGTATAAAGATCAGATTATCTCAAAGTATGAAAAACATCTTGAATGGTTACGACCACTTGACCAATTAAACAGAGCAACTGTTGGTTTTGAAAGTGCATTACAGTATTTGAAAACTGATAATACACATTTACTAGAAAAGTTTTGGCAAAAGACCAATCAACTTGACGGAATACGCAACGAGAATATACTAGATGTAATACCAGAACTTGGAGCCTTAAAGTGAAATTACCACATGAAACATTTTGTGTCTTACCATGGGTAAGTTTAGAAACATCACCAATAGGAACAGTGCGACCTTGTTGTTTAGCCGAAGACGAAATAACAGATGGTGACGGCAACAAATATAGTTTGTTAAAAACAGACCTAAATGAGATACACAATAGTGAATATATGCACACACTACGTCAAGAGTTTTTAGATGGCACCAAGCCAGAAACATGTCGCAAGTGTTGGAATGAAGAACGCTCAGGTCGTACATCAAAACGTATGCACACTCTTAACAGATTAGAACATATTGTAACAGATACTGAATGGACTGCTGATGCAAAGCCACTGGTGTTCATAGATTTTAAACTGGGCAACATTTGTAATTTAAAATGCCGTATATGCGGCTCCTGGAGTTCAAGTACGTTTGCCGCTGAAGAAGTTAAATTTGAAGGCAAAGACAGCTTTCATTATCAGATGCTCAAAGACGGAGCATGGCCAAGACGCAATCAAAAGTTTTGGACGGAGATAGACAAACTTATGGAGCAAATTCGTTACTTAGAGTTTACTGGTGGCGAACCTTTTATGATACAAGAACACTTTAAACTTTTACAAAGAATGGTTGATCGTGGTATTGCACCAGATGTAGAAATACACTATAACACAAATGGCACACAGTTTCCAGAACATGCTGAAGAGATATGGAAACATTTTAAATTAATTGAAATAGCATTTTCAATTGACGATGTTGGGCCACGTTTTGAATATCAACGTGCCAATGCACTATGGACAGAAGTAAACACAAACATGGATCGTTTTGAAGCCATGCGTGATCGGACCACAAACATACAACTACAAGTTTGTTCAACCGTAAATGTTTTTAACGTTATGTACTTGGAAGGCTTGGCAAATTGGATTGACCAACGTAATTTTGACTTTGTGTACTGGAACATGTTACATGAAGCACGACACCATAGTGTAAGCACCCTGCCAGAATCTGCAAAGAAACAGGCCCGCATGCGTCTAAACACTGCAATAGTAACAGACTTTCACAGAGCAGAATTTGATAAGATAGTTGAATTTATAGACGGAGGTAAAAGTTTAGATGGCACAGAACTACGTGCAAGTGTTCAACAAGTAGACCGTAGAAGATCACAGGATTTACGCATCGATCATCCTGAACTTGCACAAGCAATAGATTACAAAGGACCATAAACATGATATTAGTTGTGATAGCACTAGAAGAAGAACTACCAGGAGCATTACCAAGCGGTTATAAAAAATTAATCACTGGTGTAGGCAAAGTTAATGCTAGTATTGCTCTTACTGCAGAATTATGCTATAACGATCATTATACAAAAATTATAAACTATGGTTCAGCGGGCGGCAGTAAAGAAATCAAAGGTGAACTTGTAGGAGTAAGTGCAGTCATTGAACGTGATATGGATTGTACACCACTAGGACTGCCTCTTTATGTAAGCCCTGGAGACGAAGAACAAATGATTGTATGTCAAACCAAGCACGACAGTTTGTTTGTATGTGGAACAGGTGATAGTTTTAGTGTGCCTCATATAAATTACCACATATGTGAAATGGAAGCATATGCACTTGCAAAGGTAGCAACTAAGTTTACCATTCCTTTTGATTGTTACAAATATATTTCAGACAGCGATGCAGATGGCGATGCACAGGGCGATGAATGGCGTGAGAATGTTCACAAAGGTGCAGAACTGTTTAGAAAAACAATACTCACTGAACAAGAACAGTTTTCATTTGTATGGTAAACCGTCCTGACAATAAGCCAGAAACCTTATGTATGGCTCCGTGGACACATACCTATCTGAGTCCACAAACAGAACGTAGACTATGTTGTGCATCGCGTGAACCAGCACAGAGCTTTCAACAGTATATTGATACTGCGTCAGGCACAGGAAAGTACAACCCAAATACATTAGAAGAACATTGGAATAGTGATCACATGCGTAGTGTTAGACGTCGAATGATGGCAGGCGAAAAACTTAGCGAGTGTGAAGTTTGTACAGACAAACTATTAAACACTGATGTATATAGAACATACTTTTGGCATTTGTTTCAGCATCGCTATGATGAAATATGGAGCAGTACTGAAGATACCGGTTGGACTTCAATGAAGCCAATCAGTTGGGACTATAGGTTTTCAAACTTGTGTAACTTTAAATGCCGTACCTGTGGTGATATGTTGAGTAGTAGTTGGGAAACAGAACAACGTAAACACAACATGGTTAATTTAGACAACCCAAAAAATAACTGGATGCGTCCAGAGGTTCGTAAAGAAATAAGCAAATTTCAAGACACACAGATTGAAAAAGAATTTTCAGATGCAGTTGAAGAACACAGAGTTGAAGAAATATACTGGGTAGGCGGAGAACCGCTTATGTATGAACAACACTGGCGTTATATGAAACGTATAGTGGAACTTGGTGATGGTCCAGGATTGTATGCACGTTACAATACCAATCTTAGTAGAGTAAACTATAAAGGTCAAAATCTCTATCAAGATATACTTGCTAACATACGTGATTGGCAAATATGTGCTAGTATTGATGGAACTGGTGCAATTGGCGAATATATAAGGACTGGGTTAAACTATGATCAATTTGTAGATAATTTTAAACAAGGTTGTGATGTTGCAACACACAGACGGCAAATGCGTTTAGATTTTACTCTTACATTACCTGGATTGTTTGAAGTTGAACGCATGCAACAATTAGCCAATGATTTAGGTGTTGAGATACTTGCGAAAGTTATTTTTACATTTACACCTGATATCGTAATGTCACCACTTGCGTTGCCGAGAAAAATATTAGATCGCATGGTAGACCAACTAATTAACAATAACACATTAGGCAGTGCATTACAAGATGTGCTTGTACAGCTTAAAAATAGACCAAACATGGAAGAACAGTTTGCGGACTACGCTGTTGGAATGCAAAAAGGCAAACGCCGTGTGCTTACATTAGAAAATATTAGAAATGATAAGTTTACTATGAAAGATATTCTAAGTGCTGATCAAGAGATACTAGACTGGTGGAACAGTATTGATGCTGGATAGGGTAGAAATATTACTGAGAAACAACATGGGTTTTGTTTTGCCAGTGCATTTTGATGTATATGATAACAGTTTAAGTCGCAAATGGCTTGGTGCTTTTAACAGTATACTTGATGAAAAACTGCATCTAGAAAAAAATTATTGCTTTATGGGCTTTCCTCAGTGCGAACGCAATCTTGATGTAATTGTAACAGAAATTAATCAAACTATTGCGGCTATAAATGGCAGTAGTATAGACTATTTCATCAGAGACCATTTTACAGTTGCAAACATGACTGACCGTCGGTGGAGCAAATTAGCAAACTGCGAAATTATCAGCATTAATCACGACAAACTTAATAACTTGCATCTTTACTTTGAAGAAACACAAGGTGTAAGTGGAGCAATGAGCGAACACTATACTAATGCTGATGCCGAAACACGTTGGCACATTAGACAACTTAACCTGTTATGCCACGAAGCAGAATGTTTAATACTAAGCATGGGCAAAGCCGCTAGTGCACCAGAATGGGTGCGTCCTAGCAATGTGATGTGTTGGCTGAATGCACCACGTTTTGTACTAGACGATGAGGACTATGACTTATTTGGAATCGATTCTATAGCACGGGATCATGGTGGCGTATATGTTGGAGTAAACAAAGCAGTAGGTAAACACCATTTTGAAGTATTTCAAGACGAAGGTGCAGACAGTCGAATTGATGAACTAACAACCACAACTCTTAAGCCACAAACAGAAGCCGCAGGTGACTTTGATATTGAATGGGGACAGGCAACACGCAATCGACCTTTTATGACAGAACGTTTAGAAAAGTTTGAGCAGTGGCTGATTGCTAACAATTTTGATCCTGAAGATAAAAGCCTCACAATAGGACATCCAAAAATTGGACAGGTTGACTGTGAAAAAAGTTTTGGTAGCACTGATTTTCAAGAGGTTTTAAATAACCTAACCACATACCTTGATGTATACAGTATTAAAACTAGTGATGCTTATTGTGAATATGATTACACGTGGCATGATAGCAAACGTATCCAAGTGCCATTAATAACTTGACAAACACCTAAAAGGAGTGTATAATGATTACATGGTTTAAGAATCTTATCAGTAAGATCAAACTAGAAATACGATATCGTAAGAAACTTAAAGAACTACGGAAGAGGGATCCTTTTATATACAAATGAGTTATATTTTTACATCAGAGTCAGTGAGCGAAGGCCATCCTGACAAAATAGCAGACCAAATATCAGATGCATTGGTTGACGCTGGACTCAAAGCCGGTGATGAAACAACCCGTGTTGCAGTTGAAACAATGGTCACAACAAATTATGTTGTACTAGCAGGCGAAGTTAAAAACTTTAATATAACTGACGAACAAGTTGAACAAATTATAAGAGACAAAGTAAAAGAGATTGGCTACGAGCAAGAAGGCTTTCATTGGGATAAACTGACAGTTGATAATAAAACAATCAACAATCAATTACACTCCCAAAGTGCCGACATTGCACTAGGCACAGACGATTTTGGTGCAGGTGATCAAGGTATTATGTTTGGTTACGCATGCAATCAGAATGATGCGTATCTACCTGCTCCAATTTACTATTCACATGAGATATTAAAAAATATAAAAGAAAAACGTGTAGATGGATACAAGTACCTTGGACCTGATGCTAAGAGTCAAGTTAGTGTAGAGTATGACGGCGATAAGGTAAAACGTATTGATCAAGTTGTTGTGAGTCAACAACATAAAGATGAGAGCTTTTATGAACCCGCACGTATGGCCACAAGATCAGCATGCGAAGAAGTACTAGGAGATTTAATAGATGACAAGACTATATTCCATCTTAATCCAACTGGCAATTTTGTCATTGGTGGTCCTGATGGTGACGCTGGCCTTACAGGACGCAAAATTATCGTTGATACCTATGGCGGCTTTGCTCCTCATGGTGGCGGTGCTTTCTCAGGAAAAGATCCTACAAAAGTAGATAGAACGGCAGCATATATGGCACGTTGGTTGGCAAAGAATGTTGTAGCAGACGACATGGCAGATTGGTGTCAAATACAGATATCATATGCTATTGGCGTAAAAGAACCTACCAGCATCTACATAGATTCAAATGGGCACAATAGAAGTATACAAAAGTTTATTCGTGACAATATTGATCTCACACCAAAAGGTATAATCGACAGATTTGATCTTTTTAATTTTTACAACTACAGTGCAAATTGCACATACGGACACTTTGGCAACAAAGATGTGCCTTGGGAAAAGATAGGCTGGTAAATGAAAATACTCGGAGTAAGTGCTGGCTTTCATGATGCGGCCTTAACTGTACTGCACAATCACCAAGTATTGTTTGCAGGACATGCTGAACGTTACAGCAAGATAAAAAATGATAGTACTATTCCGGTAAGTCTACAACAGAAGGCAAAAGAATACGGACCTTTTGACAAGATAGTCTACTACGAAAAGCCACATCTAAGACAACTACGTAAAATTAAAAGTGGTGAAAGTTGGGGAGGGGCTTGGCGTACACGCACTGAACTAGAACAAACTATTCCTTACATAATGGAAAACACCAAAGCAGAAATTAGCAGTGTTGGACATCATCTATCGCATGCGGCCGCAGGCTTTCAAACATCTCCCTTTGATGATGCAACAGTTGTGGTAATAGATGCCATTGGTGAATCAGATACCGTCAGCATATATCATGCATACTATAATGGTGCATGTCTTGCAGGTGAACATGCTAAGGCAAATTACAAACTGTTATACAAACAATCATATCCTCACAGTATTGGTATGTTCTACAGTGCAGTAACCAAACGTTGCGGACTGAAGCCAATGGATGAAGAGTACATCACAATGGGCATGGCTGCTTACGGCAATGTTGATAAGGCATACAACACATTAAAACGTGCAACTGTGCGATTTACAGATATTCCACTGTTCAAAGATAATCTACACCTTGGCATTGATCATTTGGATTTTCATCCAGATGTTACTGCAGAAGACATAGCAGCCGCAGGACAACAGTTATGTGAAGAAATGGTTATGGGTGTGATGCGTAGAGCAAAGTCACTAGGTACTAGTAAAAACCTAGTGTACATGGGAGGAGTTGCTCTTAATTGTGTTATCAATCGTCGATTTGGTGAACTGTTTAACAAAATATGGATAATGCCCAACCCAGGAGATGCAGGAAGCAGTTTGGGTGCGGCAGCTTATGCATATGGTAGAGACATAAACTTTACAACACCTTATCTGGGCTCAAATATAGCAGGTGATTATCCAGTGGACGAACTGTTGAAAGAATTAGAAACAAATCAAATTGTTGGAGTAGCAAATGGACGTGCAGAATTTGGTCCAAGAGCATTGGGCAATAGAAGTTTACTTGCTGATCCACGAGGTGCAGACGTTAAGGATCGTGTGAATGCGATAAAACGTAGACAAAAGTTTAGACCTTTTGCTCCTGTAATACTTGAAGAGCATGTACATGACTATTTTGTTATGCCTCTTTATCAACCCACAAGTCGTTACATGCAGGTGGTAGCACGTTGTACAAAGCCAGAAGAATTTCCGGCTATCATACATGTTGATGGAACATCAAGGGTGCAAACAGTTCCAGACAATGATAGTGGTATAAGACGGTTGTTGAGTGCATGGTATAGAAAGACAGGTTGTCCCATGTTGTTAAATACTAGCCTTAACATAAGAGGCGAGCCAATGGTTGATGATAGGTCTGATGCTA
>UEXN01001865.1_pt1 | contig 13665 bp, 17 predicted proteins | sample 1796711 | NCBI WGS metagenome assembly UEXN01 (sample SAMEA4772470, study PRJEB27181) | metagenome | reverse complement strand
GTAAGAAATGTAAAGTTATTACCAGTGCCGTCATCATAGCCAGTATGTGTTGTGGGCAATAATGTTTGCAGATTAAATTTAAGGGCAAGATAAGCCTCCGATAATTGACGAAACTCATCTGTAACAGTGTCTGCGTAGAAAATGAATTCATAAAGGTCTCCATTGAATGGTTTAGAAGAGACCTTCCCAGGGTCAGTAGTCGCATTATAACCAACAGCCCAGCCCCAATCATTATCTGTTAAGGTGTTTGGAATTGCATTTGTAGCAGTGCCAGCGGGGGAGAGAGTACCATTTATATAAAGATTGGTCTCACCACCAGCGACACCCATAAATGTTATAATTTGTTTCGTGTTCATCGCTATTCCATTGGCAGGAAGTGTTCTATAGTCGTAAGTAAGATTCACAGTGCTCGCAGTAGTTGTCACATTCGCTTTTAACTGACCTGCTGAATCAACGCCCCCACCTGGGTCTATCTTAATTTCTATCTCTGGCTGGGTAGTTCCGACATTAGTCCCAACACTTTTAATAATAATTCCTTCATTGTTGGGAGTAGTACTCATTTCTGGGTCAACAACTAAAGTAGCCATCCAACTTGTGATGTTTTTTTCTCTTAAATAAGTACTAGCATAGGAATAAACGCCTTGACCAATCGTCCTGTCAAACGTTACAAAATCTGCGCCCCTTGTTGGAGCGTAGGCTAAATCGTTGGCGTGAGGAACAAGATTGATTCCAGGGGCACCAACCCATTCTGTAACCTTGCTCGAAGAGTCAACTTCAATGGTGTCTTGATAAACTTTAGAGGCATCTAAAAGTTGAATAGCCGAAGTGTCATTTGCCTGTGTTCCAAATCTTTGAGTGGTGCCTTGTGATTCGAAGACTGCAAGTTCTGCATCCGTCTTCCAATTTGAAGGATAATCTTTTTCACCATTCAGTGAAGTGTTTAGGTTAGGAATAACAACATCACCAGATAGACCTATTGGCGGACAAACAAATCTTTCACCAGTAAGGAGCACAGAGCTTTCATAAACTTTTTTATTAAGTTTGACTCTGCATAAAATGCCACTGCCAATTAGATTTCTTGGTTCGCTATAGGGCTCTGAATATCCACTAATGACAAAATAACCGTCCTCTGTAGTTGAGATGGAATTGTCGGCTTCGATAGTCCATCCATCATAAGAAGGAACTCCTACATCTGTAATGAAAGAGTTAAATTCAGCACAATTCCAAGTTCTTATAGCAAAATTAAATCTTCTAAATGCTTTTTTTGTATTATAGACGATATCGAACACGTCCTCGCCAACTGCTTCAATGTGAAGAGTGTAATCAGAATAGCCGTGGATTGAGGAACTATTATCTTCATAGAACTGTGAATAGATGCTTGAAACTGGTCCAAGTTCAACTTTACCAGAGGAGCTTGTTATAGTGGTACCACTGGAATCTAATTGACTTGTTGTATCATTTATAACACCCCTTGGCTTGTTTCTATAATTTATCTCTGCCGCTGTTATCTCAAAAGTTCTCTCTTTTTCAAACTCTGGTTTCTTGTTTAAAAGAACTTTTGCAACTCTAAATTGCCCACCATCGTGCATAATAGCTGGTGATGGAATAGACGCATCAGACTCTGTGCATTCCACCTTTACTATTCCATCAGCAGGGATAGTATAGAATCCGTCAGTAGGACTTATAGCAACATCGCCACTATCTTTAACTGTAAAGGAGTTAAAGGCTTCATCAGCAAGGATAAAAGCCTTGACTACATCACCAGAGTAATAAGCATTACAAACATTAAGTGTGAATTCTACACTATTAACAAAGTTTAAGTCGTGGTCATTTGTGCAAAGGTTGACTTCGAAGAAAGAGCCCCCGCCCTGGAATAGTCTTATGTCGGTGTTTTCGAGATAGCTTATCTGATGAACGTCATTAAAATAACGATACCAATCTTTAAACTCTCTTGGAAGTGTTGAGAGGTAGTTTGAGCCTCTTGTGAATTTTGAAGGATAATAAGACAGAACACCAACAATGTCGGTAGTATAGGTTATCTTAGTGTTACCTCTTTCTCCGACTTTGTTATTAGTTATTGTGATTTCTCCACCTACAGTTGAGGGAGTTGAAAAATCTTGACTTATGCCACCTGTGCCTGTTATAATAGCTAGTCCAAGTTGAGAAGCTTGGTCTGCCGCTCGTAGTACAGGAGTTGCACCGACACCTACTGTTACTTGAACATTGCTTCCAGCAGATAATGAACCAAATTCGTAAGTGTATTCTAATCCATTCCAGTCAACAAGTGTGATTTTTGAACCAACAGGGGCAGCATCTAAAAATCCTATCGTTGCAGATGCTGCTCTATCTGGCTCGATGTCTACTCTTTGAGAAATGTTAATAACTGAAGTTCCCCTGTCTAGACTCCTGATGTCTGGGCACGTTTGAGGGTAAGTGCAAGTCGTGAAATCTTTAATACAGGTGTAGGCGGGAACTATTTTAGTTAATTCTCTACTTTGTGTTAGAAAGTTATCTACGTCCAAAGTCTTCCAGAAACTTTCAATGTTTGAAACAAGAAACGCATTTCGTGACCCAACACTCGTCGTCTGTATTGAAGAAGAAGGGTCAAATGTCCCATCTCCAAATGGAACAAGCATTCTCATTTGTCCGAGATTTACAAATGCGACTAAATCTGCTACGTCGAATTTACCATCTAAGTTTCCGTCCAATTCATAGCCAGCGAATGTCGCACCTGCTGTGCTTAAATAATTATAAGCAGAAATCTCTGGGTTAGAGTCTAAACCATTATAAAGAAGTTTTTGTAAATAAATGCCTTCAAAAATGCCTTCGTAGAAGGAAGAATAATCAGGATAGATGCTGGTGTCAATAGTTTGACTATAAAACAATTCTGTTCCCTTATAAGAAAGCCTCTGTTCTTCGTGTTGTAACTGTCTTCTGTCTTCGTTTGTTACAACCTTGATGTTAAAGATTTCTAATCCTTCCCATTTCTTCTCAAGTAAGAATGAAGAAGGAGACCATTCACCATTTAAGGTTGTCCACCATTTATTTTCCCGTTTTACAACTTGACCATAATATCTTGCACCTGCTTTAAGAGAAGTCGGGTCTTTTAAATTTTCTTCCGTAGAAACGTTTACATCATTCGAATAAACATAATAAGCCTCTGGACACTTAGTTCCCTTCGGTAAGCAATCTGGAATCGTAAACTTGACAAATGAGAAGTTTTCGTTAATTGCAGGTAAAGAGTTAGAAGTGTGTAACTGGTCCATCTTCTTTGGGTTTTCAAGAAGTTGGTCTAAAATCTCTGGCTGCAATCGAGGTTTTTGGAAAGCTGCGATTCGTGTAACGTTGTCAAACCCAAATCTATCTTCTATAGAAATAAAATCGGAAGACCATCTATCTGCTATAACAGGATTTAAAGTAATCTGGTGTTTTTCTAAACAAGCACCATCTAAGACATTGTAACCAAGGTCGAACTGAATTCCAGCAATAGATTGTGGTGATGAGACTGCAATGGTTACATTTAAATCATAAGGTTCTACCTGAGAGTTCAATAGCATATTTACATCTTTTTGGTCACAATAGGCTTTGACATTCTCAACAACGTTTATCTCGGAACAATCAAATGAACCGAGACCTTGCTGTTTTGCTATTGCTTTGGCAGCGGACCTTTGTGAAGAAGGATAACACTCTACACACGAGATTATAACCTCTGAAGAGCACTTATTACCAAGGTCTGTGTCTTGGCAACAATAACCAGGCACTACAGCGTTTGTAAAGACTTTATTGTAATTATAAAAGGTTTTGTTAATAACCGCAGTGATATCAGAGATGTCTATTTTTTCACCACCTGTGTCATTCTTTGCGTCATAGTTGTTGTCGTACTTTTTTGCGAAGGCAAGTGACAGTGGAGTTTGAATCAGGGATTCAAAATAAGCTTCAGTCTCAGAAGAAAATAGAAACCAAGAAGAGCTTGCATCAACTGCTGCGTCCTTCACACCATTTTTATCCTCAAGAGGAGAGGAAATAGAGGGGTCATTCGTAAAGAAACAATTATTTCCTCCGACAACAACATAACATAGAACAGGCTCACTGGTGGAAAAGCCGAGAGTTAATCTCGAACCTGTTTCGACAAGAGGGTCGAAGAAGCCAACAACATAATCTTCTTTATTATAAAGCCTAAAGGATTGAACTTCCGTTTGACCTGATTTGCCATTGAAGCCACCGAAGACGCCTAAAATTCTATTGCAGGAACTGTCCAATCCTAGATTCTCAAGAGGAAGTCTAAATTGAAATCCAGTGACTGGACATGCGGTGTTAACAAAGGAGATTTCGAACACTGCAACCTGACCTGATAATTTATTGATTGCAGCCATTTCAGAAACTACATTCTTATGAGCATCTGATAACTGTCCCAAGTCAGAAAGTCTACCAGTCTTAACATCACTTATATAAAAATCTAAATCACAGGTTGTAGGTATTGGTGTTGCCATTTGTGAAAATCCTTGAATTGCGGCTTGCTTGCCTAAATAAATAGTTCTTAGGGCAATTTGTTTGAAAACAAAAAAGCCCCCACACAAGGTGGAGGCTTATTGAGATAAATAATTTATCTTTTATTTTTTGAAGTTCCAAGCCTTCATAAGTCTTTCGTTCAAAAGAGAAGAACGTTTATTGCGAATGTCCTTATTCCAATCTTCTGAAAGAGTTCTTGCGTCTGTTCTCATTTGAGCATAGAAGTCTTCTTGTGTCTCGGCAATGTCTGGAAGAACTACGTCGTCTGTGTTCAAATAGTCTTGAACGTCAGCACCAGTATATTCTGTGGACTGACCAGGTTTAGTTCCAAACTTGTCAGTAATAACATCGTTAGAACCTAACTCACCGTAAAGCCAGTCAGCAAGTTCCTCGTCTTGCTCCATTGCTCGAACGTCATTTTCGATGTTACCAGTGAATTTCATTTTGGTTAAGACATGTCTCATGTCGCCATAACGGTCTTCTGAAGAAGCAATGTCGTCTTCAACGGCTTCTTCCACTTCTTCTTCGTCATCAATAATAGCTTTCTGAAGCTCGTCTGGAAGGCTGTCCTGACCGCCCGTAAGTGCTGGGTTGTCGTCGAATTCATCGGTAGACTTTTCTTCCATTGGTCGCTGACCTGGAACCTTGCTATATCCATCAGCGTCAAACCCAGGTTCCACACCTTGCATTTGTGCGAGAACGTCGGTAACCATGTCATCAATCATTTCGATTCGCTCAACTACCGCAGGGTCAATAGACATTTTTGCGATTCTAGAAATCTCTTCACCGATTTTTTCAATCTGTGTGATTGTTCTAGACATCTCGTCGCCCTCTGCAACAACCTCTTCCCTTGCCACTTCGTCTTCGTCGTCCATAGTCATAGCAGGCATCTCGTCGTCCATAGAACGCTGAACGTCAGCAGGTGCTGCACCACTCATCTCTGGGTCGTCTTTTAGGAATGGGAACTCTTTCTCCAATTCGTCGAAGTAGGGGTCTTTGTAAGGGTCTTCTTCGTAGCCGAAGTCCATTTCTTTGAGCCGATTCTCACTAAGAACTTTAGTAACCGCCTCCTTTACAATATTTCTTAGTCCGCTTTTAGTGCTCATTTGTAATTTCTCCTTGATAAATTTAGTGGTAACACTTTCATAAATAGTTTTAACTTCTTGATTTGTCTTGTAATTATCTTCCCAATCTCTAAAGCACATGTTGCCTTCTAGATAAGCCTCTTCTTCTAAACCACGTAGGTGAGAGTCTTGTTGGGCATAGCCAGGTGTAGTTGGGTTGAGGCTATCCATTTTGCCATCGCAGTTTTGTTTGTGGTGAACAAGTTCGTGAGCAACTGAACGTAGAATATCTTTTGGATGCCTTCTATCGGTGTAAATGGTAACACTCATTTGACTAGGGTCGTAATAAGCGGTCTTACCAAGTAGTTCAACAGAATTCTGAGGGTCGCTTACAAAACTAATCGAAGCGTCCTTATCAAAACCAATTCTGTTCTTTGCGAACTGATAAAAGTGTGATAATAATTTTTGAAATTCTTGTTCCATGTTTATAGCTTCTTTAAGATAATTTTAAGAGCAGAAGTAGCCATAGCAGAGTTGATTTTATTAGAGTCGATTTTTGAGAAGATAAACTCAAGAAACTGAACAAGTTCGTCTCTGGTGTTTATGTTCGCAATCTTCTGTTCAAAGCCCATAGACTTTTCAACTGACTTAGAGACCTTCTCGACGTCAGATTTTACCTCACCTTGGGCTTCTTTTAAAATTAATTTCTTAACCTCTTCTTGAATAATCATTTTAAGCAACTGACCTGAAATCTTCATTGCTTGATGTTTTCCATAATTTGAGAACGTAACTCTTTAAGAGCCTTCGTAGCGTCTAATGCAACTTTACGAAGCCTGCGTCCAGCAGAAGCATTTCCTTTTTCACACTTCTCTGCATCGTCAGCAGCTAATGTTAGGTCTTTGATAATTTTTTCAAACTTCTCGATAATCATAATTTCTCTCCAATTTTATAATTCAACTAATAAATAGTCACTAAGAGCATAAAAAGCTAAATCCTAAAAAGCCAGCGATGATTATTGAGTAGAAAATAGAGCAAAGGATTAGTCCAAACCTTGACGTTGCCCTATCCCTTGTTTTATAAAGATAAAAACAGGAAACAGAAACAAGACTTATTTTTAGGAATAGAAAGAGAGGAGGGTTGGAATGGATAAGGTCTTCCCAAACAGGGTTGGCTTCTTCCAAGACTTTGAGCTTGGAAATGTAATAATAAGAAAAAAGCCCGTCGGCAATGTTCATAAGAAAAACACCGAGGGCTAAAATAGAGTAAAAGTTATTCTTCGTCTTCACCTGCTATGTCGATAATGATGACGCAACCGCCTTCCTCATCTTCCTCCTCACGTTCTTCGTAGAGAGGTTCTGGAACAGAGATATAAAGTGGCTCTGGTTCCCACTGCTCTTGGAGCGATTCTTCGGCTGAAATGATAACGTCTATGTCATCCATTAACTTCCTCCAAGAAAGCAAGAGCCTCTTGAGCGTTGTTTTGAAAATGAAAGCCTAAGCCACCATTCTCACGCCAAGGACCAACTTTGCTCATAAAGTCATCAAAGAGAACATTGCCTTCACCAGCGTGAAGAAACTTTTCGTGCTCAAAGATTACCTCTCTAATATTACATAGTCCAAGATTATTTTCTAACCAAATGCGTTTGCCTTCTAAACTCTCTTGAGCACCTCTTTTATCCATAGGGCTGGTGAGGATAGTGACATTGCAACCTTTGATGCCTTCCCATAACTCACGACCAGCAGGGTTCCATTCTAAGTTAGCCCAAAACTCTTTGTCATTATGAACAACAAGATACATGAACTCAGAAGCTTTCTTGCTACCAGTTGGGGTGTATTTTTCTAAGTCACCCTCGACAACATAGTTGCGACCGACCTCTTCTTTGACCTCTTGAGCTAACTGGGCAAGCTCTTCGGGAGGGTTATTTAAAACCTCGTTAACTCGTGGGACAGCCCCACCGATGAAGTCAACAAGGACACCATCCATATCACAAAAAACATTTCTCATTGGTTTCTCCTTAACAACCACGCTACATGTACACTATAATAGATAGAGCAGCGAAAGTCAAGCAAAAAGCGACATTCGTTATGGATTTTTTACCAACTGAACGTCGTGAGCACGAAACTTACGAGTCTGTCCATCAACCAACACTGTGGCTGTTTTCATTAATTTATCATATTCTACAAGAACACCCTGAATGCTGAATGGGGCTTCTTCTCTTACCTTTGGAAACTGGCTGAATTCACGACAACGAACCAACGCACCGACTTTCATAAGAACTCCTTCATCACCAACTCACAACAACACTATAGCATAAGCGTCATCGAGAGTCAAGAAGATAGTAAAATTAAATTTTGTTTTTTTACATGGTCTACATAGAGGGAATGTTTATCATAGGAGACTGGGTGGTTCTTGGTAGGAATCCAAGCAACTCTCCAACAGTCTTTTAGGTAGGGGTTGTCTTTTACTTCTCGAAGGGCTATTCCGAGACGATAAGATAAAGGACCAGCTTGCCTATGAACAACTTTGTGTTTGACTAACGAGCCTAATTTTATCAAGGTTATTTTCTCCGACGTCTTTGATAAGGTTCTTCAAAAGTATACATTTCATATTCTTCATTGACGTCTCGCATAAGTTCGTCAAAAACAAGCATTGTTCTTTCACAATCGACCAATGCCGTGTGAGCCCTCCCTTGGACGTTTACCTTATAATGTTCCACGAGATAATCCATGCCCGAACGTTGCAGCCAGGATGCCCTTACGAGCCTGTCAGCTATGGACTTGGTGTCAATGTAAGGAGGAAAGCCTGGAACTTCCAAATCATTACGAGAACAAATCTCGTGAATAAAATTTAAATCAAAAATAAGGTTCTGTCCGAGCAGCACATCAGACTTTTCAATAATGTCTTTTACCTCTGGCAGGACTTCCAAAGCGTTAGGAGAGCCAGCCCATTCTTCAATAGTAAAGCCATTTACTTGAAGTGCTCTTTCCGAAGCAGTGTGAAGTTGTTGTGGGTTTATTTTCTTTTCCCACTTGTTCATTACATAACGATTGCCCTCTGCGTCGAGAACATAAGTTATCGCTGCTATCTGAATAATCTCGTGAATGTCAGGGTCAAGCCCTGTCGTCTCTGTATCTAAAACTGTTAGTATCATTTATTCCTCTTCTTCCGTTGCCCAAAAAACATAGGACATTACACATTCTGTCATCATTCTATCAAACTTTTTGTGATTTATAAAGTGATTTAATATATTATCTCCGAGATTTCTTCCTAACTTCCAAGACTCTATCTCTTCTCCGAGGATAGAAACTCTGTAAGCATCAGTGTTCTTTTTTCTCTCGTCCTTTTGGTCAACATAATAGGGATAGTTATATTCAAAGTTTTCTGGGTTCTCTGAAACAATAATATGACCGCATTCGTGAAGAAGAGCATAATAGCGATTCTCCCATTTAGGTTTACTGTTGATTCTTATAAGGTCATTACCCCATTCTATAATATCTTCACAGTCTTTTTCCAAGGAGACTTTCAGTTCTCGCTTGGAGAGCCAATTCTCTAAGTCAAGAAATTGACGCTTCCAGATATCAGACTTTTTAATTTTAAATTGTTTTGCGATAGAATCTAGTAGGGTAGAAAAGGAAACTTTATCAGTAGTCATTTTGTTTGTCAAGCTTTCTTTTTTCTATTGTGCGGTTATATTTCTTGTTGGAATGAAAACCTGAACCTGTTCGTAGAGCCACTCCAACAGCGAAGGGGTTGCGTTGCTTTATCTTAAGCTTTTTGTGCTTCTTCTTCACTCGGGGTTTCTTTCTTTTCATAATTATTCTGAATAGCCTCTAAGAGAATAGTCCCACAAGCTTGGTGCATGTCCTGTAAATCTTTTATTGAGAACTCCGAGTTCTTTGCTGCTTGAGACCAAAGGTTAAGAACCTCTGTTGGTTTAGAAGCGGTGAGGATTGCCTCTACAAAGTGTTGTGCTTTTACGTTCATATTTGTTTTCTCCTTATTACTTGAACAGAATAACAGGACTCTCTAAGAAAGTCAAGTATAAAATAAATAAAAGGGCTGGTTTCTTTTCGCTCCACCTTGCTAGTTGCCCTTTAACATGCCACAAGATTTCTTCTTTTCTTGTCTTGGCGAAAGGTTCGTTGACAACATTGAACCAGTACTTTTCCTTATTTTTAGCCCTATAAAATAAGTAGCCTCTCTATAAGGATAAGGCGGTTTTTGTTATTAGTAAAGGTGATTTTTCTAATGGTTGAGGTAGAACGAGGTGTGATAAAATTTGACAATGAGGGAAACAATGACAGCGAGAACAAATAATTTCCATTCTTTCATTTTATAAACCTTCGCCATAAAAATTTTTTGCACTTATAGGGGCTATAAGCACAATGTAGCACAGGTAGGTAGGTGTGGTCAAGTGTTATTTTTGGATAAAGCTAACTTTTTTACTATCAAGAACCCAAATAGTCAAGCCGTCTTTTGTTGAAACAGGTTTGCAAACCTTCTTTAATTTTGTAAGGTCGCCTTTTGGCATAGCAGCAGTCCAAGAGAGTTGGTCGTGAATAGATTCCTCAATAGCAAGTGAGACGCCATCAAGAACTCGGACAGGTTGGATGATTGTTTTGTTTTGTAATTGTTTTTTCATAATAAAAATTCCTTAAAAGTTTGCCGATAAAATTTTCTTGCCTTTTAGGACAAGAAGGAGCAAACTCAACTTTCGGTTAGATAGTCATTCTCCAACTTCATTATTAGTTTTGTAGAGACTTCGGTCTTTGTCCACTCTTCCCTATCTTCAGTTACGCCAAACTCGGTCAGCTTCTCCTCTAACAGTTCACGGAGTTGTTCCCAAAGCTCCTCGCTAATAGTATCGATTGTTTCATTCATAATCTAATTCCTTTCATTATAAAGTAGGATAATAGGAAATAAAAGGTAGAATAAAAATTATTTTTTTTATTAATCCCAACAACGAGAGATAATTCTTATTTCGTCCGTGGTAGAAGAGACGTGGTAGAACCTTGAACTAGACCAGTTCCAAACAGACCAATGAAAGACGCCTTCCACTACACTACGTTCTACAACTATCCCAGTGCGAACTAAGTCTGCTTCCCACTTCTCTATATTAAAGTAGGGTCCACCATCGTCTACCCAACTATCATTCGACCAAACTTCCAAAAGGTTAACCCATTGGATAAGGTCGCCTACTTTGGGGAAGCCTAAATCTACAGGTGGTTCGAACTTGTTCATAAGAGTAACTATTAGCTTTATAAGGTTTTACTAAACGAGAGGGTCAAGATAAAAGTCAAACGGACGATACTCGTCTATCCATCTAACTATCCTGAAAGAACGCCTGGAAATAATAACTTGCTCTAGGCGGTGTGCATATAAGGGAAGTAACGAGTTGCTAGTCTTGTTCTTGACTAACCACTTTTGCCATTCTGTCCAATTTTTAAGCTCGACCAAAACTACTTTTACATTTCGGCTGTCGTGGTCATCGGAGCCAAAGAATCTATGGAATACTAAATCACCCATATAATGACCAGTGCTCATAGGGTCTAGCTCAGGTCCAGAGGTTAGATAAACCGTTTGTTCTTCTGACCAGCAGTTATCTAAGTTCTCCCACCATTTACCATTGTCGCTCATTTTATAAAGTTTTTAGTCCTTTATTCTTTTGACCAGGCTTATCGATTGTTAGCTTTGTTTTTAAGATTCCCTCAAGGACACTCTTTAACTCGTCGACCTCTTCTTCAGTCCAATTGGGGTCTATGTAAAGCTCGGTTAGTACTTGCTTTCTTGTGGAGACCTTGCAAGCTGTAAGGTTTTGAGCCATTACTGCTATGTTTTTGTAGTTTGGCTTTGGCTCTGGCTTCTTATTAGTTTGATAGATTAACCAGGTTGCGTAAAAACAACCTGAAAGTAGTGAAATAGAAACAAGCCAAGGCATGACTTCTGGTGAAATAGACATCTAGTTATCCTCTTTTAATAATATTATGTTTAGGAACTCAACTATGTCGTAAAAACCAGATAGTCGAACTTCCTTGTCGTGTAAGTAGTAGAGTGCAGGAACTGCGTCGTCTAAATATAGCTTCTCCGCAACCCTCTCTACTTCTTCCTCGTCAACATCAACGATAAGAACCTTCTCTCTCCACCCCATTTGATTGACCAATTCTCTTAGGTCTCTGCAAGGACCGCACCATTCGGCAGAGAAAATAACGATAAGAGGGCGAAACTTGCCCTGCAAGGCTCGTTCCAACTCTTGAGGTCCGTTCCATCCCGTTTTAGTGGAACTCTTCTCTAAGCCGTAAAATGAGCTTATTGTGGTGGGTGGTGTTTTTTGCTTGACTTTGCTATGTTTTAGTGTTATAGCGGCAAGCAATAAGGCAAAAAACAAAATGTTTTTGTGGAGTGCTCTCATGAGTATAAATAGTTCGTTAGTTTATTTACGATTTTGCTTGCTTTTTGCTAAAAAGTAGTGTAACAGAAACTTGACACTTTTATCTTTTGTAGGTTTAGGTAGGTAATGGTAGGGGGTTTGAGTTCATTTGGTTACTACTTAGTGCGACCAACGACGAGATTGCTACCCGTAAGTCGTCGAACGTCTTCATCGGGAGAGATATCAAAGTTTTCTTCATTGCCGACAAAGAATTCATCATCAATAGTTAGAACATCTCCATTGAGAAAGGTTGCGAATCCGTCTCTGTTGAGCACATCTTCAAGTTGTCTAAGATTACCACCCTTTTCAATAACAGTTAAAGCATAGTCTTCAATCTGGTCTAAATGTGGGTCTGCGGAGTATGATGTTACAAAGTCTGGATTTTCCTGCTCGTCCATTGGAAGGTCTTGCTGCTCACCTTGAAGGTTTGAGAGGTAGTCGGCAGCATATTTCGTGAAGGAAATCTTCTGAGCAGACGCTGGAAGAGAGCTTTTGTCTGCAATGACATATTTGTCATCTACAATTAACATTCCTTTATCCATTTTAGTGTCAAAGCCTTGCTTTTGAAGTGCTGATTCTACACCTACTAAGGAAACAGGGACTCTACTACGAGCACCAAGCTCAAGCATGTCCGCTGCAATGTCCATTACCTGGTCCATCTCTGGGTCTGAGGAGTGTGTAGTTCGCATTGAGAAGGAAGAAGGGTTGCCTTCCTTTGTAAGATTATCTTCTTCTTCCTTGTCGTAAATATACATGTCACGTTTTCTGTCGTAGAATTCTTGTTCTTTAGGGTCGAACTCTAACTTTGCACCTGAACCATACTTTACAGGTGGTTCTAAGTCACGCTCGTCGTCTTCTGAACGCTCGTCGATGGAGTCTGAGGAAACCATTCTCTCTAGTGCCACCATTGCATCAACAACGATGTTCGCTTGCTGAAGGATATAGTCAGTGTTGAGTCGCTCTTGTTCTGCGTTTAGGAGCGCCATTGCAGCACCCTTCGCTCTGTTCTGTTGCTTGAGGTAATATTGCTCTTTACCTGATACTGCTTCGTCGATGTCATAGAGTTCCGAGCCGTCGATTCCCAATTCATCTGCTGCTTCGAGAAGCTCGGCTGCCTTGGCTTGAATAAATCCTGCAAACTCTGAAGCAGTTGTGGTAGAAGAAGCGTTGTTCATAACACCTGAAACCTCGTTCAAGTCCGCAGCAATCTGACGAATAACACCTGCGGCATCAGTACCTTCTACGTGACCAGTTGCTGGTCCCATCTCTTCCAAGTTGCCCCTGGAAAGTGCATCAAGGTAAGCTTGGTCAGGTTGAACGATAGGAAGAGGCTCTTTGCCCATCTTCTTCATAACAGCATTGTAAGCAGCCATGTAGTCTTCCAAGCCGCCACCAATCTTTGAAGGAGGGTTGCCGTCCTGGGCATCCTGCATTCCTCGCTCGCCCATTGTCATTTCGTTGACGGGAGCCTTATTGAATGCACCTTCAGCGAGAAATTTTTCCCACTTACCTGTTGCCTTGCGCAAAATCTTTTCCGTTTTCGTTACCTTAGTCATTTTTATAAATCATCCTTTTAGTTTGAATTGCCGTTTCCAGTCCTCTATAAGTAGTTCCTACAAGTCTTTTCCGCCATTAGCCCCAGGAAGAACTTTTTCTATTCTTAG
>UEXN01002294.1_pt1 | contig 13742 bp, 20 predicted proteins | sample 1796711 | NCBI WGS metagenome assembly UEXN01 (sample SAMEA4772470, study PRJEB27181) | metagenome | reverse complement strand
CGTTGCTGTAAGCTCCCATCTCAGGTTCTGGAAAATCATACAGATCAGGCTCAACAACAACGCCTTGCTGCCCTTCGGCAGAACCAACCGTGATTGGCGGAGTCGTGGTTGCAGGCGGCTGTTGGCTTGCCATCTGAGCCATCACGTCTTCAGTAATCTGTTTGCGTAGCGCCTCGGTGTCAACCTCGCTAGGTATTTGTCCTCGCAGAGCCTCAATTTGCTGTTGCACTGGGTCTAAGGCAGAAGATATTTCGCTCTGGCGCTGGCCTGCAATGGTTTGTGACAAACCGCTCAAGTCATCTTGAGTCAAACCAGAAGACTGCAATGCGTCAATCCGAGAAGATAAATCAGCCCTCTCTCCCGTCGCCAACTCAATAGATTGTTGAAACTGAGCCGTTTGATCGTTGACCGAAGCCAGTTGTGATTGAATCGCCTCAATCGGTAGTCCACCAAGATTGTCGGCTAGACCTCCAATTTGCTGTTCCAACCCAGCAATGAGGTTGGCTGTTTCGTCCCGTATCGATTCAGATTGAGCTGCGCCGCCAGACTCCACGTCCGCATACAGGTTTTCGAGCTGCTGATTTAAAGAATCTATTTCGCTCTGAGTCGCGTCAGCGGCATCTTTTTGAACCTCGTCAAGACGGGCGTAGTTTGCGTCAATCGTGCCAGTGATGTCGGAAAGGTCTGTGGATAACGAGGCAAGGCGATCTTGCAACGTGCCTGCGGAAGCTTCCTGAGCCTGACGCACCAGCCTATCGCCCTCTTCTATCTGCTGAGCTAGTGCGGCTCGCTCATCCAAACCAGCTTGACGCAGACCTAGCGTCTCTATATCAACGCCTCGACGCATGTCTTCAATCTGGCCTTCGAGCGCCTTGGTTAGATCTGACCTTTGAGCAAGAGCCGCATCTTCTGAGCTGGATAGCTCTTCACGCAACAAATCCCGAAGATTGTCTATTTCGGTTTGACGCGAAGCCGATGCAGCCTCGTCTGCGTCTCGCTGCTCCTGCATGACGGTTTCATATTGGCTTGCCATCGTATTTTCTGCGGAAGGCATTAGAGCCTCCAAAGTACGCATGGTGGGCGCTACTGGCGCTTCTCTTGGATCTCTGTCGTAAACCGACTGCTGCATCAGGTAGCGATCCAGCGCAGAGTAAGGCGAAGCTGAGCTTCCGTATTCGCCTAATGCTGACAGCAGGTCATTAGATTCAGCCATTAGATTCCAATCCCTCGCACGTTAACTCCGCGCATGATTTGTCTGCGAATCTCTTCCATGTCTGGTTTTTGAGGCTTTGCTCCACCACGCTCAAATTCTTCGACGCTTATGAATCGGTTGGGGTCAACATTTCTTCGAGGGGAAGCACTCATCACCGGCATTCCAAGACGATCTCTACCCTGCGTAAACACAAAATTAGAATCGTCAACCTCTTCATCATACCGACGAGGCAAAGGAATCTCTCGTCGCTGATCCATCTGCTGTCGAAGCCGTCCAATAATCCCACCCAATGAGCCTTTGCCGCGACGGGCCATCGGTCTACGCTGAACGCCACCCATTTGCTTCTGCCTGAGCGCCTCTCGAAGCTGTTGCACCATGTCTGGCATACGCGCTTCAGTCGCTATAGGTGCTGGAGGCATAGGCATTTCAATGGGATCAGGTTGCCGTTTGATATCGTCTGGGCGATAAGTGCGTCTTGATGGATCAAAAGTGCCTTCTATACGCATACGAATCCCATCGTCTGGGCGACGGCTTGGAGACGGAGACCGACCCTCGAATTCTTCGACACTGATAAAGGGGTTACCAGCTCTGAATTGATCGGCATTGGACATCCTGTCCGACCTGTTGGGGTTAAATGGTGGCGTCGGCATTGGTGGTTGAGGGATTGTTTGGCCTTGAAGCGCCTCAATCAAACCACCTATACCGCCCTGCATCGGATCTTGTGGGGCTTGCGTTGGCAAACCGCCACCGCCTGCTGCTTGATCTTGCAGGTCAAACAGCTCTTGTAATAATCGCAAGTATTCAGGCGTACCTTCTTGGTCTCGCATTTGATTAAGGGCCAAATTTCTTCGTTGTATTTCGGGATACAACGGACTTGATTCTATGCGAGCTTGTCGCTCACGAGCCTCTGTTGATGCTACAATACCCATATCAAATCACCAATTTTTACAAGACCAATAGGAAGCTGCGAATACGTCTTTCTTCTTCTGAACCGCATCGCAATTATGTCTGGCACGAAAGTTGCGCCGACGCTCTGGACTATCACGCTTGATCTCCATATTCGGATCACCGTAACGCACAATCTTTACCTGATCGCCTTTTTTGGCTAGAACCGCAAACTTCTTGTTCTCGCCGGGCGTTCTTTTCTGTTTGTTATAGCCGGGGAAAGACTCGCCTCGATAGACGAGTCTGCCCGACTTGGTTCGCTTTACATCGCTTGTATCAGCCATTAGCCGTAAGACTTAATCAGTTCCAAAACAACCATGTAGGTGTCTCCACTGGTATGACCAACGGTAGTAAAATCAAGATCGCCCGTAACGCCAGATCCTGCATTATTAGGTATGCCGCTAAAATTGCTGTAATCGTGGTATCCGTTTGAGTCTTCACTCACGCCGATAGCCAATACATTAGCCGTTGCATCGAACTCAATCTTTACCGACATCCCAGTACACTGCCACCAAATCTTATTGATCGTCACGCGGTTGCATGACACACCAGCAGAGTTGGCACCCAAAGCTGAAACATCTACTTTTTTCACTGCGGACTCACCCGTGCCATCACTGGCATTGGTGAACTTCAGCACTGCTATGCGCTCGCCATCATGGATGGTTTGGCTCGTTACTGCATCAGCCATGATTTTCTCCTATCTAGGAAGCTACATCGAATCCAGTGATTTCGATCAAAAAGCGTCCAGCAGTGTACGTTGCATCACCCGTGCCTTGGCTTACCAAATACAAGAATTGGTCAGCAGCGATATCGCCACCAGCAACCATTGTTCCAGCAGAAGCAGCGCCAGCGTTGATGATTTGAGTTTCGGTCAAAGCACCAATTGCAGTGTCGTTGACACCAGTGCCTTCGGTTGCAGAGAACAGATCGATGTCCGTGCTTCCGCCAGCAGGTGTTTCTACGCACGTCATGGTCACGCCGAAAACGCTGCCTTGGTTCGCTGCGGTTACCTTACCGATAAATGCAACGCCAGAGCCGTCTTTACCGATGATGTCGCCAGCGGTGCCGCCGTCTTTTAAGCCAGTGAGGTCAATCATAATCGTCGTTTTTACTATGTTGACGTTAGTCGCTACGTCGCTCTTTAGGCGGTTAACCTGCGTAACGTAAACGGCAGCGGTGCCTTCGATACCAGCTCCGCCAGTGGCTTCAGTTGCCATTTTGATGCCGCTGTTAACGGTAATTGTGCCGTTAGCTGCTTTTGAAATTTGTTGAAACCCGTTCTCTGAGCGGACTGGGCCGTTGAAAGTCGTTGTAGCCATGTTGATCTCCTGTCGTGGCAAGTGTCAGCCAGCGGGATTGCGGCTGTCAGGATCCTTCTTTTATATCACACAGGCCGTAAGGCGACAAATCAATGCCAAGCTAAAATAAATGTTGTTTTTATTGTGTACCTATTTGCACATCGACACGGAGTATGTATAATTAGGGCCATAACAACGGAGAATGATGATGGAAAACGAAACAATCAAAATTACCCACCACCATCACGGTGAAACCACCGTCAGGGTTATGCGGGAAACCGCTAAGGCGATCCTGCTTGCCGGTAATGCCAGCGAGGCATGGTTTCCTAAATCAGCTATCGATGGCGACAACACCGTCGCTGAGTGGTTTTCATTGAGCCTAGAGCATTTTTTCTTGTTCGATGCGCCATACAAAGAGAGCGCCGCGTAGCTGATAAGGAGGCACAAAAAAAGGGGGCATAAGCCCCCTTTCTTTTTGCTTGGTATCTACGCGCCTTGTGAGCCGTAGATGCCGCGCCAGTCACTAAAGCCGAAGCTGTAACGCTCACGAGCCTTGTAACGGATGTTACCAGTCGTAAAGTCTGGCTCCATCGTGGTTTCCATCGCAGTACGTTGGAACATCTTCAAGCCTTCGCCAGAGTCGGTGACACTGGTCAGCAGGAAGAAGGCGTCAGGGTCAGTCAGGTAATGATTGACCGTGTAGCCACCGGGCAATACACCCGTGTTGCGTACAGCGTTGATGTCGTTGTCAGCCGTGCCAGAACGCAAAGTAGAGTTCAGGATACGGTCAGCAACAAACGTCAACTGAGGTGGAACAACCAGCTTGGTCGCTTGAACAGAGATCGTCAGACCTTTGTCATCAGTAAACGTGCTGATATCGATCAGCGCGTCTTCCAAAGACGTTTCGTTCAAGTCAGCCATTGACGTTGCACGGTTTGCAGCAGTGCCGCCACCCGCTAAGGGGTGTGCCGTGTTGATCAATGTAACGCCGTCACCGCCAGTGAAGTTGGTGTCAAACGCATTGTTCAATACGTCAGCGCCTTTAACTTCCTTGGTGTTAGCCATAGATCGGGCCAAAGCCTTCACATATCGCTTGCCCAATGAGTCGTAAAGGTTGTCCTCTACGGCTTCGTCGGTCAGAGCGAAAGCCAACGCAACAGTGTCGTGCGTGTAACGAGCGGTGTAAGACTCAGAAGCGTTATCGAATTGTACGCCTTGGCCTTCAGTTTTGGTCGGTGCTCCACCGAAACCAGTGATCAAAACCTCTTCTTCAAAGGCTCGCTGTGAGTCTTCGATAGCAAAGATTTCTTCGTACTCGCGGTCATATGAGTCATAGCTCATGCCGAAAAGCGAGTTCAGACCCGGCTCTAGCTCTTTAGCTAGTTGTGCTCTTGAAATAGCCATTGTCTAGCCTCCTATTTAAGCTAAGCCAGCGCCCTTGACGCCGAATACTGAGTTTTGAATTACTACCAACACGTTAGTGTGTGCAGCCCCTACGTCCGAGTTATTCGGATCTTGCGAGATGTCAATCGCTTTGATTGGCAAGGTTGTTGCTGTCGCACCAGTAGTAACGTCCAGCTCAGCACCTGATATGCCAGTCGAAGTGCTACCCGCTGTGGTGTACACGATATCAAAATTGCCAAACAAGTCAGCAACAGGGAACGTGTCATCAGCCTGCACTTCGTACACAACATCAGGATCATCGATCACAAAAGCAATCAAGTCTGAAGCGTTAGTGCTTGCGGGGTAGTAGTTGCTAAACACCTGCTCACCAGATGTAGGATCGGTGTATTGAACACCGTTGAAAACACCAACAACAGGCACTGTGCCCCCGTCAGCGTGTACTTCCACCGTTCCACCAGTGACCTGAGCAACCATATCGCCTTGAAAAATGGAAGTTCCATAGTTCGCAGCAATACGATATCGACTCTGACCGCCAGTGTAGGGTGCGCCGCCAATCATTCTGACTGGCTTCATTCCAAATGCAGCGTCTTTATTCGCCATTTGTAATTACCTCTATCGTCGTCCAAATGTGACGTTGCTATCGCGTTGAGGATCGTATTTAACATAACGGCTGTCGCCACGGGCTTCGCTAAACATGGTGTTGTCCAACGCATCCGTGGCCTGTTGGCTCTTCTGCTTATAATAAGCTCGTCGCTCTTCAACTGTTTCGTTAGGGATCTTCGCTAATAGCAACCCTTCGTTGTAAACCACGCCTTCGTGTCGGCCATTATCCATTGTTGGTAAAGAACGCCATTCTTCAGGAAGGTCAGTACCTCTTACGAGATCCCATCCTTCTCGAAGCCGACGCGAGACATTTGCTCGGTCTTCTTGTCCCAACATGGACTCCCTGATCCACCGATAGGTATAACCTGCGGGTGGGGGTGGAGTTTCTAATGAACGCACTGGACGCCACGGTTTTCTGCGAGTCTGATTATCGTGTGACTGCGAATCACGGGATGAACGTGCGTTTGCTTTTGCTTCTGCCATTTTAGCTTGCCTCTCTTGATGCAATTTTCTGCTTCTCTTTAGCCACTCGCTGCAACCATGCCTCTTCAGACATATTGTGCGGCTTGAGACCTCTGAGTCGCTCTAGCTCAGACTTAGAAAAGCTTACGCCGTTCTTTTTGCCTTGTGTTTTTGACCGACCCCCTTGAGGGGCGGAAGCGACTCTTTGCACAGCGGGTCTGCTTCCACTTTGAACGGCCTGAGATCCACTATCAGTGGATTTCGTGTGAGGATAAACCGTACCTACACGGCTGTCCAACTCTTCGTAATACTCGTCAGAGCCTACGTCATAGCCTTCGTTGGCTAAATTGTAGTGTACATAGTAGGCGTACTGGGTCGCCTTCATGTCTTCTTCGTTGTCCTTGTTTGCGTACCAAGGGTTTCGATCATGCCATTCAAGCGCATCTTCAGTCGGGGTGACCTCTTGCTCAGCCTGCTGATATTGCTCGTGTTGAACTACCTGCTCGTTGCCTTGCGAAATATACTCTTGTTCTTGAGCGGTTTGCTGTCGGGCCTTGGCAACTCGAAGCTTTTCTTTCTGGATCGATATGTCGCTTTGAAGCTTAGCGGCCTTGGTGATTAAGTCTGAGTCGCCGCTCTCAACAGCCTTGCGGTACACGTCATCAATCTGTGATTCTTTTGAGACTAGAGCCTCTTCTTCCTTGGCTAAAACTTGGTTTGACTGCTGAGCAGAATACTGTCGGTACTGCTGAAGCTCTGCTTCTTTTTGAAGGGCAATCTGCTCAAGCTGCTGTGCTCGCTGTTCCGCCTCTCGATGCTTAGCATTGAGCTTGTTAATCCGCTTGGAAACCGACTTCGTGTAATTCTCAAGCTCATCGCCGTCATTGGCAACTTCAGATCCTTCTACTGGGTCTTCTGTGACCTGAATAGAAACCTGCTCTTCTTCGATCTGCTCAGCGTTTTGATTCTCAATCATGTGAAACTCACTATGTCATCAGGGTTAAGGATGGTTCCAATGACCTCATCGTCATTGATTATTCGCACTTCGCCACCGTCTTCAAGCTTGAAGCGAGCGCCGCTGTAACGTCCGATCAATACCCATTGCTTTTCTTGGCACCACGGCTTGTTTCCAAACTTTTCCGTGTCGCCATAGCAAAGTGGCCCCATTTTTACAACATATGCCACAACAGTGGCAAGAGCCTCTCGGTCTACGGTTTCTTTTAGGAGGTGAATGCCGCCATCAGACTGGGCTTTGCCCTTGTAGGGCAAGACCAACATGCGCCAACCTGTGGGGTCTGGCATTCGTTCTAGGGCGGATTTATCAAGCAGGGTGGGGTCGAGAACGCGCTCTTCGCTTGAGACGTAAGCGGATTCAGTGGTCGGGATTGTCAATTTAGATTTCCTTATAGAATTCTTTGATGGTTTCCTCGACCAAGTTTATAACAGTTAGCTCGCCCTGCAAACTTTTATAATGTTCTATATCTTTGAGCATACCGTCCATCATGACTTCGCGGATAAGCTCTCTCCGCTCAGCCATGACCCTTTTCAGGCGCGAACCGAGATCAATATCATCCACTAAACTTTCTCATGAAAGTCGAAACCGCGAGTTGCTGCGCCAGCGCCACGGGCTTTGATTACTTTAATCTCACCGCCCATCGTGCGTCGAATCAGCTCGGGCGATGTAGGGCCAGATTTGATGCTCTTCGTTGGTGAATCAACCTTTTCGATTTTGCTTATATCTTTCATCATTCTTCCTCGCTTTCTTCGGTTTCTTTCTTAGCAGCGGCCTTTTTAGGCGCTTTTTTTATAATAGGTTCTTCTTCAATCACGATCTCTTCCTGAACCTCTTCAGCGACCACCTCTTCAATTACTGGCTCTGCCACGACGGGCGGCTCTTCTCCAGCAATTCGGGCCAGCTTTGCGGCAATCCGCGCATCGCTTTTTCTTTTCTTTTCGTCCGCATCTTTGGCTTGCTTCTCAGCCAAGGCCAATTCTACTTGCCTAGCAAGCTTTTTGTTTTCGCGCAGCTCTTCAATGCGCTGTCGGACGTAACTCGTTGATGAAATTAAATCAGCCATTATCGGCCTCCCATGTTCTTGTTTTGCATGTCTAGGAGCTTTAGCTCCGCTTGTTGCTCTAACCGACGAAGTGCTACATCGAGCTTATCGTCTGCAACTTCTTTCTGAATACCAAGACGCTGTTTAGCGATCTCTGTTTCTAGCAGCTTTTCTTCAGCTCGCTGCTGTTGCTTAGCTTCAAACTGTTCATTCTCAGAATCAATAGCTTTTTCTTTCAGCATAAGCTCTTGCTGTCTGATCTGAACCAGCGGATCGGTGTCATCACCTTGTCCAATCGACTCAAGAAGCTCTTGCGTCAACTGCGCCAAAACAGGCGATGATAGCTGCTCGATCTGCATCTGAATCTGGCTTTGCATCTGCTGGAGCTGCTCAGGCGGAACCTGACCAGACTGCTGAGCAGCCTGCATCTCTTGCATCTGCTGATTCAGCTCTGGAGATATTTGATCCTGAACCATCTGGCCAGCCATGAACTGCAAGTGCTGCATCATATGACCGATGATCATGCCCTGTAGAGGCGGGTTCTGCTTAACCACGTCAGTCAAAAACAGCGACCTATGGGCATCGATGTGCGCTTGGTGGTTCTGCGCCTCAAACGCCTGTGCAGGCTGGCCCATCAAGAATCCGCTGTTCTCAATGCCTGCGTCCACAGGCATAGGCTGTGGTGGCGGGGGTGGAGGCTGAATAAGGCTATCCACATCATCAACGCCGAGAGCCGAATACATGCGCCGATACGCCTCATATATGCCCTGTGGCCCGTGTATCTCAGGGTTAGACTGAACCATCGTCAGAAGCTCTTGAGCCATTGTTATGCGCTGTGACTGGCTGAAGATGTTGGGATCTGACACAGGGATGACATCAACTCGGCCATCGAAGTCCTCACCCATGATCTCTTGGGGGCCATTGCGCGAAACATACGGATAACTCGGCGGTAGATACTCGGCAAACACCTTGGCAAGCAATTGAAACTCAAGCTTTTGGCTGTAGTGCAACCGCTTGTGGATCGCGCTCATCACCTTCGTGCCACGCTCCAGCAGAGCCACTGTAGTGCCCACTGGCATCGCTTGATTCATGTCACCGACATTCATGTCGGCTATCGACGCAAACCGCTTACCAGACTCCACAAGCAGTCCTAGGAGCTGCATGAGCACGTTGCTGGGTTCTTTGATCGGCAGGGGTATCAGGTTCTCGCGCAGGGACGCGCCTGTGGTGTCGATGTCGCGGAACTCGCCCGGTTGTAAGGGGCTGTCCTCGTCACGAATACGCATACCGCGAGCTTTGAAACCTGCTGGCAGATTAGCCAAAGTGCCTGCGTCAATGAGCTGTCGCAGGATGGACGTGGCCGACTTTGAGATGCCGCCAATCATGTGGCTCAAGCCTAGACCGTAAAAGCCGAGGCCCGGTAAAAACTTGTACTGCACAAAGAAGTTTATCTTGGCCTTGCGGGGGTCAGTCTCGATGTAATTGCGTCGAATCGACAAAACCTTCTGGCTCTGCTCGTCAATCGTGACGATGTACGGAAGCTTCAGGCCCGTAGGCTCACCGTCTTCACCTATGTCTTCAAAGCCGGGTATGTCAAGAATGGTGTGTGTCTCGAAGACAACGTGGTCTCGGTCTTCTTGATAAGAAGGCTCCATGCCCTCAATCTCGTCAATCTGCTCCTCGATGTCGCTTCGGCTTACGGTCATCGAGCCGCCTTTCAACTCGACATCGGCATAGAATCCGCTGAGCTGCTGCTTTTTGATCTCGTTGCGGCTCATATTAAGGACGTGCGTGACACGTTCAGCCGAGAACAGATCAGGAGCTTCGTAAGGAACCACAAGGTCTTGAGGCTCAATGAACTTGCTCATTGCGCGGCTTGACCCTGTGTCAAAGTAAACTTTTTTAAACGCCGAGCCAGCCAGAGGTAGATAAAACAGCAACATATCCAGCTCTGGATCGTATTCCTGCATGATATTCATGATGTAGTAGTTCATGAAGTCTTGGACGCGACCAGCCTGCATTTCGACCTCTGGGCTGCGCACACCGACAACCTCAGTCTTGACTGGCCCTTTGGCTGGCAATAACTCTTTATAAGCTTGGGCCTGAAACTGCGTGACAGACTCGGCTAGGATCGGGTGAATGACACCAGAAGACCCCTCAAACGGCTGGCTTCGAGACTCATCGAACTTCATGCCAAGATACTTCAGGCCATCTGTGTAGGTCTTTTCCCACTCGCTTCGGCTTTCTTTATCAGCCTTGATCGAGCCGATTACGTCGCTGGCAAGCTTGGATAAATCACTGTTTGAGATAAAATCAACCAGATTGGCGTTGAAATCGGTAGCCACCTGCTCTTCTACCGCATCAATCTCATCATCGACCAGAATTTCTTCTTCACGAACCAGTATCTCTGCCGCGTTGCGAATCTCGTCGTTTCGAGTCATTTCTGGCTCGATTTCCATCGCGCTGCCCATCGGCATCACGTCAGGATCGTTTTCCGTGCCCAAGCCTTGTTTTTCAATCGCCATTAGTAATATACCTGTCTGTCACGCCTTAAAAACTCGGCTTCTTCGGGGTAATCGTCTTGCAAGCTCAAGAAGCCGCCTTGCCGAAACCTCATAAGAGCCATCGTTGCCGAGTCACAGTAATCGTCGTTATCGCCAAACGGAAAGCTCGCCATTTCCTCAACCACCTCATCAGCAAAGCTTTCATCTGGTGCCCAGACCATGCCCGACTCGAAGATCGGGGCAACGCTGTTCATTCGCGCAATCTTATCTTGGCCTCTCGATGGTGTATAGGCCGTCACTGGTATGCCCATACGTCGAAGCTCTTGAGTTAATGGCGTACCGCTGGCCTTCGCCTCAATCAAAATGCAGTCTGGCTCCCAATATTTGTACTCTTCGTAAGCCAGCCGTTTCAGCTCAGGAAAGTCCAACCTGACTCGTTTGGCGTCCAACAAAATAATCGCTTGAACATTGTCATCTGGAGACTGAAATATTGCCCATGTGGTGATAGCCGAATAGTCGGCGGTTTCTTTTTTGCTGAAGGCGGTGTCATAGCTTTGGATGACGTACTCATAAGCAGGCACCCAGTCCTTGTCCCATTTACGCCACCACTCGCGCTTCACGATAGAGCCAGCTTCAGCGGTTGGGTTTTGCATCCACTGGGCGTTCCATTTGCTGATCGGCAATGACGCTTTGACCGACAAAAGCTCTTCTTTCTTCCAGAACTCGGGCCATAGTGGGGTTTCTGACTCAGGCATAATGGCGGGGAATTCAACAACCTCCCACTGGTCAGCGTGATCATCGCCCTGCTTCTTCAAAACCTTGCCTACGAGGTCTTTGGTTGACCATCGAGTCATTACGATGATGATCGTACCGCCCGGCTGCAAACGCTGCCGAGGGCCAGATGTGTACCACTCGTAAGCCGACTCCATCGCAGTAGGCGACAGCGCGTCTTGCTCAGAGTGCGGATCGTCAATGATTAGAAGGTCAGCGCCGCGACCTGTGATAGCGCCGCCAACACCTGCGTAGAACGATTCGCCCTCTTGGTTTGTTGTCCAACGACCAGCAGACTTGTTGTCGGCCTGCAATTGCAGCTCAGGAAACACCTGAGAGTAATCATCTGAGTCAATGATATTACGCACCTTTCTGCCGAATCTGACCGCCAGCTCAGCCGTGTGCGTGGTCTGAATGATCTTGAGATCACCCTTGCGGCCCATCATCCACGCAGGAAAATAGGTGCTCGCAAACTCAGACTTAGAGTGTCTCGGGGGCAAGCAAACGATCAGCCGCTTGAGCTTGCCCTGAGCGATTTTGTTGAACTTGTCGCCAATAATCTTGTGATGACGGCCCAGTATGCACTCAGGCCACATGTGCTTAACAAACTCGATAAAGTCGTTCTGACACTTATCCTGCTTCTCCATCTGATCGTAGCGGGACAGCAGCGCCAAGGCTTCGTTTTGATCCTGCTCAGATAGAATCTCAAAGTCTTTGAGCGACAGTTCAGACATTTTCCCAAGCTTCTCCTTGGAACAACAAGGCTTCTGCCTCTCGCCTGCGAATCAAGCCGTCTAAAACCTTACCTCCAGCCTTGTTCCAACGCCGAATTTGGTGCGGAACGTCGGCCATATCGCCTTCGTTCAGGCGTTTTAGCAAAGTAGAGTCTTTCAGGTTGGTTGGGCCTAGATTGTACGTCCAAGCCACCAAAGCATCGAATTGGCTTTGATTAAGATCAGCATCAACCAATTCGTTGACATAGCCTTCAAACTCTTGAAGGTCATCAGCCAACATGTCATCAGCGTCCTTCTGAGTGCATGAATCGCCCTCACTAACACCCCTAGTATGACCGTAACCAATCGTCCAGACGTTAGCTGAGCACTGGTAAGCGTTCAGCTCACAGCCTTCAAATTTCTTTATCAGGGATATCCCTTCCTCGCTCGTCACTCTCATCTTCGAGTTCCTCGTCCAAATTTCTATAATATTGTATAATATTTAGCACTTGGCGGATATAGCGTTTCACCTCTGCCATGTTAGATGAAAGGTTTTCGTAGCCCTTCGTTGACAGCCCGTAGTAAGCGTTGGTGGGCGCATTTCCATCAGCCAAGTCATCAAGATACTCCTGCATCGTCTCAGGCGTAAGCACTTTCCACTCCACTGGAGATGTCGATATGGCATTTGGTAAAACAGGGTGATAAACGGCTGCTGGCTGGGTAACAGTAACCACCTCAACCTTCTTTGTCTCTGGGATGTACGGCTCTCGACCTAAAAGGCCGCAACCACTAAGAAGAAGGATCGGTAATAGTTTCCAGATCACTTAACACCCCCTTAGTGCCTCGGTTGATAATGTTTTCAATCAGCACTGGCTTGCGTAACGAAAGCACATTCATGTCGTGCTTTGCGAACTTTTTTCTGATCGACTCCACCTCTTTTTGTGCCTGCGCGTTGGCAGCTTGAAGCTCGTTCACCCGATACAATATGTTCTGCTGACGCTCTTCCGCCTCGGTGAGCTGCTTGTTTAGATTAGATATGCTCGTTTCTAGGACAAGCTGGTTGTCCGATGCCTGACGCAAATCCATAGCCATAGCTTCTTTTTCAGCCTCTGTTTTATCAGCGTACATTTTGAAAGCACCAGCGGTAACCAGTAGGGCTATGCCCAGAACTCCCGTTATCTGCCACATCACGCCCAAACCTTAACTTTCTTGCCGCCCCAATACTCAACGGCATGGCCTTCGTCGATGAGAATCTGACACATGCTGACACCTTCGGAGGTCTTTGGAATACCTAGAATGCGTCCATACTTGCCTTTGCCGAGGGATTCTAGCTGCATCTCGCCAGAGCAAAGTTCCACGAGTCGTGCTTTAGCTGCCAGCCCCAAGACCTTCTCAGCCTTGTTTCTGGTGCGGGACTCAGGTGCGTCAATGCCTGCGAGCCGTATGCGTTGCTTCTTCAGCCACACGTCAAACCCCAGATCAATGTCCACATCAATGGTATCGCCATCAACAACACGGACTAGCACAGCTTTGTAGTGGTACAACTTACACCCCTCGAACAGTTGTTATTTTTTGTTTGACCACGCTTGAGCGCCGAAGAACGCTGCCAGTATACCTGCAACCGACACGAAATAGACCGCAGCCATGTCGCCCAGAATCTTCGCAGCTTGCGCCAGCCCGAAAAGCTCTGACGCGACCACCAGCGACGGGTACAGAAGCATTCCCCACAACGCAAACCAACTCATGGCGCGTTGTGCATCCGCACGTTCATG
>UEXN01002293.1_pt1 | contig 13747 bp, 21 predicted proteins | sample 1796711 | NCBI WGS metagenome assembly UEXN01 (sample SAMEA4772470, study PRJEB27181) | metagenome | reverse complement strand
AGAGTTCAGAACTTTATGAACTTCCAGCTTACTGAACAGATGCCTGAGTACTTCGATGAATTTGAAAGAATGCTTTTCCATCTACCCCTGATAGGTTCAGCATTCAAGAAAGTTTACTACAGTGCTACACTGAAAAGGCCCGTATCAGAATTTATTCCTATAGACCAATTCTATGTGTCTTACTACGCCAACGATCTCAGAAATGCGGACCGATATACCCATGTAATTCAAAAAAGCCCAGTGGATATGAAGTTGGACATGATGTCTGGTGTCTACAAAGACATTGAACTTCCTGAACCAGCCCAGCTTTCTGCATCAGGGTTTGCCACTAAAATAGATAATATTCTTGGGTTGTCTCCCTCATATGATTCTGATCCACAGTATGTTATCTTAGAACAACATTGTTATCTTGATCTTGAAGAAGAGGGTGTACCTTGCCCTTATATCGTAACTGTTGAAGAACAGTCAAGACAAGTTTTAAGTATTCGTAGAAACTACAAGCAAGACGATCCAAACAAAGAGAAACGAAGTCACTTCGTTCACTACAGGTTTGTTCCCGGCTTTGGTTTCTACGGGTTGGGCCTTATCCATTTCCTCGGTAATCTCACCATGTCGGCAACTGCTGCAATGCGCTCCCTCATAGATGCAGGACAGTTTGCTAATTTACCGGGCGGATTCAAGGCCAAAGGAGTGCGGATGGTTGGTGACAACGATCCTATCGCCCCCGGCGAGTTCAAGGAGGTCGAAGCAACTGGTATTGATTTATCAAGGGCAATAATTCCCCTGCCTTATAAAGAGCCTTCCCAAACGCTCTTCCAGATGCTTGGGTTCGTGACTGCTGCTGGTCAGAAGTTTGCGGACAGCACTGAGCAAGTTATCTCTGATGCTGCCTCCTACGGACCCGTGGGTACTACAATGGCATTGTTGGAAGCTTCAAGTAAGTTCTTCTCTGCAATCCACAAGAGATTACATAAATCACAGAAGGATGAATTTAGAATCCTTGCACAGATAGATTATGATTATTTACCCAACAAGTATCCATACCAAGTACCCTTTGAAGATCGTGATATCTTCAAAGCTGACTTTGATGGACGTGTAGATATTATTCCTGTCTCTGATCCTAACATCCCATCCAATGCACATCGTATGATGCTGGCTAATATGGCTCTGCAAATGGCACAGCAATCCCCACCGGGAATGTTTAACATTGAAGAACTAAATAGAACTATTCTCAATGCTGCCAATATGCCTAACCTAGAGCAGATACTTCCGCCAAAGATTGAGCCTCAACCTCTTGATCCTGTATCTGATATTATGGCTGTTACAAAGGGTCTGCCTATTGCAGCATTCCCATCACAGAACCATGATGCACACATACAGGTTAAGATGGCTTACCTTCAAGACCCTCAGAATGGGGCTAATCCTATTATGGCTAGGATTAAACCTGTACTTGAGTCTAACATACAAGAACACTCTGTATTGAAGTATCAAGAACAGATGAGTGGTGTTACAGAACAGATGATGCAACAAGCACCACCTGAACAAATGAATCAACCACAGGCTATTGAAATGGCTATGGCAGAAGCAGCAAAACAAGTAATGAATGCCAATCAAGCTATGGGTCAAGCACAGTCACCAGAACAACAGCTGGTTTCTCTTGAACAAGAGAAGGTTAAACTACAACAGCAGAAGCTACAATCTGATACAATGGTTAATACTGCTGAACTTGAGATTAAAACAAAAGAACTTGAACTTAAAGAGAATGAACAGATACTTGGTATGCTTGAGTCTGGTGCTACAGATAACTTTAAACGTGAGAAAGCTGAAGCAGACAGAACAACAAAGAAAGAATTATCAGCAATGAATAATCTTACTAAGGTTAAAGTCGAAGAAATGAAAGATGATAAAGATATAAAAAATACTAAGGTTAATGTACTATCACGTTTAGCAGTTGAAGAAATGAAAGAAGGAGAAGACTAATGATGATGAAAGGTAAAGGGTATCCAGAGCATGTAAAGGATACTGCAAAAGGTTTTGGTGACGCACCCAAGGCTGAAGTATATGGTGGTCGTGGTTCACGAAGTGTTCTCAATGAATGGGATAAATCTTCTTATGAATTTCCAACCCCAAAGAAAAGCACTCGAAAGGCTTCACTGTAACCCAGATGGAAATTTGGGATGAAGTTGTTCAAGAGTTTAATGAAGAAATTGAGAGATTAAAAGTATCACTAGGTAATGGTGCTGCTGAAGATTTTGCCCACTACAGACAACTTGTAGGTTCTATACAAGGTCTGGAGTGGGCAAGAACAAACCTAACAGAAATTATTAAAAAAAGGATGTATAAAGAGGATTAAATGAGACAGGTACAAATGGGTAATGGAATGAAGAATGACGAATGGATTGATATTGAAGATGAAGTAAGTGACCCAGCTGATCTTCCAGAACTACCGGGCTTCCATGTTTTAGTAAGGCCCTTAACAGTAAAGAGTAAAACAAAGGGTGGTATCTTTATTCCTGATTCCACCAAGGATGACATGAGTTATCTTACAACTGTAGGTAAGGTAATCGCATTAGGAGACTTGGCTTACAAAGATGTAGATAAGTTTCCCAGTGGAGATTGGTGTAAGGTAGGAGACTACGTATGCTACGGTAAACATGCAGGAACAAAGCTATACTATCAGAATGTTAAACTATTACTATTGTTTGATGATCAGGTAATTATGCGAGTCAGTGATCCAAAGAATCTTGATCCTACATTTAATTTAGGAAAAGGCTCTAACTGATTTGTGATAAGCCAATAAGTATGGTATAATAGTATAACAATAAATTATTACGTAAGGCGTTTGTCTCGTAAGCAACGGAGAATATAATGGTAGAAGAGAATGATTGGAGTACTGTAGAAGTATCCCAAGGTGAAGTAGAGTATGAAATTGAAGAGCCTGAAGTTAATCAAGAGGCTGAAGAAGATATTAAAATAGAAGTTAAAGCAGATGAAGTCAAAGATGAAGAGCCTAAAGAACTTGAAGGAATTGAAACGGCTGGTGCGGAAAAAAGAATTAGACAACTTGTTAAACAAAGAAAAGAACGAGAAGAACAAGTAGCATCTTTACAAATACAGAATGAAGAACTAAATAAAAAGTTATTGGGTAAAGAGAATGAAGTACAGAGTATGGGTAAACGTACTCTTGATATGTCAGAGAAACAACTAACAGATAAGATAGCATTAGCAAAAGAAGTCTACCTAGAAGCATTCGATGAAGGAGAAAAAGAAAAACTCCTTAATGCTCAAGAAATGTTAAATGAAGCACAAAGTGATTTGAGAGCAGTCAATAGTGCTAAAGCACGTTATGCACAGCAAGCACAGCAAGCTGTAGAACAGCAAGCTGTAGAACAGCCAGTGGCACAACAGCAACAGGTTCCACAGGCAGTGTCTGATCCTAAAGCAGAACAGTGGGCATCAGATAATGATTGGTTTGGTAAAGACAATGTGATGACTGCGGCTGCACTTGCTATTGATTCAGAATTAAAGAATGAAGGATATGATCCAAGTGATAATGATTTTTATCAAGAGATTGATAACCGAATTAAAACGTCTTTTCCACATAAGTTTGAAGAAGACAAAGAACGTGTTCAGGAAACTGCGTCAAGTCCTGCTCAAGTGGTGTCGGGGAGTTCTCGCTCTTCTCCGAGTTCTAGGAAAAAGATTAAGCTTTCGCAAGAAGACTTAAGACTTGCCCAAAAATGGAATATACCTCTTGAAACGTATGCCGCTCAAAAGCTTAAAGTACATCAAGCTGACGGCGATTATACAGATATAAAATAACAGCGTGGAGAATAAAATGGATACAACACGAAATGAAACACGTAGTGACAACCTACGAGAACAAAATCTACGAGAAGATCAGTGGACCTATGAGGAACCCGATGCCCTCACTATCCCAGAGGTAGTAAAAGCACGTTACGACAGTGAAGGTATGGCCCTTCGTTGGCTGCGTATATCGTTAAAAGGTCAAGACGACATCACTAATGTTGGTAAGAAACAACAGGCAGGGTGGGTCTTCGTAACTCCTGATGAAGTTCCCGAAATGGCTGTTACATCCTTCGTGAGGGATGAAGGCCGTTACCTTGGTACAGTCTGTCGTGGAGACTTAGCATTGGCTAAAATGCCAGCTGGCAAGGTAAATGCCCGGAGAAAGCATTATGAAAACAAAGCAAATGATATGATGGATGCAGTAAACGCCCAGCTTATGAAAAACTCTGATTCTCGTATGCCTATCTCTAACACAAGTAAATCGGTAACAACACGAGGAAGGCGACCTTCTTTTCAGAACTAGCTTTCTTCTTAACAAGGAGATGAAACAATGTCTACTACTAAAGCATTTCGTGGTTTCATTCCTGCTCGTAAAAAGAGTGGTGGCTACAATAACGAAGCCGTGACTGACATGATTACGTTGACTTCAACGGGTCAGGCCCAGTCGCCCACTAATAACATTTTCACAGGCGATCCGGTAGTTCTTCCGGGTGCAAACTTTGCAACGATTTCGCCTTACATTGCAGCAACACTAAAACCTTCTGGGGTTTTCATGGGTTGCCAATATGTAGAAAATGGAGAGCAGAAGTTTTCCCGCCATTGGAACGGGGGCTTGAGTGCCACGGATATTAAATTCTTTGTAATCACTGATCCAGATCAGACGTATTACATCCAAGCCTCTTTGTCGCTTTCAGCGGCTGAGTTGGCAATTGTCAAAAACTATAATGTAACAGTTAGTTCCACTGCAAGTTCAGGAAGTACAGTCACAGGTCAGTCTAGTTACTACCTTGACGGTGCGTCAGGCACTGAAGCAGCGGCTGCGGTTCGTGTAATTGGTAAAGCTAAATACCCAGACGAGAAAGATTCGGATGCGTATCCAATCGTTGAAGTATGGCTCAACCATCACCGTGATCGTTTCGTAACTGCTACGGCATCAACAGCTTGATAGGAAGGAATTATTATGGCTATTAATAGAGCTAGTATTAGCAAAGAACTCCTTCCCGGTCTAAACGCTGTTTTTGGAATGGAGTATGGAGAGGTAAACAACGAACATGAGCCTCTCTTTGAAGTAGAAAACTCAGATCGTGCCTTTGAAGAAGAAGTACTCTTCACTGGTTTCGGTACTGCACCCACTAAGGGTGAAGGTGCTTCTGTTTCTTATGATGACGCACAGGAAAGCTATTCAGCCCGTTATACGGCTGAGACGATAGCTCTTGCCTTTGCTGTCACCGAAGAAGCTATGGAAGATAACCTGTATGACACGTTTGCGAAACTTCGTGCAAAAGGTCTTGCACGAGCGATGGCGAACACCAAGCAGGTTAAAGCGGCAAACATCTACAACAATGGTTTCTCTGATACCATTGGTGATGGTGCTGCCTTCTTCTCTGCATCTCATCCAACCATTTCTGATGGTCTCCAGTCAAACCTTCTTGGTGCGGCTGATCTGTCAGAAGCAACCCTTGAAACTGCACTGACCACTGCTCAGAAAACCAAAGATGATCGTGGTATTCTGATTGGTGCTTCTGTAGTTTCTTTGCATATCCCCGTTGATTACTGGGCCGTTGCTGATAAGATTCTCAGCAGCCCCGGCAACACCGGAACGAGTGCAGCCAGTGCCAACCCCAATACGAATGCTATCAACGCTATTCGTAACATGGGTATGGTCCCTGAAGGCTACTACATTAACCGTCGCTTCACTGATACTGATGCGTGGTTTGTTAAGACTGATGTGCCTAACGGAACGAAGATGTTCGTCCGTTCTCCGCTTCAGACTAAAATGGAGCCTGATTTTGATACCGGCAATCTGCGATTCAAAGCCCGTGAGCGTTATAGCTTCGGTGTCTCTGATTGGCGTGGATGGTACGGTTCTGCTGGCTGATAAGATAGTTGAGAGGGGTAGTGTACAGGGTGAAAGCCCCCAAGCTACTCCTCTCATACTTATAAGGGAGTTATTATGACAACAAATATTAAAGTAGCACAAAATGTAAGTACCGATGGTGCTATTATCACAGGGTTTCGTTACGTAGATACCGGCCTAACACTTGGAGATGAAGGCACAGGAAGTACTCCTACGCCATCACATACCCGTGTCATGGCTATGCACGTATACTCCACAATTGTTGGAGACATTATTATTAAAGGTACTAAACAGATTACGAATAAGACAGCAGCAGGTACAGCTATTCGATGGCGTGTTGGTGCTACTGATTCACAAGATACTTATGTAGGAGATATGGGTGTAGGCGTATTTGGAATTGTAAGCCTTGCAACTTCAGGTGCCGCTGCTATGCTCCCAACCATTACATTATATGTAGGCTAACAATGTCTACATACTCTGATTTAAAAACAGCCTTAATTAATACCTCTGAGAATGATGGTACTGAATTTACTAATGAGATACCTAGTTTCATTAGCAGAGCAGAACTACGCCTGACTAAAGATATTGATGACTCAGGTTTAGATGAGTATACTGCTTTCTCATTCACGGCTAGTAATGCAGTTGTATCTCTTGGAGATAGAGTACGAATAGTTCGTAATGTAAATTTCACAACAAGTGCTGGAAGTAAAGTTAATTTACTTCAGAGAACAATTGAATACTGTAATGACTACTGGCCTGTAAGTGCTTCTACAGGTGAGCCACGTTATTACGCACGTAAGAATAACAGTTCTATATTTATAGTGCCAACTCCTGTATCTGCTTTAACAGGAGAAATCCAAACAGCTTCCCAACCATTAGCCTTGGCTTCTGCTACAGGCACAAGTGTTACTACAGCAAATTATTTTACTAACTATTGTTTTGATGCTTTATTCTATGCTGCAATGATGGAAGTTACTATGTACATGAAGGATTGGGCTACAGTTCCTGCATGGCAAACTCAATATGAAGCAGCAGTTATTACACTTAGAAACCAAGCTAGAAGGACACGTCAGGATGACATGGCAGTTGCTGCATCTCCTGCTGGTGGTCCCGATACAATTCAACAAGGAACCCCCTAATGGCATTTTCATACAAAAAACAAACACACAGAAGTAAAGGTAAAGCAGGTAAAATATCTCATCCAGTAGGCGCAAGTCCTCATAGCGGTGGTAGAAAAAATAAGATATATGATGCACTTGTTGCTAAAGAAAATAAGGTAAGATCAAAAACTGCTCCTCTTCCCAAAAAAAAACCAAAACAAACTAGGGATAGTCTTCCTATAGAAGAAACAATGAAAAGCATAGGAAGGTTAAATAAAATTCAAAATGCTACAAAAAAGCCAAAAAAGAAAGCTGGCGGTAAAGTAGAATATAAAATGGGTGGCGGTAAAGTAATAAAAAAGAATATGGGTGGTTCTCTTAAATCTGTAAACAATCCCGGCCTAGCAAAGCTTCCTACTCCAGTTCGTAATAAAATGGGGTATGCTAAAGGTGGCGGTAAAGTAGAATATAAAATGGGTGGCGGTAAAGTAAAATATCGTAGTATAGGTGGTAAAGTAATAGATGGTAATGATATTACAAAGATGATTTATGATTAATAGATCAAATACAAGACAACAGATTATGAAGCCACCCAAGAAACGTAAATCAAAACTAGGAAGCGGAGCTAGATTTAAAGCTCTGACAACACAATTAAAGAAACGTGGAGCAAAAAATCCTAAAGCTCTTGCTGCGTTTATAGGTCGTAAGAAATATGGTAAAAAGAAAATGTCAGCAATGGCAACTAAAGGTAAAAGGAGAGCTTAAATGGAAAAGAAAACAGAAGTAAAAACAGTAGCTGTTGTTGAGCAGCCTGTTAAGAAGCCAGAACCTAATTCTAATAGTAATATTGGAATAGCTCTTTTTATTGCTGTAGGTATTGTTCTTCTTTCAATTGTAATCTATAAAAAAATAAAGGGAATGAAATAATGTCGGGACCACATACACTAATTGATCGTAGTATTCCTCTTGATAAGATAGTAGGGAAACCTACTGGACAAGGCTTTGGTGCTGCACGTAAAGGACCATCTGTAAAAGGTAAGCCACACGATGTTGTTGTTGATGAAGATTATCAACAGGGCAAAGCTTTTAAAATAGAGGATTAGTAACATGGCTGAACGAAAACTTACTAAATCAGAATTAAAAATGAAGCAGCGTGATCCGAAAAAATTTGCTGAACTTCAAAAAATAAGGGCACGAAGAGCTAAAGGTTACAAAAGAACTCTTCGAGACTTAAGCATCTCACCAAAGTTATCTATGAGATCTGGACCTAAAGTTGTTAAACCTACTAAGAAAAAGAAAGTTACACGAAATCAGCGGATTGGTGGTGGCACTATGAAACCGGGATTAAATGCCGCTGTAAAAAGTGCTGAAGAAAAAGAAGATAAACGTACTATAGCTAAACCTATTATAAAGAAAAAGCCATTGGTTTTAAAAAATGTTATAAGGCGTGGTACGTTGAAACCGGGATTAAATGCCGCTGTAAAAAGTGCTAATAAAAGAGAAGATAAAATTAGACCATTCGGGAAGAAAAAGCCAACAGTGGTAAAGCCTACGTCAAGAAAGACTACTCCTCTTGATCTTACTTATAGAGATGATGAAGGTTCACCTATTGGCACAGTAGATAGAAAAAGTAAACCAAAAAAACTTAGAACTCTTACAGAGGCTATGTTTGGTAGTGACCAAACACCTGAAAATCAAATGGTTCGGAATCCATTTACAGGTAAACCTATGAGTCTTGAGTACGATTTTCCTGAAGACCCTGAAGATATGAAAAAGGGTGGTAGTATTAAAAAGAAGATGAAAAAGGGTAAAGTAAAAAAACGTGCCTCTCTTCGTGGTCAAGGTAAAGCATTAAGAGGATTTTAAAATGACTATATTAACATCTCAATTGACAAAATTAACAGTAAGGGCATTACGAGAACTACAAGATAGCATAACTAAAAAAGGAAAAGCAGCGCCTAAAGACAGCCCAAAGCGACAAGAATTAAGAGATGATTATTCAAAAGTTAAGAACGAAATAGAGAAAAAAGAACAATATGGTAAAAATGTATCTGCTGCTGATAAAGTATTAGATGATAAAAAACCAACACCTGATGTTGATCAGGATGATATTCCTGTAATTGAAAGAGCGCCAAGAGCAGAAAAAGGAAGACCTTCAAATATTTATCCAGCAGTTGAAGGAGGAGAGCCATTAACCAGAGAAGGACAAGCTGCTGCTTCTAAGTTTAAAAGTTGGCTTACATCACAAACTCCACCTAAAATGAAAGAACTTGGTAGCATATATTATCGAGGTAAAGAAGCAGTTGAAGTATCTGAAAAATTAATAAAAGAAATAAAAAATACTACAGACCCAAAAAAACTTTCAGCTTTAAACAAAAGATTAGATCGAAGTAATAAAAAAGCGCAGAAGTTAAGAGTTAAGTACAAAGAAGTTAAAGATCGTGGAACTCGCATAGGTGGCGGTCAAAAAGATGAAAGTATGCAAGCAAGAATAAGTAAAGAACGGAGAGTTAAGTTAGAAGATATAGAGCCTCTTGCTACAGGAAGACAAGGAAGAGAACAGCTTGGAAAGAGACAGTTAATTAAAGATGCAGATAGAAAAAAGTTAGCTGCCCAAGTAAAAGAATTTATGAACTACAACTTAGCAGACAAGAGTGGGAAAGTAACTAAAGTACCTACAGGCAAACAGGTTACTGCTGGTGCGCCAGATAATTCTGAGGGAATTAAAGATTTATTAAATAATATACAAGCTGCTTTAGCTACTGCTTCTAAAGTACCAGCTAATCCAGAACGTAAAAGCACACGAGCGCAAAAGAAATTTAGTGAAGCAACTGTTGGTCAAACTACAAGTAATCTACGATCTGGAGGTTTGAGTGCTTTACAGAAAATAATTAGAGAAGAAAAAAAGAAATCACCAAGAACATGGAAGAATGCAGTTGCAAATTTAAAAAATGCTTCAGTAGCAGTACAGAAACAAGCTGCAAGATTAGGCATAATAAATAAATCGGCTGTAAAAACTCCTCCTAAAAAAACTAAACCTTACAAACCTAAAAAACCTGAAGTACGTAAGGGAAAGCCAAGAGTAGTTAATGGTAAAACAGTAGAAACAACTCAATATCGTAAAAAAGGTGGTAAAGTTTTAAAAGCTAAACCTAAACGTAAAGTAACTATAGTTAAACGTAAGACAACTGCACCACGCAAACGTGCAGCACTTCGTGGTTACGGTAAAGCACTCAGAGGGTTCTAGTGGATAGTAAAAAAATAATAAAGCTATACCAAAAGTCTGTTGATCAAGGTATAGATAATTATGATTTACTAGACAATGATATTAAGAAACCTATTAAAGAAGACTATAGTGATTGGGATAACTACTGGGTTTCTCTTATCAGTTACATGAAAGAAAAGTATAGATATACATATGGCAGTAAAGCGCAAAAAAAGTAACATGAAGGGCATGACTATTGGTAGAGGCATGAAGCGTCCTACTAAGTCTGGTGCTGGCATGACCAAGAAGGGTGTTGCTAAGTATCGTAGGCAAAACCCCGGTTCTAAACTACAGACTGCTGTGACTGAAAAGAAACCTACTGGTAAACGTGCAACAAGGCGTAAGTCTTACTGTGCTAGATCAGCAGGACAAATGAAGAAGTTCCCAAAGGCTGCAAGTAATCCTAACAGTAGGTTAAGACAAGCCCGTAAAAGATGGAGATGTTAATGAAAAAAGCTGTAAATGCTCCTAAAGGTTTTCATTGGATGAAAGCTGGTAAAGGATTTAAACTAATGAAGAACCCCAGCACTGGCTACAAATCTCATAAAGGTGCTTCTATGAAAGCAAGCTTTGAAGTTCAAAGTGTTCATAAAAAATGAGTGTTGCCACTAAGCGTGATCCTAAGAAGTGGGCTGCGGCTAAGTCAAGAGCAAAGGCTAAGATGGGTGGTAAGCACTCAGCAAGAGCAATGCAGTTAGCCACTAAGTATTATAAGGATGCCGGTGGTACGTACTCAGGTAAGAAGAAAGCCAGTAACAAATTATCTAAGTGGACAAAACAAAAATGGACAACGAAATCAGGCAAACCAAGCAGCAAGACGGGCGAGCGATATCTTCCCAAGAAAGCAATCAAAGCACTGTCATCAAAGGAATATGCAGCGACCACCAAAGCAAAGAGAAAAGGGACTGCTGCCGGGAAACAGTTCGTGAAGCAGCCAAAAAGAATAGCTAAGAAAACAGCAAAGTATAGGAAAGCGTGATGGCAGTATCAGGTACATATGATTTTAATCTTGATATAGATCAAGTAATACAAGAAGCAACTGAAATGATTGGGGGAGAGCAAACCCTTGGTCACGAACCTGCTTCTGCTAGACGTTCAATAAACCTGATGCTTAAAGACTGGCAGAACAGGGGAGTTCTCCTGTGGACTACAGAGACTACTGCTGTTACTGTAACTTCCAGTGTAGGTTCTTATAGCCTCAGTAGTTCTACTATAGATGCTCTTGAGGTTGTTCTTAACAGGGATAGTACTGACATTCAGTTAGAACGTATCTCTCCTGAAGAATATCTAATAATTCCCAACAAGACCCAGACAGGCAGACCTTCTCAGTATTCTATACGTAGGGGACGGGATAACCCTGTTCTTTCAGTGTGGCCTATTCCTGAGAACTCTACTGATGTAATGAAGATTGAACGTATCAGTGAATTGCAGGATGTAGATAAATCTGCGGGACAGAATGCAGACATGCCTACACGTTTTCTACCACCTCTTACTTGTGGTCTTGCTTACTATATGTCAATGAAACGTCCCGGTGTAGAAGCTGCTAGAATACAAATGTTAAAGACTAACTACGAAGAACTTCTTGCCAGAGCCTTTCAAGAAGATCGTGAACGAGCTACCATGAGGGTTGTGCCTAGATTGAGGTATGTCTAATGGCAAGTAATAAGAACGCACTAGCCATGTGTGATACATGTGGCTTTGTCTACCCTCATCGGGTAATGCGTTTTAATAGTTATGGTATGTTAGTATGTCCTACAGACTTTGAAGGACAGTTTGATCTAAAGAACCATCCACAAAATAAAGTTCCTGATGTTAGAGACAATCCTGCTATACGTGATCCACGCCCTGACAATGGCGGTAGAAACCTTACGTGGGCGGAAGCTACGACTAACTGGGAAGACACAGACAAGTATTGGAACCTAATATGACAGACTTAACCGGAAAAACAATTGCTAATACTTATAAGCAACTACTAAGAGTTGGTGTAAGTACCAATACTGGTGTTAGTGCTGGCCTTACTACTATTGAAACTGGAGATGGAACTAATAGTTCTTTTGAATTAGCCACTGGATCAGCTAAATTTACTGGTACACTTGCTATAACAGGTGCTACTTCTATTGCTTCTAATCTACATGTATCTGAAAAAGTATGTGCTTCTGCATTCTATGGTGATGGTTCTAATATTAGTGGTGTTACTGCAACTATTGCAGGAAACATCTCAGTCAGTAATGCCACAGTAGGTGGTAATTTATATGTAAGTGGTACGACTACTATCGTAGGTGCAACACATCTACAGGCTGCTCTCTCAGTTGGCGGTGCAGCACAGTTTGGTTCTACGGTTACAGTATCAGGTGCAGCACAACTACAGAGTACAGTAACAGCCGTAGGAGCAGCTACCTTTAAGTCTACAGTTACAGTAGAGAATGTAGCAGCCCTAAAGAATAATGTAACAGTTGGTGGTACATTTAATGTAGCAGGTGCTTCTGGCTTTACATCCAAGGCAACCTTTAGCAATGACGTATCAGTAAGCGGTAGACTTGATGTAGCAACGTCAGCCTGTATTGGTGGTGTTCTTGATGTTGAAGGTGTAGCAAACTTTGCAACTAATGTAAGTGTAAGTGGTAATGTAAATGTTGTTGGAGATGTAACTGCTGCCTTTTTCTACGGTGATGGTCGTAATCTTACAAACGTAGAAGCACAGTTAGGCACTGCTGCTAATATCTCTGTCTCTGGTTTTGTAAATGTAGGGACTGATCTTTCTGTTAGTGGTACATCCAATGTAATTGGTGCTGCTAGTTTCCAAGCTACTGTTACGGCAGTTGGTGCGGCTACATTCAAAGATGACGTATCAGTAAGTGGTAATACTAGACTATTGGGTACAGTAACAGTAGGTGGAGCAGTAAGCCTAGCATCTTCTCTTAGTGTAGGAGGAGTTGCTAACTTTGCTAATACAGTAACTATAGCTGGAGCAGTCTCTCTTGCTTCTACACTAAGTGTTGGTGGTGCCTCTAACTTTGCATCTACAGTTACAGTAGTAGGAGCAGGTACTTTCAAAGACGACGTAAGTGTAAGCGGTAATACTAGACTGCTAGGCACAGTAACAGTAGGTGGTGCAGTCTCTTTAGCTTCTACTCTTAGTGTAGGTGGAGTTGCTAACTTTGCAGATACTGTGACAGTTGCAGGTGCTGTAAGCCTAGCCTCTACTCTTAGTGTTGGAGGAGCATCTAATTTTGCTTCTACTGTAACAGTGGTAGGAGCAGCAGCCTTTAAAAGCAATGTATCAGTAAGTGGTAATGTAGACATAGCAGGTAATGTATCTGTAGGTGGAACACTCTTTGCTGCTGGTGGTATTACATATGACGGTAATGTATCAGTCTCTGGTAACTTAGCAGTAGGTGGTAATGTATCTGTAGGTGGAACACTCAGTGTTACAGGCGCAGTAAGCCTAGCATCTTCTCTAAGTGTAGGCGGTGCTACTAATCTATTAGGCACAGT
>UEXN01002291.1_pt1 | contig 13756 bp, 28 predicted proteins | sample 1796711 | NCBI WGS metagenome assembly UEXN01 (sample SAMEA4772470, study PRJEB27181) | metagenome | reverse complement strand
TCTCTCCGTAGGAGAAAGCTTCCTCTCCTTCACTAGGCTCTTCAGCCACTTTCTTTTTAAGTTTATCGATTGCATCTTCGTATCCTGGTAATTGTTTTAATACTTGGTGATGGCCTGATACCATCGTGTTTATTCTATCGTTTTCGTTTATTAATTGTTGCAGTACATTTGTTACTGCTGCCATACGTTTTTCTAACGCGTCTGTTCTACTCTGTTTTTGTCCTTTCATCAAAATTAAATTTTATATTATTACACTTAGTACATATATATATCTTACCATTTTGGTTAGATCCTATAGTTGTCATTATATTTAAATTGCACTTATCACACTTTATTATATAAGTCATCTATATCTTCTTGGGTTATATTTATCCAACTACCAGATGTCCTCGAAGTCTTCACCTTCGTTAGCCTTTGAATAATCCGTCGGCCGTACCGCGAAAAAATCAGTATGAGTGAGCCCCCCGGTAAGATGATAGAACCAATCAAGATTATCTGCTGCAGCCTTGTCATACGTGAAGTACGAGCCAAGGTCAGTGTAACCAAGCTCAACCAGTTTTTCATTTGTTCTTTTCTTTATAAAGTGTTTTAAATCATTTGACTTAATGCCTTCAATGTCACCCATCTCAAACATCTTGTCTATATACTTGTACTCAAGATCAACCATAGTCTCTGCAGCTTTTATAATATCGTTTCTGCAAAGATCTTTTAGTTGATTATTCTCAGCACACATATCACGGTATAGTTTACAACCCATTTTGCTATGTAGACTTTCATCACGCACACTCCACTTCATCTGTTGCCCTATTCCTTTAAGCATGTTACGCAGCTGAAAAGAATATAGAACAGCGAAAGCAGAATACAAACTAACCCCTTCAGCAAAGGCGGAAAAAACAGCAAGGCTACGAGCAATGCCACGTGGGTCATCACCGTTGTAACCAACCAAGTTATCAAATCTATTTGCGGTTGCTTCCTCATGCAGGAAGGCTTCAAAGTTTTCAAGTCCAAGTGTTTCATTTAAATAACTATACGCGACAGCGTGTATTGTTTCTTGCGATCCAAACATCATTGCCATTTGTTGTATCTCGTGTTTAGGAAACCAACCAACTACTTTCTGCGTCCAATAATCTGACACAGCACATTCAGTCTGAGCAAAGCCTAGTAGAATATTTCCTACTAGGTTTTTCTCTTCTGGTGTTAGTTTTTCTTTCCAGTCTTTAACGTCACCTTGCATAGGTATTTCAGTGTGCAACCAAAATGCCTGTGCTTGCTTAAGCCAACCTTCAGTGTAGTACTCAGGGTACTCAAACGGTTTATACGCTACGCGCTCATCAAACAATCCCATTATTTATAAGTTTCAAAAGCAACGTCAATAAAAGGAAGGTAAAAAACGTAAGCAGTTTGTTTTTTTTCTTCATAAGTTCTCATTCCAAATAATATTCCTGGGTAAAACCCAAATGATAGTGACCATGTTGGCTTATCGCCCTTGCCCTCTGTAACGCTTGACATAATTTTTAGATTTTTTATTGTTACTGTTTCTAGTTTTTGCATGTACACCTGGTCTACTTATTTTAGGAGACTCCAAATGCGTTGATAAATTTACTCTAGCCATATACTTTTATATTGTATTTATCGTGTTCGTTTACAATGTCTTTATATTTGACATATCCTTTCTGATCCCAAGACCACTTAACAAACTTATCGATCTGACGCTCAGCATACTTCTGCCTAGCTACTTGTTTCGCAAGTCTAGGATTAGGCGTATTGTCTCGTCGCATTCCTTTTGATTTTGTGGTTTATATAATGTAACTCCAGGCAGATGATCTACTACATATCTTTTAAACATCTTCCAGCGCAGCGGAAACGATTCATTAGCTCTACCTTTAGTTTCAATAATAAAACCTTGGCCAATAAAATCAGGTGTGTACTTTATGTTCAGTATCTTTTTGCTACCTCTATTTTTGTAATCACCTTTACCATTACCGCATCGTTCATAAGACTCGTTTGGAAAATCAAAGCCAGAGAATATCTCGTATGTTTGTCCTTCGTAGACGGCTTGTATCTTAGCTTTTTTCAAAGCCATATACATATACCGCTCAAGGCCAGAAGCAAAGTTGATACCATCATATGATATCTTCCTTGCTTGTACTGGTCCTCGTTTCTTGCTACGTTTTTTAAACTTCTTCCTTATCATAGTGTAGTCCGTCATTACCGTTCTGACCGATGATGTTCATTCGTTTCAGCATAGCCTCTTCGATCTCATCACCTAAACAGTATCGCGCTGCTTCAATATAAAGCAAAGCATCCATTAGTTCTTCTTGCACATCGACTAAAAACCTATCTAAGTCCTTGACTTCGTTTTTAATCTCACCCATCATTGTAGCACCGTACTTTTCTTGACCAATCAAACTACGCTGATCCATCTTAGCCAGTACTCTGCGTACAACTTCGTCTTTAGTTTTAATCTGCATCTTTAACAAATGTACCGTTAACCATTTTACCAGTGCGTTTGGCTATAACGTTATACGCTGAATTAATACAGTCTTCAATAAACATATCCTCGAACTTAGCAATGCTTGTAAGTACAACAATCATATCACCTATAGCATCTTGTATTTCTGCTTTGTCGTTTTTAAGTAACGCTTCTGCAAGTTCACCTGATTCTTCCATAAGCTTTAGATACTGAGTTCTAGCATCACCTTTTTCGTATATGCCTTTATCAGTAGCCCAGCTACGTATGTCATCAAAAATATTACCTGGTTTTTCTATGGCTGGTTCAGCTATGAAAGCCTCGTAATAAGCTTTGTTATATATGTAGCTGCGATCATCGTTGTACATAGACATTTTAGCATTAGCCATTATCCAAGGTATTGTTTGTTCGTTAATCTCGAACTGGCCTTGATACGTCCGCCATTTTAAACCTATGTTATCCATTAAATGACCTTTGAGTTTATTCAACGGCACTGGGAATGTTGAGGTTTGTTCTGTTGCGTTTATCTTCATTTTATTAAATAAATTTTTATATAATTTTCTATCGACCTTATAGCCGTAAGACTTTTGAAGTTCTATTTCGCGGTCTGATATATAATCTATATCGTCTGACTGCTCAAGAACTTCATACTCATTCTCCTTATATCCTTGTATAAGGGTTACGCGAGTATTAAGATCACGCGTGACGCCTATCTTTTTACCCGGTATGTGATACAAATAATACATCTATTTTAATTTATCGTTATACAAATGTAGGTTGTGTGCGTGGTGGTAATACCAGCCAGTTGGAATAGACAGTCTGTCTGCAACCATTTTTTGCAATGATGCAAACTGATACTGATCATTACAGAAGCCGTACCAGAGATCGTTAGATCGCATGTAGACGGACATACAAAGCTTATCATCAATGATACTAAACTGAACTGCGTACGTACATGGCGTATCAAACATATAATCATATATTTCTTTACCGTCATATATACTTATAGCAGCTTGTCTAGTGCTTTTGTTTTTGCTAAGTATGTCTACTACTTTGCCTAACTGGTTGTTTCTATTCCATTGCCAACCATAATTAGAGTTAACATTGCCATTAGCATCTGCCATACGTTTCCATATTTCAGGTACTTTACCATACAGCTCACCTAACTTACTTATATTTCTGTTACCAGATAAATACCAAGCCCACTCAGCTGCGGCATATTCCTGGTTCCACTTTCTATATCCTGCTTTTATCTGCTTATCAGAAGGGCTGTGAATATAAAACCCAACATTAAACAAAGCTTTAGTGTTATCAAAGTCTACACCTTTATCTTTAATCTTGATGTAAAAATAATCAAAAGCTTCGCTTGCTGTTTTAAAATTACTCTTTGTGCTTATCATAATAATATTTATAAAACTTATAAATGTTCTCCCATATCATATCTTTAATGTATATACTAGGGGATCTGTTTATTTTACCGTTTAATGTTATATCTATATACCATTCAGCCGGGCCTTTAGCAAAGGGTGATATGTATATCTTGTTTCGTATACACCATAGTCGAGCTTCATACTCTTCGTCTGTTGGGCTATAGCTACCCATATCCCACTCTTTGTTTTTCTTATGCCATGCAGCTGCCATTTATTCCCATGGCATCTTCTCGCCATCAGCAATTGCATGCTGTTGATGAGGTGCAAACCTACCTGAGGCTGGTTGCCATTTGAAATGAGCTTCAGCTCCGTTCTCACCTAAGTTTTGAAACTTTACTTTAAGTATCTTTGCTTTCACGGTTTTCTCTTCGTAGTCTCTATGAACTAATATACCGTGGTAACTAGCATCGTACCACTCACCACCACCTTTGATGTTGTACATAGTCGGCTCTTCAATCTTACCGTCTTTGTCTTTGTACATCTTAGTTGGGTGTGCTACAATAAATACTAGCACATCATACTTCTTAGCAAACATTTCTATCTTAGTTAGATACTCCATGGTGTACCTATTGACGTCTTCTGTTTTACAATCAACGTCTCGTACTTTATTAAACGGATCTATAACAAGGCATTTAATACCTTTACGTTTAACAAGCTCAGCACCTTTACGTAGCACAGACTCAAGCGTGTAACGTTCCATATCAATGTGGAAAAAGTTATCGTTGCAATGTTCAGCTACTTGTCTCCACTTGTCTGTACCAATATCCTTCTTAGAAGGCATATCTCCCCAGACTTTACGCATTAGCTTATGAGCGTGTAAATATGTCGGCGCATTTTCTGGACTAGCGAATGCTGTCTTCCAACCATAATTAGCGTTGTACCCAACAACCATTTGGTCGACAAAGTCACTCTTGCCGGAACTAGGGATGCCAGTGACAGTAATAAATTGACCAGTGTAAGTCGAAAAGATATCATCAAAATTAGGTAAGCCAATTTGAAATCCTGGTTTAAAGCCATTCGTAACAAAGTCGGTAACTTCATTTTCAATATCCCGGAACGTCGTAACATTCTCAAGCGGTACTGGTCTTGCTCTTGAAATACGCTCTGCCAGTTTTTGTTTTCCATATTTAACTAAGTATTCATTCGCATCTTTACACTCTTCGAAGTCTGCTAAGAAACAAACTTCAGCACCTAGTCTTCTGACTAGCTCTTGTTGTAACGCTTGACCAGCATCATCAGAGTCAACAGCTAATATTACTTTTTCTTTATCTTCAAAGTAATCAATACAATTATCTAGATAATCTAGATTATTTGTATTAAGCGTTGCTCCGTTTGGTACTGACAAAGCGTTTTTAATACCAGCCTCATGTAGAGCTAGCACGTCCATTTCACCTTCAGTTATTACACAATGATCGTAACCAACAATACTGTTGATATTATAAAATACTTTTTCAGCTCCTTTGTAAAGCTTAAAGTTTTTTCTACCATCTCTGTATTTAACATTGATAAGCTGATCACCCATCATGTAATTAAACTGAATCGTATTCTCGGTCTTACCGGTCTGTGGCATCCACTCAGGACCTTGACTAACATTAAGATCGTCAAGTGTCCTTTGTGATATACCTCGTGATTCAAACCACTCAGTTACTTTGTCTTTAACAGGGCTTAGCTTAACTACATCAGGTCTAACATAGACCTTTTCGCTAGCGCCTTTACGCTGATAAGTATGTAACTGAAAAGTTGTATTACAATTGTGACAAGTACCGAGACCACGTTCCCAATCATAGCTAGCACATTCTGCTTTCTGATTCTTGGGTTGTCTAGTATGAGAGCAAAGCGGGCATGTGCCTTGTGCCTTGCCTTCTTTAAGACTGTATTGATTGAACTCGTCAATCATATATCCATTGATCTCTGTTGTCTGCATTTAATTAATCTTCTATTAGTGTTACATTACCGTCGTTATTTGTGTTGATACTAATGTAATCGTTTTCATCTACCATTCTTCTAAACATTTAGGACATATGTCGCAGTAGTCATAATCTTCCTGCGACATTTCCTCATTACACATTTCGCACAGTGGCATTAGAACGGCAGGTCTTCTTCAACAGCTGCCGGCTGCGGCGCTTGCTGTGGTTGATCATCACGCGGCGCTGCTGCCACGTTATCACCATTAGTCCACACTACCTGTACGTTACCAAGGTAAGTCTTTTTTTCCTTTGCGTCTCGCTCTTCTTTTGTTTGTGCGACAACGATAGGACCTTGATTACCAAACTGATCTGCTTCGTCATTAATAGTTATTGTTATTGGTAAGTATTTACCCTTTTTACCTGGGATAATTTTATCCTTAGGTATTTCAGACAGGTTGATACTTGCTTTAATTATACTTGCCATTATACGTAATTATTGATTTGGTTAAACATGCGCTGCAACTGATCTTTAGTAGCGTTGCTATTGCGTCGTAGATTATCTACTGCTTTAACATGGTTTTGATTTGCGTAAAAATTGTTTACGTTAGTTTCAACTCCTGTTACTGTACAAACCTTAGTTTGATTTTTTCTAGCTCTTGCCATAATAATTGGTTTAAAGGGTTTCGTTAATAAAAAATTGTGAAGGATCAAAACCTTCTTGTCTATAAAATAATTGGTACTGTTCAACTGCTTTCTTTACTTTATCAGCTCCACGCTGTAAAAACTCAGGTGAGCAATCGAATATACCGATTTGATGTGTTGTCTTATCTATTGCAATAAACAACATCTCGTAACCAAACAACTGTTGGTATATGTAAGCTTGACTGTCGTAGTTATATTTAGATGCTGACCATCTAAACTTATTAAGATCCGCTGTTGTCTTCAAATCAATGATAAGTTTCTCATCGTGATTTAATATATCAGCTTTACCTTTCCACAACTCGTTTTCGAGCTCACCAATACCGGGTACTTCATAGTCGCAATTGCCTTTAATAAGACCATTGCAAATATCATTTGATAAAACTTTATCAGTCATTAGCTCGATCATATCGACTTCAGACTGAAGCAAGCATAACTCACCATCTGATATCTCTTTGTACGCTTTAGTATTCCTGTTAGACGATTCTACAACCTTAAAGTTTTTAAGTTTTTCAGGTTCTAGTATTGCCGTGTGGAAATACCCACCAATTAAAAAGGCAGGTATTTGCTTTGACGGTTTACCTAAAGCTAAAGGATCTTTTAAAAGTGTAGATATATCAGAGTTACTAAGGTACTGCTTACCGAAGTCGCCGTAGTAATGCTCGTCAATCCTAAGCTTTTCAATAATCTCATTCTTGCTCATACTTTTTAAGTTGCGCTTTAGCCGGTACAGATACCTTGTACTTAGTGTTGATAGCGTTCATTGTGCCACCAGCTTTTATGTACTCTACTGCTTTGTTAAAAGCATCGGTATTTATATCCAACATTGGTTTAGATTTAGCCGCGGCTTTTCCGTGGTCGTTTGACGCATCTGAGTCTTGCGTATCATCTATTAGGAATAAATTTCCTAACGCGTATTTCTTCCCGTAACTTGAAGCAGAACCAAACTGCTGCGGTACTTGCATACCTTTCTGAGCTAGATCAACACCAACAACTGCTTTTGCATGTATTGACGTTTTACCATCAGAGATAGTTGCAGTCGACTCAATCATAGGTACGCTATCAAATAACGTTAGCACCTCTTCATTTATCGTGACTGATACTCCTAACTCTAGTAGAAAGGGTTTTGTTGCTTCAAGGATGTCTTCGGCAGAACGGAAGTAATATTTGCCGAACGAATTAAACCTACTTTTCTTCGATTTAAATTTTGTCTGGATAGTAGCCAGCTTTTCATTTAGTGTCATAGGTATATTGGTATTTACTTATTAATATAATTACACATAAAAATACAGTTTTACAATTATAACTTACAGATAGTCAATCACTTGCGAGTGATCTACGTTCTCAATTAATTTCTGTACGGCTTGCTTTTTTAGCTCACTTACGCGCACATAATTGCTTGTACCTTCAATGTTTAATTTAGCCGCGATATCTTTAGCTTGATGCTTATCGCAGTCGAGTCCGTAGCTTAGTCTAAGCACCTCATACTCTTTTTCATTGAGATGCTTTTGAAGTAAGCCTTTGAGATAAATATTTAGTAGAGCTATATTGTATGGCTCTGATTTATCTGCTATTTGATGAATCATCAATTCACCTTCGTCGTTAGCTGGTTGCGCGTCTATAGATAAAAATATAGAGTTGAAAAACATTGCAACCATCTTATGATCTTTAGGGTTTTTACGTATTTCGTTCATTTTATGCTCAGGTATGCGTATGTCGCCTCTGTGCATGTCAATACGTCTACGTATAGCACCTTTGATACGTTTGCTGAAGAAACTTTTTAAAGTTTTTTCCATATCATCAGATTCGTTTAGTTTATCCCATTCAAGCTTATCAACTGATTTAGTAAGCGCTTCGCCACCTATCTGTATAAGATCGTTTATACTAAGTACGCCTGATGCTTGTTGCGTTGTTGAAAACTTTCGTGCTAGATTTTCTACAAGCGGCATAAACTTTACAATAAGCTCATCGCGAGTGTACTCGTCCCAAAATAAACCTTCAGGCATAGAAGCTTTTAAGTCTTCTTTGTACCTTATATAGTTCTGTACGTTATACTTTTTCATCTTCTTTTAGTTGCTGATTTAATAATTCTTTTTCTTTTTTAAGCTCATTACCCATGTTACGGTATATAGTTCTTACTGAGCAATCAAAATACTTAGCAAGCTTATCTACAGTAATAACATCGTGTATCTCATTTAAAGCTAACATAGCATCGTAGATATCATCTTGAGTAACTGTTTTGCTCCTACCCATTATGCTACCTACAATGTGTAGCTTTTCAGATGGTGTTAACTGACACGTGTCTTTAAAAATAATCTTACGCATTTTATTACGTGGAGGTTCTTCTAAGTCATACATGCTAACATCATAGATAATGTTCTTTAATAACTGCTCTGATACAGTGAATGTTACAAAACCGTTTTTCTTATTGCAAATATTTCTAGCTACATATTCAAACTCATCTTGATCCATAGCAGGATTTAGATACCATATAACTAGTAGATGCCATTTTAAAGAACGATACGTTGTAATCTTAGCTTTAGTTCTAAATAGATCGTAACACTGATGCGTACCATTATAGTACACAGTTCCCCAATCATGCACCTCATCTGGGTGATCACTGATCGGTTCACGTCGGTATATAATACGGTTACTGTCTAAAAATTTGGTGTTTCGGTATGACATTAGCCTATTACTTATTACTATTAGGGGCTGTTGTCACAGTCCCCGCTGGTTCTAACGTACATATAATAATATGCTCGTTTATAAAATCATCTTCCTCTCTTAGTCTCATAAATAATTCTTTAGTTTTACCCATTATTTAAAAAATGTTATTAGTTTGAGTCGTTTGTTATATTTATGAAATAAATTAACTTTATTTTCATTAACGTTTAACACTAATGCGTCATTAAGTATTTCATACTTTAAATGCCAAATGCTAGTTTCTAGATACCTTACGTGGCGTCTTCTTCTTTTGAAAAGCCTTAACTTTTTCTGTAATTTTCCCATAATTAACTGATATAATGTGTTCGTATATTTTTCTACTCATAGTGTTTATCTAATAAAATGTGTGCTACTTCTTCTGAAATAAGATTATCGTTATATAATTTCCATATTAATTTACTCATAATTTCTAAGTGTTTTGTACAGCGGATGTCTGTAGCTACCAGCTTTAGTACGTTCGAAGTACGTAAATGTAGCTAGCTTACCGATGTAGTCGTGAATATTTTCTAGTATATAGCGACGATCAGAGTAGTTGTAACCTTTACCGATTGGACAACCGAACTCGTTACCATCATCATCTATCATTAAGAACTTACCAATAAGACCTGTAAACTTGCCTTTACCAGCTTCATAGCCAATAATAGTAGCTTCGGTGTCACTGAAGTCTTTGAATTTTTGTAAGTTGTAGCTACGTTTTTGCTCATATGGACCGTTAAGTCTTAGTATAGAGCCTTCGTAACCTTGTTTTAGAAAGCCATCGTAGTGTACGTTAGCTGCTTCTTCGTATTTATTAACCTGTATAGTTTCAACTGATATAACAGAGTCTGACCACAAGTTTTTACTTGACAATAGCCAGTTAAGTCTGTCTTCATAACTAGGACCTTCAGCTATTATATCGTATACATGGTATTGTATTAGTCTATGCGCATTTAGACGATCCTCGTCAGTTGGTTTTTGTTTTCTGACCAATGATATGATTTGTTCGAAATCATCTCTTAGATCGTGATTATACAACTCACCATCAAGTACAGCGTTAGGCTGATCTTCAAAGAACTTTTCAAGATCTATTTTAATATGTTGTAAGTTGTGAAACTCTTTGCCGGTACGTGAGTACGCACCATCTTTAGTAAATATACAGCGCACGCCATCGAGTTTAGGTTGTATAAAAACCTTCTCTGAAAAGTCTATTTTGTTTTCATTTACTTTATGCGCTAGCATGGGTTTTATCATAATTTTCCGTATTTAGTTTGTAATCTTTCTATTTTTCTTTTAATTATAGCTGCTTTCTCGTACTCCTCTTTGTCTTCATACGTTGACATTAGGGTCATAAGTCGCGCTAGTTCTCCTACCATTATCTCTTCATCTGTCGCGGGTGGAAACTGAGTAATCTCAAGGTCACCCGATTCAAATAGTTTATTAATAATTTTATCAGCAATTTTATCTGCTAGATAATCTAGTTCTTTTTCTGTCATACTAATTCTTGTTTATTGTATTTTTTAAGCACTGCGTCTGGTTTACCCACAAAGATAACATCCTTAGATATTGTGTGGTATATAGACATATAAGTTTCTTCACCTTCTTTAGGAAATAAAGTGTATATGTAATCCACCCAGCCTTCATCATTGTCAATTGGCGATAAGTACAAACCACCAGCCCGGGTTTTAAACTTTTGTATAAACTGAGCTGCCAAGCAACCAGGCCCGTTTGCAAACTCACCTAGCTTATCACTACCTGATATGCCATTACCTACGCTAAGACCTTCTAGCCATTTAGCGTATTCTACTGCCATATACGAAGGATAACCATCATATTGCTGATAAATATTCACAAGCGAAAGTTCTGCTCTGCCGTGTGCTTTGTCATACGCCAAGCCTTCTTGACGTGGTATAATTCTTGTTAGTGATCTTGTACCCATTATAATCCTGATTTTTGTAAAAAGTAATTGTATACCTCTGGTATATGTTTCTTGTAATAAGGTTGCTCTTGTGCCACCCAACGTTTAAGACTTTGTTTATCGTGAAACGGAGCGCACATATTAAATATAGGCTCTACATCATCAATGAAATCACCGACTGTCCAGCCTTCCCATATGTGTTTGTCTCTATTCATTTATTATTCTTTTGTTTATTAAATATCTAGCTTGTCTACCAAACCAACCTTGTAGTTTGTAGGCTAAGCCTGTATCGTGTAGGTGTTGCCATGCTTTAATTATTTGCTCTTCAGTACCTTCTTCAAAACCTTCCGCAAGCCCAACTGCTTGATAATCTGTTATATTATTCATTATTCCCAGTATTTGTTTACTAATTCTTCAGGCCAAAGTGCTTTACTTAAGTCCATTATTGTTTCCATAAATTCATCGAACACAACTTCGTCGTGGCCTAAGTCTATACTGTACGTTCTTTCGTAATGTTTAATTGTTATTTTCATACATTATTATCTAGTATATTAGTAATCTTATCTTCCATTTCTACTATATCTTTAGCAAGCTCAAGTATAGTATCAAGACCTCTTAGCTCTGATTTACTAAGGTCTACATCTACATCCGTGTCGAATAGAGTGTCGACTACATCTTGCATATCCATAGAGGTATTTTCATACCTGCAATAACTCATGTTTGGCATATTTATTTTTATTTATTATCCGTTAGTGTTCGTATTTTGTCTGTAATCTATTACAAACCCAGCAAAGACAAGTACGTTCATACCAACGCTAGCTAGTATTTCATACAAGTCATGCCAAGAGTGTATAGATAGGTGGACGTGCCCTACTACCCAAAAAGGTATAGCAAGGTTTTGACTTATCCACACTATTGTGTATTTAAGTAATTTCATAGTTGTCTCACTAGGGATCGAACCTAGACTCTTCTGAACCAAAATCAGACGTGTTACCAATTACACCATGAGACAGGTGGTTTTAATCTAAAAGTACCATATAAGCCGAAGCGTTAGCTCTGCGGAACCAGTCTAAACCTCTGCGGTGATCTTTCATTAGCCTTTCAGATCTAAATCCAGTACGCTCAAGTACCATTGTTAAACCCATAATAAAGTCATACATACTAAGCTCATTTGCATTTAACTCTGCAGGTTCGCCTGTAAATATGTTTTCTACTGTACCACCTTTTGGGTATACATCTCCATTAAACCATTTCGGCAGTGGCTTCATCTGTGTTTTCGTGCTCATATCCTTGTTCTATTAGTTCGTTTTCTATTTCTTCTTTAATATCGTTTACCATACTTCCATAAGACTCTTCAACAGCGTCCATAAATGGGTGCCAATCTAAGTCATCGATATACATATTGTAGCCTTCTTGTATTGCTTCTGCAATTTCATCTGACAAATCATTTTCATAGTAGTGTATATCTTCACCCACACAAATGCTGTCGGTGTTGTTAGTAGCAATAAACACTTCATAACCGTCTGCAGTTGTTTCAGAGTAGCAATAAAAATCAAAGTGTTTATTAGTCCATTGGTCTGAAACTTCGCAGTCATAATGCTTTTCAAGCAAGTTCCAAGCTTTAGTTTCGTCCATGTCGTGGTACTCTAAGTACCCTTTAGCTTCTAACTTATCAGTTATTAGCTTATCTGTTATTATTTTTGCCATTGTTTGTTGTAGTAGTTTTTAAGTATATAGTTGAATATAAAGTTTACGCGGTTATCTTCACCGTATATCATCATACGTCTTTTGTTTGTCCAAGTGTTAAGTTCACCATACGCGTTTATAAATTTGTAAGGCACCTCATAAGTTGGATTTATCTGATATCTTGAGTGACAATTTCTGTCAATCCTGACATAACCTGATTGATAAGAGGCTAGTGTCACGCGCTTACCTCTTATTTTGTAAGGCAATGCAAACTCTCTAGTACCATTATTCCGCTGTATAGGCGTCGTAATTTCCTCTACTCCCAAGTATTTCATCAGCGTAGTTGTATTTTCCATAGTCTAATTCTATTAGTTTAAATATATAATTCCAAGTTTCTAGCTCGCGCGTTGCAGCGTCAAGACATATTTCTAGCTCGTGCATAGTTACTACACCAGTATTTTTACGCTCAATGTCGTATTTTAGTTTACTCACTCTTATTTGTAGAGCATGTATTTTAGAAAAAGCTTTATCGTGTGCTTTTAATTTAGTTGCTTCCGTCATATTGAAATATTTTTTCACCCCATATTAACTCTAAACCTGTTTGATTTACATAACCTGTATCAGAAAACAAATGAATTGTCTTCATATCATCAATAGTTAGATCGCCTACAAAGTGTGTACTTTCAAGTTTAGCTATTACATTACGTATAGTTGAACCATATTTAATTTCGCTTTTGTTTAGCTTATCCTTGACATTAGGCTTTAGCTTTTCGTAAAGTGTCGGTATTTTAGTCATATTTATTTAATTTTAGTGGACGTGGCAGGAATCGAACCTGCGTTACTATTTAACATCTGCTTTGTACCTTTAACATTGCAATATTAGGTGCAAGTAGTTTAATAGTCTAGCCATTTCACGCCCTTACTTACGCCGCCAAGACCTGTGCAC
>UEXN01002280.1_pt1 | contig 13804 bp, 21 predicted proteins | sample 1796711 | NCBI WGS metagenome assembly UEXN01 (sample SAMEA4772470, study PRJEB27181) | metagenome | reverse complement strand
CGTTTAATAAACCGCCAGCAAAGTTAGTCCGAACATCCTGAAAGTCTTTGCCATCGTCTAACAGGGAGCCCCCGCCATACTCAGGACGATAGATCAACTGGTCATTCAGCAATCCGCCGCCTACGGGATACAACGTATTCCCGCCAACATTAATAGGTGAACGTGCCATCTAGTACCCGCCTTTTACCTTGGACTTTTTGGTGGTCTTCTTTTTGCTCTTGCTTGGCTTTTTCTTGATGTACGCCGCCATCATTTTAGTAGTCTTGCCATCGCTATGCGAATTGTGCATTACGCTCTCCTAGTCGTAGAGGTTGATGTTTGCGTTTCCGTCAGGCGATCCAGCCGCCATCTTTTCACGCTCTAATTCTTTTTCCGCTTGTAACTCGCGCATCCGATACTCATGGTCCCGCTGCATTTTCTCGTACTCAAACGTCAAACGGTTCGTTGCCTCTTCACGATCAACCGCCGCCTTCAGTTCAGCCGCTTCCCTCTGTGTCTTGGCAGTCAGTTCCGCCTTGAAGCGGGCTACCTCTGCATCGCTCTGCGCCTTCATGCGATCAGTTTCACCCTTCATCTGGGCTTCCTGTTGGCTTTGCTGCAACTTGGCTTGCGCTTCCATTTTAGCCAATTCCATTTTCTGCTGCGCCTCAACCATCTTCGGATCAGGTTGCTTCGGCTGTCCCGCCTGTGCTTGCATCGCCTGTGTCGGGTCAGTAAAGAATAGCGAGGGGTTCAGATCAGCCGCTTCACACATTTTCTTGAGCGTATTGTAATACTGTGTCAAAGGCGCAATCGGGTTATTCAAGCCAAGCTGTTGCATAAGCTGTTCTTGCTTCTGGGCTACAACCGACAACTTGCTCAATTGCTCTTGCTTGGTCCCCATGCCAAGGCCAACATTGATCGTCAGGTCCATATCCACATTCCAGCTAGACGGATCAACATTGATCCACTCGCCGCGCAGCCTTACAACCTGTTCCTGGTTCTGGTGACGGTTCAGCATTTGTATCGCCAAACGCATCAACCGTGTCCAACCCGTTTCCGCAAATTGGCGGCATATCAACTCAACGCGGGCTCTTGCCGCGTTTGCCATTTCATCCACGCCACGCGCTGTTTCAGTCGTGACCTTACTCGCGTCCAGCCCGCCAGCCATGTCATTGATACCCGTGCGTTTCTGTAGCATCGAGTCAATCCATTGCAACATGGGGAACGCCTGTCCACCGGACCATTGCGTAGACAATGGAACAATAGCGGTCCTTGGATCACCAGTAACACGATAAATCGAACCAGGGTCTTCGGATAACAGATCATCCAGTTCGACCCGTGATTCATCAACCGCCTTATGCGGGTACAAGCTGAGATACAACCCGTCCATCATAGAACGCCAAAGCGCAGTCTTTAACCGCTGTAAATCTTTGGTCAGGTCAGCAAGGCTATACCCGTATATTCTGTGTGGCCTTGGGACCGCTGTAATCTCTGCAAACGGCAACTCATCCGCTAACTGGTTGTCCAGTATTTGCGTGTTGCTTGCACCACCGATGCAAGTCACGCGCCTCAACTCTGCGCGACCATCCCCGTCATAATCGACCTTCAGGTAACACTCGTACACAAAGACACGCTTTTGCGTCGGGTCTAAATCAGCATACTGGTCGCTCACAGATTGCAAGTCGCTAAAGCGTTGCTGGGTTATCTCGTCATAGACCTCATCGTTGTACGTTGCCGCCGCTTCAACCAGCGATTCATCGTACCCTTCCGCCACCAACTCTTCAACGGTACGCGCCTGTCGGTGACACGCGAAACTCCATGTGCTGTCGTTTTCATCTAGCGACCTCGCCCGCTTGTTAATGAAAAACTCTTCTGGCGGGATTGCTTCCCAGCACAACTTTCCCTTGGTCTGGGTGCGCCTGATCTTAACGTCATGTGTGGCTTTCATGTTCTCCACACCCTGCATCGCCGCCATCATCGCGTCTTCTTCGCCAAGACGCTCTTCGCTTTCCTCTATCTCGCCAAACGCGGTATGCTCCAACACCTCTACATCGTCATCCTTGACAAGCATCATATACTCTTGCTCAGATAATCCGCTGTACGACTCTTCCTTGACTTTCTCCGTATCTTCCCACCACAACTTGCAAAAACTGGAACCCGTGATTAACGCGCTTTTCATCCAGCTTGACGCGATACGGAAACCAGGGTTTTGTTTCATCAAAACATGGTTGACGTAATCGGTAGCCTGTTCCGCCGCCTGTTCGTCTTCTGGGCCTACTGGCTCAAAAATGGCTGCACTTTCTGTCCCCATAAACGTGCGGACCAAACTAGGCATAACCATTTCAACGGCTTCAAGGACATCACGCGACATGACGCTAGACCGACCCGCCCGTTCATCGCCGTAAGCCGCGCCCTCATATCGCGCCAGATTATCTCGAAAATTAGAGGACAGGTCATCCCCTTCATAGCCAAGGCTATCGCGGATGCTGTTCGCAACTATCGAGGTAAGCTGGGCATCATCGACCTTTTCAGCCATTAGATACCGCTTTCAGTTTTAGCTTGTCTTTGCGCTCATTGCATGTGCATGGCTTGACATCCAGACGCTTTACAATTGCGCCAAGATCCTCAACCAAAACTTGCAATTCGTTTATTCGTGCGCTCATTTTTCTCTGTGAGGCAAAGTCCATCATACAATCCAACTTCTATCTGGTTTTCTCATTGTTCCTCTGGGACGCGCTGTTCTGAATCCCTCGCAAGCCAAGCCAAAACTATCACTTGCATGACTCGCCCAATTGTGAAGCGGTCTTGGCTTTAGAACCCTGTTCTTGCTGTCCCAGTCATATCTATAAGCCCGTAAACCGCGCAGTCCTTCGTGGCATTTATCCTTGTCAAACCACAAACGCCCGAATGCGGTCCTAGCCGCGTGTATCCTGTCCTCTGGGCTTGTGCGGGGCATTACCGTTGGCGTGATACCCATGTTCCGCAAGGTATCTGCCCGACTTACCCCTGTTCCCAGTTCCCGCGCTTCAACATCATGCGGGAATAAATAGCTGCCATAGCTATACGGCTTGTCCTTTAGCACCTTTACATAGTGGTCAAGCCCCATGCCCGTGTTCTCGTAATAATCGATAAAGTGGATTTCCCGACCAACCTCTTGCCAGAACCACATCGTAAACATGTCACTCACGCCAAGATCGAATGACACGTTCACTAACGCCGCCTTGTCATGCGGTACAGCGCAAATCCGACCTTCATCCTGTGCATCGGTCATGTCATCGCCAAAGATTGAGCCCCTCGTATTGGCTGACCAGGAACACAGAAATTCCTGATCAAACTCCGACTTGCTCATTGACTTCCGCGCATCTTCCAACTCTTCCGCGTCTATTATGTTTGTCTCGTCAGCCCGATATGTCCGCGCATACCAGTTCCCGCCAGTAGCCTCGGCGTGTTGGTATATCTCCGCAAAGTTGTTATCCATGCCCGCTGGTGTGCCGATGAAAATGGCCCAGCCCTTCCTGTCGGTTAAAGCAGGGCGTAACACCTCAGACCACACTCGCGGATGCATCTGCCCGAACTCATCGCAGATTACCCCGTCAAACCGTTGTCCCCGCATTGTGTCAGGGCTGTCGGACCCCGCCAAAGTGATGCGGCTCTGATTGTGCGGAAAGTCAGCCCGTAACTCTTGCTCGTTAAAGCTGACACCAGGTATATCCCGCGTCATCTGCTTCAACATGTCCCACGCCGTATTCTTGCTCTGACTGCGTAGCGGGCTCACAAACGCATACCGTGGGAGTTCCTTGGTATTCGTGAGCGCATCGCGTAATGCATGCATCAGGGCGAACGTGGTTTTGCCGAAACGCCTGTGACAACACAACACGTTAAAGCGTTGCAACTCGTTATGCAGCTTCGCCTGGAGAGGACGCGGCTTGTACGGTATTTCTACTGTGACCATGTCAATTTGATTTTCGGTTTTTCAGAATTTTCAGATTTTATATACGGGTTTCCGTTTTTGACTGCGGAGCCGGTAAAGGTGATTTTTGGCGGGGGGTCGGTTTTTAGAAAAGCCGTTTTTCTGCAGATAAAACCCCAAAACCTAGCCTCATGTGTCACCAAAACACCCCTAACACATGCTAACCCGTTGTTTTTATTGTATGTTAATCAGATGACACATCTGACTGAGTAGCAGATTAACCCGTTTAAACAGCCAAAACGCCAATGATTACAAGGGGTTACTCTGTTTTGCCCTCTATGACGGTTGCGCCGTCCCCGTCTGTCAGCCATTTAAAGCTAACATTGGTGTCTTGCTCCACTTTGACCACATCTAAGCCCGTCCACTTGCCTAATAAGCCTAGGGCTGACACGCGAGCCCCGTGGGTGCTTCCCTCCCCATCATATAGGGCTTGTCTCATAACCAGCTTCATCAAATGTTCACGGCTAAAGTCCATTTTGTCCGCTACCTTTTGCTGGCTTTTCTCAACCGCGTTTTTTACCTTAACATTCCTTAATAAACGGCTGGCTTGTACTTCCGCCGTGTGTTTTGAGTAACCCGCTGTTATGGCTGCACTTTTACCATTAAAGCCATTACTCATATAAGCCTTAACGAAGTGAGCCTGTTTGTTGCTTAATTTATCAGTCATTAATGCAATGTCTCGTTATTATATGCTTGGCTCGTTTGGACGATTATTTCCATATATTCCCGCGCTTCTTTCCGGTTGGGCCAACAAGAAACCTCGACACAATAAACCTTCCCCGTGTCACTTGGTTGATAGAGATACAACGCTACATCACCATCCAATAACTCGTCTTCATCATCGGAGATACGAAAAGCCATATATATATCCCCCATAAAAAAAGCCCCTCGCGGGGTCCGGTTGTCCTTGCGTCATCCATTGCAAGGATAACTATTTGTAAAGCTGGCAATCCCTACCAAGCAATAGTTAATTACCTGGTGACATCATATTTGTGATGTATACACGATATTGTCCGTAACAACCTTTATTTATCGTTAAAACTACATTATTTATGGATGTATAAATAGATGCATTGCATTGTGCTGCATCGCAACACACGGGATATAAACAATGGAAATCACAAAATATTGGGAAGTAGAAACAAACAACGGGGACTATATCCGCGTACATTGGAACGGGTCCGCCACTTTTAACTTGCAAACGCCAATAGGCGGTCAATGGGTCGATTACCATTGTTTCACTTGTTACGGGCTAGACACCGAACAAGAGGCCATAGAACACGCAATGGAAACCATTGCCGAAATGGAAGAGTCCGAAGAATCGGAGAGCGTGTAATGTGTAACGAGATCAATTGCGATTTCTGTGGTGCGCGTATGGACGAGCGCACCCTTACTTGGGTTTCAGATATTGTTGAATATCCAGAAGAACTCGAAACCCTAACCGATAGGCTTATCTGCGTCCCTTGTGAGGGCGATTATACAGAAGAAGAATTAATGGAAAAAGTGGAGGACATGGAATGATACAAGCATTCTGTTTAGTAGGTTTAACGATCTGCTTGGGCTTCATGGTGCTAGCCGCTGAAAGCCCCCTCTTTAATGCGTTTGTAAATGGTTTTATTAAGGGAGTTATGTAATGGATTATTGTTTATTAGCAATCGGTGGTGACTGTAGCGGGAGCGCAAGATCATCTAACGACTATATCCCCCTAGACAAGTCGGACATGTACCTTGTCGGGCAATACATGAGAAACCAATTAGAGCGGGACATCATGTTTGCATCCGCCAATGATTGCTCTGAGGCCATGCGGAAACTTTACAAAAGCGAAACATGCCAGCAACTATTTGACGAACACCACGCGCTAGGCAATGCCCTAATAGCTATCGGGGTGTTTCACCATAAATGGCATAAGCGCACTGAATGGAAGCTATGCGCCATTGAATTAGGTCTACCAGAATTTGCCAATGCGACTGAATGCCCACGCAAGCCAGATGGTTACAATGCTTACGGGGAACTTGCGGGGATGCGATAACAGCGGATAGCGGGCGGGTATAGCCTCGCCCGCTATACGATGGGATCGCCATCAACACAACACGGGATATAGACAGATGAAAACAATGAAATCACTTATCAACCTCGCTGTAGCAAAAAACACAGTTTTTTACGCCGCACAACAAGGAATATTTTTTGCCGATATTAACGACTTGATAGCAAAACTTGAAAGCGACGGGTTTAGAACCCAGCAAAATAATGGGGGTGAAGTTCTTGTCGATCATAAAGTCTGGGTGACACGGCACGGGGTTATTAACCCGATTAGGAATACTTCTTTTTAAGACAACAACACGGGATATAAACAATGGAAAAGCATCTAAAATTTGAAGATTATGCTAATGATTTAGACATACCTAAAGAATGGAAAGATACGACTTGGAGAAGTGATATAACACCGTCTTTTGAGTATTTGAACCATAGGATATGGATAGACCACCCAAACCCAAAAGAAAGCGAATACGGGGAGCCAAGCGAGGGGGAACCCTATTACCGCTTTAATATCACGAAGGACGTTTGGGACGATCAGAAAAGTCTTTTTGAAACCCACGATTTTAACGAAGTTTTGAAATACATGGAGGCTTTAGACGGGCTTACTTGGGATCAATACGCGAATGACCTAGCCATCCCTGACGGGTGGGAAAATGTATCGTATGGCAATGACGCTTGCCCGTCTTTTGCTTTTGAGGGATATCAGATATTCCACGATCACCCAAACCCTGACGAGCGGGAAATACCCGAATGGGAGAGGTTCCGCGTTATTATAGAAAGCCAATATGGGAACGTGGATTGGTATTTGGCTACCGATGATTTTAATGAAGTATTGGAAGCCGTTAAAGTTCCATTTGGTAAGCGTATGAAATTCGAGGTCACATGGGGGCATGGATACAAAACCAATAACCCGCGCATCGTTACTGTGGACGATTTGATTAACAGTGATGAATGGGACATCGACTTGATGAACACGGTGGTTTCCTCTGGAGATTTTATCGAAGATTTAGGCCAAGTTCAAAACGGGGAAATTTACGAATATATAGATTATAGCGGGAGTGTTTTTTTCAAGAAGTTGCCACAATCATAGCCTAAAGGCGGGGGCAAGCCCCCCGCTTCTGGGGTGTGAATGTTTGCACCAAGCAAACGGGCAAGGATGGAAGCCTCGCCCGCTCGTTGCTTAAACAATGTTTAAACAAAGGATATAAACAAAATGACTACTACACTAAAAAAACATCAAGCGGAAGGTGTTTTAAACACCGTCAAAAATGCCAAGCATTACACGGGGGAGCAAAAGCTATTAACTACCCCCGTTGAATATGCGCGGGATTTCGTTAGAATTAACGCGAGTTTTGATCAAGTCACACGGGAGTTAGTAGCTTGCAATATAAACCCTTATCAAATGTCAAAAGTGATAGGCGCATTTATGGGGTTAATGGCAACCGAAATTAACGGGTTGAAAGGAGTGAGGAAATGAGCAAGGCAGATAAAAAGGAATTAGAGGAAGTGTTTGCACGTTTGGCACAAGAGCCAACAACCGAAGTTGTCGGACACATTAACGTCAATGCTGGCATGTGTTGGATCGGTGACCCTTGCGAGTTTGTCCCTAATGAGGGCCAAGAATGGGGGCTTGCAAATAACCCGCAAGCAAAAACGTGGGAGGTGTTATGCGAAGAAATGAGGGGGAAAAACGAAGCAAAGACGATAAAAGAGAATGACGGCTACGACGGCGTTGGGGTTGTTGTTACTACTGGTGATGGAGATGGTTATTATCCGGTCACAATAAAACGTGATGGAATGGGCCGGATAATGTCCGCGACGGTTGAGTTCTTAAAGCACGGGGGGCCGATCCGATGAATGACGATAAAAACGGTTGGGGCGATAGCACCGTTTCAACAAAATATATTTATCAATATTTAAATGATGTTTTGGATTTGGGCGGTGATCAGAAATTACAAAACGCATCGGCACAGGAACAGCTAGACTATATTTGCCAAGAAGTAAGCGACTTAACAACATCGCTTCACAGGGCGTTTGTGTCGGATACTGGGAAAACAGTTGTTGAACACGAAAAAGAAATAGAAGCGGAAAGGAGTTTAGATGATGAGTGAAGTAAAATTTAAGATAATTAAAAAACATGTTTTTTGTGATCTTGATGACACCGTTACAGATCAACTTACCCTTTCAACCTCAAAATCTAATTACACATTAGAACAAGCTAAGGAGAAAGTTGAGGCGTTTAACGAGGGCATAAATTCTGAAAAAGTGTTTCATTACATGCAAGAGGATGAAACATCAGAACCAGAAAAAGTTTTTTATGAGCGTACCTATTACACCTTTAGACCATCAGAGGAATGAATTAGATGACTGAATGGAGCAACGAGGTGATAGCCAAAATTCACCTTAAAACCGCGAAGCGCACCCAATATAAAGTTGGGGGCGCAAGCGGGGCTAAGAATTTATATTTGGCTGTTCAACCCACGGGGGGGAAACAATGGTTTTTCCGCAAGATCGTGAAGGGGAAAAGCAAGTCGCATTTCTTGGGACCGTTCCCCGAAATACAGATTGAGGAAGCCGTGGAAAAGGCTATAGCTTTAAGCCGTGAATATTGGGAGGGCAAGTTATGAAGCAAACCGTTTTTCTTGATGGTGATTGGGATATGGAAATGGGAAACGAGTTTCCGCAAGAGTGGAGAGACAAGCCCTTAAAAAGTTACTACAACGAAAAGGACACCGTCAAAATAACTGGGACAAAATGGGCGGACTTATGGGAACACTCCGAAGCCTTGTATAAAAAAATGAAACGTCCAGACCATCGATTTATTGAAGGCTTCCATTTAAGAAGTGGAATTGTGCGCGTCTTTTTTGGTAGCTAGTCAAGGGTAACAACTTCCCGAAGTTTATACCCCCAAAGCACCCTCACATTATTGTGGGGGTGTTTTTTATTGTCCCACTCAAAACACAGTAACGGGTCAAATGCCTGACGATCAATTCAGAGGCGTACCCGTTGCGCTTTCTTTTCGCCCTGTCTATTTCGGATAATGGGACTTCATCAATAAGCCAAGATACTATGGTGCCGAAGTCCGCGCCTATCTCCTGACAAAATGGGATATAGATGTCCCGCCTTCGTTGCGCTAGCCATTCGCTGATCGGAATGCTTGCCCCCTTTACTGATGACAGGTCTACAGCCTTGGGCATCATTCCACCAGCGACCATGATATAAATGCGCCTAATCTCCCGTGCAGCACTTTCCAATTGTGGCCCATCTCTGAACCCACGCACCCGCCAGCCTTGCGCCATCGATACAACGGGGTCAACTTTAAGCCTCTTGCGGGTTTGCTCAGTACCCATGTCGAGGGCGGGTTCCAGAGCTAGCTTTTTCTCTCGTTCAAAACGGGATTTCGTCATTGGGCTCTTTCTCCCCTTTCTTCCCCCGTACCTCAGAAACAACCGCGCCTGGAAATTGCTTGCTTATCATTTGGACGGGCTCCAACTTCTCCGCCAGCAATTCGATAACCGCATTCATGTCGATAACCGTCAAATCCCGCGTTTCATTAGCTGGCCTAACGTAGCTATCGTGACTTGGCACAATAACCAAGATTGAACCATTCGGCAGCAAGCCCTCTAATTCACGGCCCGCCGTTAAAGGTTCAACCCCCCTTTCGATTGCGTGTTTCTCCAAAAACCCGTAACCCTTGATAATTCCTGTCCCGCGTTTTTTCGCCATGAAAGCATCCCCGCTGAAAATTGCATCGTTAAACTCTTGCAAAGTGTTTTGCATTGTCTCGCGTAAATCGCTGTCTTGGCAGACGTTGAGCAAACGGTTTACTCCCCATTTGCGCTCCATCTGGATTACACATGCGTCAACTGCAGAAACGGCTGCATCAAGCGCAACCGTGGTTGCATCGGTTCGCGGGGCTACAACCGGATAAGCGGGTGCGGATCGTTTTTCGCGTTTATAATTATATCTAGCCAAAATTAAATCCTCCCTTTTTTAGTGATGCAAATCGGGTGTTGCACTACCCCCCATGCTGACCAAGTGCATCACCACCGCCCCTAAAGGGGCGGGTGGTGGTGAAGCACGGTTTTGCATCACTGCATCACCACCCAAAAAACCAAGGTGATGCAGTGATGCATTTTTACTATTTGGCGAATGTTCCGACTTCATATCCAAGTACATTTCTCCGGTGATTATTCTTGATTTGGGTTTCCACAATGGACCCGCTTTCAACCCAAGCCTTGATAATCTCTTTAATCCTGATCTTCTGGGGTTTCGTTTCAGACGGGATTTCGCAAACTTCCGAAACCAGGTAGCCAATCCATTCGGCTGACTGTTCCGATTTTCGGATACGCTCGTCACCCTTTGCCATCAAGGTCTGCACATCAATCAAGTGATGCACGGTTATCATGTCAAAAGCATTGGGGGGTTCAAAAGCCGTGACTACCCCGATATTGTCCCCATCGGGATACTCTGGCGTTGCATTACCCAGATCAACCGAAACGAGTTTCCGCCATTGGTTCGAGTCTGGCGGCGGCGCAAGATTAGCCTTGTCACCTACCCCGCTGTAGAAAAATCGTCGCGGATCATCCTCAATTCCCGCTCTCTCCACCTGTTCTTTTGGCACTCTGGAAATTGCTCTCACCGAACGGGCTGCATTTACCAATGCACTCGCGCCCCTGCTATCTTCCGCCGATGCCTCTGTCCCGTTCAGCTTGCGCGTATGGTGGATCATCTCGATAGCGCAATTCGCCATGTTCGCAATGTATTTCCAGTGATCCACGACTTCCCCGACTGCCTCGTTCGCGTTTTCGGAAACCGCGTGAGAATGGATAAAGGGATCAACAATTAAAACGTCTATCTCTTTTTCCCTGATTTCGCTGATGATGCTTTCTATTACTGGTGTCACGGCAACAATCTCCCCCTTTACTTCTTTGGCGATTAACAATTTCTGATCCCGCCCACTATCGATGAGCAAGCGGTCTTGGATATTTTCGTTGGTCAAGTTGAAATATTTAGCCGTGGCCTCAACGCGCCTCGCTAATTCCTCTATGGGGTCCTCCAGATTAAAGTACCAAACGCGGTATCTGTCGTTGAGCATGGCGCGGTCGCGTAGCAGATCAAACCCGCAAGCCATCGACAACGCCTCTGTAATTGCTTGTTGGGATTTGCCGACTCCGCCAGGTGCGACCGTGGCACTCAAAAACTTGCGGATGTAGTGTTTTCCGTAAATCCATTCTCTAGGCGGAATATCTGCCCCGCCTGTTATTCTGTAATGGCTGGCGATTAACGGCGGCTCTTGGTCAACATCGGGCAAGTCAAAGCGCGGGAAATCGGGGTCATCAAGCAAGCCCTTGTTTAAACGCTCTTGCACTTCAATCCGCGATGAGCGTATTTTTGCCCGCATCATGGTTTCCCCGCGATCATCTTGCTCTAATGTTCTGCCGTTTCTTGGGCGTACATTCGGCTCGCTTGTGTAAAGAGCCCATGCCATTTGCAACCACAGATCATCCGGCGGGATCGCATTATATCTGCGGGCAAATTCCATTCCTACACGAAACACAGAATTACGCATGGTTTTTTCCCGATTGTCTGCGGCGGGCTGTTCCATAAAACTGTCTAAGTCAAAAACCTCTGCGCTTTCGCTTTCCCTTTTGACCTTCATCTTCTCGATAAGATTTGGATGACAGGGCTCAAGAATCGGGTTGTCAAACACACTACCCGCCTCTCCCCATCGATACGGCTTGCCCGCCTCGTTTAAACTGGGCGGGACAATCGCATACCCGCCCTCACACCGAATATCAATGCCATCCGCTAAAACATCGGAGCCCGATCTAACCGCCTCGCTGATTTGCAGCCACACATGCAAACCGCCACTTGGCGTTTTAACCGTGACTGCCTCGCTCAAATCAATCTGGTGGTCAATGCAAATCTGCGCGAAATCCTGTTGAACGGTATCTGCCTTATAAACATCGGCATCAATAACAACCGTGTTTCGGCTGGCGGGGATAATCCCGATGCCGTGCGTTGGATGCTTTCCCCAATGCGCCTTGATTTGCTCCGCGTCCCACGGGTTTGTCTGCAAATCCCGCCATTTGACGCTTGGCAGTTTAGAGCCCGCATTTATTGGAACCACGGTGTACCCAAGCCTCGCGTAATCAAGTGCTGCCTCAAGCATCGTCATCGTTTCCCCCGCCAAACGTGTCAGTGTTCCATTCGTGGTATGGCCCTCTACCGAGTTGCTTTGCGCGGGTCAAAACCGGAGTTTCAATTGGATCAACGTAAGCAATCAAAGCCGCTAATTTTTCGCGGGTTGTCTCTCCCGGCATTTCATTGAGGCGGGCTCTAAACGTTTCACTGGCCCACAATTTCTCTCTAAACTCATGGGCCTCGATTTCCGACTGTTCCCGCAACACGCGATCACACTGCAAAATGCGCTCACCGATCCACCTTAGAACGGGAACCGCCATGCTATTCCCCAACGCCTTATATCTTTGGCTATCGGGTGCGGTCTTCCCGCGATAAATGATATCGGTGTAATTGTCTGGGAACCCTTGGAGACGTTCAGCTTCCAAAGGCATAATGCGCCTTGCCCGCTCGTTGACCGTTGTTTCATTTTGTAGTGTGAAAACATCGGTTGCCCGCTTGCTCATTTGAGCGATCAATGTCCCAGTGACACTATCGGCTTTATACTCTGTCGGTGTCGTTTGCCGCCAAAGCACTAAATCCGTTGCGTCTTTGTAATCCCGCGCCTTGAGTGCCGAAGCGTGATTGCTTTCAGTGTAATCACCGAAGCCGCGCATCCGTTGCAGCACAAGTGCCTCCGCCTCTACTCGTTGATTTCCTGTGCGACTGTATGGAGGGCCGCATACAACCGTTGGGGCAATGTCTTTCCCCGCCTTTCCGCCCTTCTTAATATCCCCGCGCAAGCCTTGGGGCTCAAATAAAACCGCGGCGGGATATCGCCACTCTCCACGATATCCGACAAGGAAGACTCTGCGCCTACGTTGGGGGACTCCGAAAAATTGAGCATCCAAGACTCGCCATGCGAATGAATACCCGATTTCTGAAAGCGCACCTGTGAAGGCTCCAAAGTCTTTTCCACCGTTAGATGACAGGACACCTGGTACGTTCTCCCAGACGATCCACTCTGGCTCAACTCGCTGACAAAGTCGGATAAAGGTAAGCGATAGGTTGCCACGGCTGTCAGCCAATCCTCGTCTGAGGCCAGCCACGGAGAAGCTGACACATGGTGTCCCGCCAACGACAAGAGAGATAGCTGAGTCATCTATATTCCATTCATCAAAATTATTGAGATCCCCGAAATTCGGTACATCGGGGTAATGGTGTTCAAGAACCGCAGAGGGGAACGGTTCTATTTCGCTTGCCCCGACAAACTTGAAACCAAGGGGAGTCCACGCGCACTCCGGTGCGCCAATTCCCGAACACACACTAAGCACATTCATTTTCCACGCCCCAGAAATTTCAAGAGCATCCTGATAAACATTGACTCCCGCATCACCACTAATCGCTCTGCGCGATCTTGGCGGATGGTTAAAAAATCAACGTGCTTTTCCAGCCAGCCATAAATCTGTTGGAACCCACGGGCGCGTACTTTGCACTCGACAACATACTTATCCTCTATAATGACATCGCCCTCGTAGCCTTCAACCGCGCCACTAAGCGGAACACGATGGGATTGGATGTCATGCTCTGCGAGATTGGCGATTAACCCGCGTTCGTCACGATCACCTTTTTGCTTTGACCGACTAGCCACGTTTACGCCAAAAAAGGACCGCGCAAGGAAAGGAGTGAAAA
>UEXN01002278.1_pt1 | contig 13811 bp, 28 predicted proteins | sample 1796711 | NCBI WGS metagenome assembly UEXN01 (sample SAMEA4772470, study PRJEB27181) | metagenome | reverse complement strand
GCAAGACGACCGCGTGGTGGTCCATGGTCGAGATGTTGCCGAATTTGTACGTCAAATTGGACAACGGGGGGTTGGTCATCCGCACGGCTGAGAACACCAACGCCATCGGACCGGACGACCTGCACCGAGAAATCGAGAACGCACGGCAAAACGCGCAATTCTACACCACGCGAATGGTGGAGTACCTGTGTCACAACCAAACGAGCTTCCCGGAGTACACGTCGAACACCTCGCCGGATATGTTCCCGCAAAAGACGGCCTACTTTCAGAACGGTATGACCATCAGCATCGGTCACGAAGGCATCGACCCGGACCTTGCCCGCAAGCTCTACAAATGACGCGGGAAGAAAACGAGGCGGCCTTGCGTGCATGGCTTGCCAAACAAGAGAAAGAGAAACCCAAGCCCAAGCCCAAGCCATGAACTACGAAGCGTTGATAACTTTGGTGCCAACTTTGGTGGCGATTATTGGTGTTTGGGTGAACTTCAACGCAGAGGTGGCAAAATTGAAGGGCCGCGTGTACCGTTTGGAGTCAGACCAAAACGAACTCAAGGGTATGCTCAAGGAATGCGTCGAAGGCATTCAGGAACTCAAAATTTTGCTCGCCAAAAAAGGGTTCTAAAATGTACAAATACTTCAAGCTCGAAGAGTTCGACAGCCCCGACGAACCGGGGTCAGGTGAAATGATGGAGCCGGCAGTCATTGAAGCGTTAGAGAACGCCCGTGACCTTGCCGGTTTTCCTTTTGTGGTGACAAGTGGCGTGCGGACAATCGCACATAACCGAGCCGTCGGAGGTTCGACAAAGTCGTCGCACCTTCTCGGCCTTGCGGTCGACCTGCGTGTGGACAACAGCCAAAGACGCTACCTCATGGTTGAGGCTTTGCTCGACGCCGGATTCAATCGGCTGGGCATCGCTGAGGACTTCATCCACGCCGACATGGACGAAAACAAAATTCAAAACGTATTGTGGACATACTAAGAAAGAGCCGCACGGTTCACCACGTCGACCTCGACTTCCAAAAGCGAGGCACCGACAAGAACTTCCTTTTTATATCGGACGTTCACTACGACAGCGTCAAATGCGACCGGTCACTTTTGCACCGCCACCTTGAGGAGGCAAGACGCATTGGGGCCGGCGTTTTCATTTTCGGCGACCTGTTCGACCTTATGCAAGGGCGGTTTGACCCTCGGGGCAACTACTCCGAACTGCGCCCCGAATACAAGGCGTGTACCTACGTGGACGAAGTCATTCAAGACGTGGGCGAAAAGCTCGCAGAATACAAGGACGTCATCCGTTTCATCTCACGAGGCAACCACGAGACCAACATCGAAAAAAGGATGATGGTTTCACCCATCGACCGCGTGGCGCAAATCATCAACGCCGCAGGGGGTCGGGTGGAGACCGGGGGTTATGCCGGGTGGCTTGGGCTTACCTGTCACCGTGGCAAGAAAAGCGCCAAGCGTTTCCTCGTCCACTATCACCACGGATACGGTGGCAACGCCAAACGCTCGAAGGGTGTGCTAAACAACGACCTCGACCTTGCCCAGTTTCCCGACGCCGACTTTCTTGTCAGGGGCCACGACCACAACAAGTGGTATCACCCCGTCACCGTGGACCGCATCAACCAAAAGATGAAGCTCGAACAGCGCACGCGCTACCTCATGCGCCTCGGGTCATACAAGAAACTCGGAGACCGCTTTGCAGGGTGGGCCACAGAGAAGGGATTCAACACGCCAACCCTTGGGGGGTGGTGGGTGCGCCTTGTTGAAAACCGCGACGACTACCGAGTCGAAGTACGGGACGCTTCGTAGTATATTCGTGCCGGCCATCAGGTGGTCGAACCATTTGTTTTTTCAGTCGAGGAGCCTCCGGAACGCCGGGGGCTTCTTTTTTTTGTGTCAAAATTTGGAATGATGCACAGGTTGTCCTATCTTTGGGATATGAGACAAACACCTGAAAACATCACGGCCATGATTGCCGAACAAGGCTACGGCGGCGTCAAGAAAGCCGTCCGCGCGAGCTACTGGGAGCTCTACCGCCTCGGCTACAACGCCAAGGAAATGAAGGAAGCCTTGAGCCGTCAGTATGGCACCGAGGACGCATTCATCCGGAACTTCATCTTCTTCGAATTAAACTAAACCCCAAACAAATGGCAAAGCCCACACACAAAACGAGGTTGCTCGACTACCTGAACCAACACGGAACCATCACCTCGTTGGAGGCTATCCGCGACCTCGGCAACACCCGCCTCAGCGCGACCGTGTTCGACCTACGCCGCCAAGGCCACGACATCGTCTCTCGCCCGGTGCGCGTCCCGAACCGCTGGGGCGGTGAGACGGAAGTCGCTCGGTATGTGTATCACCCAACAACCACCTCCAATGGATAAGACCCTCAAGCCCAACGGCATTAGCCACACCGTGTACCCTGACGACCCGGCCAAAGATTACAACGAATGGATGGAGCATATCACGGCCCAATCCATCAAGCGCGACGCCGAGCAATTCAAGGAAAAGTTCGACGCGCTGTGGGCTGACTTCAAAGAGCAAATACAACAACACACAAAATCATGAAAGACGAACGATACAACGGCTGGGCCAATTACGCCACATGGCGGGTCAACCTTGAAATCATTGACGGGGATGACGAGCACTGGAACGAACGACTTGAGGAGATGGAAGGTGCCGACGAGGAGGATATCCAATACCAAATGACACAGGAGGTCGAAGGTTACGTGGAGGACGTCTTGGATTACCACGACCAAAACACATCCAGCGATTTGATTCGGAGCTATGCAAATGCATTTCTTGCAGATGTTTCCTACTATGAGATTGCAAAGCATTTGGTAGAACAGTACAAATCTGAAAACGAAGCGGCGTGAAGGACTACTACGAAAAGAAAAGCGGCGAGACGAGCGTCAAGAACCCCCTCGACTTGCCATCGGTGTTCATGCCCGACAACGGGTGCCAATTTAAGCCGGACCGGATGGAGGAGATGGGGTACACGCTGTACATTGACACCCGCCACAAAGACCGCGACTATGATACGCGGTGGTGGTTCCGTGGCGAACACAACCGAGACCGAGTAATTAAAGGCATCAAGGCACGAGGCTTTGAGGTCGTAACTATAAACCCCTGAACAATGGCACAAGCCAAAATCTCGCGGATAGAACCCGCAAACCCCCCGACGTGGCAAGGCAGTCACGGACTCATGTACGCCTTTGACGTGGAACTTGACGACGGCGCCTCCGGCGTGGTGAACGCAAAGAGCCCCGACAAATGGCAAGTGGGCGCCGAGGTAGAATACACCTCCCTCAGCACGCACCACGGCAACAAACTCAAGCTCGACAAACCCGGGTTCAACGGCCTACCCAAACCCTTCGCGGGTGGTGGTGGCAACAACGACAACACCAAGGGCATCATAGCTTCGTGGGCCGTCGGTGTAGCGATGCAGGTGTGCGACAATTCGGCGCCGAACTACGACCAACAGGTCATGCAATACGCACGCCTTGCGCTTGAGGCACGTCGTCAAATTAAGAACGAGGTCGAGCCGTGAGTGGCTGGGACTTCCGATGGAGTGAAGGGCGCCCGGAAACGCCGGGCGTCTACCTCCTATGTTGGTTGAGTCCTAACGAGGACAAGTGGCCGACCGACTACGAAATGCACCAATGGGACGGCAAACACTGGACGACCTTCAGACCTAACCAAGTCCTCCCAACACACTGGCAGAAAATTACGAGCCCTGCCCTCGACATTTTGAAAATGAAGGAATACGAAAACGCCACAAGATGAAAAAGTACATTTGTAAACACTACGGGAGCCTTGACAAGTGCGCCGAGGAGCTCAACGTTGGTCGGTCGACCGTGTATCGATGGGTGCAAAGCAACCCCCGGGGCATCTTGCTTCACGCGCCCGAGATTCTACGCGACAAGGACACGACGTCCTTGGAGCTTGTGTCGGAGGTCGTACACCGTGAGAGCCAGCTTACAACGACGGAAGCATGAGCGACAAGAACCTCGCGCAAGGTTGGTTGGATGGAGGGGGCTACGGCTCCCTCCCTGCCAACTCACACAAGAAAAGTAGCAAATACCACAGCGGACCCCAAAAGACCTACTACCACGGCGTAAAGACGTGGGACCCTTGGAAAAAGCGGTGGTACGTCATCCAAACCTATCCTTGAGCATGGAAAGAGAATTTCGAGGGGTATGGATTCCCGCCGAGGTGTGGTTGGACAAGAGGCTCACCCTTGTCGAGCGTGCTTTGTTGGCCGAGATTGATTCGTTCAGCGGAGCCGGGAAGACATTCCACAAGTGCAACGACACCATTCAGACCGAGTACGGCATCAGCCGCAACACCATTTCGAGGGCTTTGCGTAAACTTGAGGCGCTCCGATTCATCGAGGTGAACTTTAACGGGAGGGTCCGTCATTGCTCAACCCGTGCAGGCAGCATCCCCAAAATGGGGAGGCAGAGTCCCCAAAATGGGGAGGCAGCATCACCAAATAATACCCCTACTAACAAAGTAGAAAGAACAAAGAACAACACAATGAAAAAGAGAGGGGCACGCCCGCACGGTTTGGAGGAGGTGGTTGAAGCCTTCAAAGCCGTGCAAGCCTCCGAAGACGACGCAATGGCCTTTTGGGATTATTACGAGGCCAACGGGTGGACGCAAGGCAGGGGCAAACCCATCAAAGACTGGAAGGCCGCCGCGCGCGGTTGGATTCGTAGAACAGGACAATTCAAAACAAATGAACGAACTCGCAAAGGCACAACAACAAATGGTCCAACGGACGGCTCACTCATTGAGCAACATCTCCGCCGCCTCTCGGATGGACCCGGTGGAGGCATGGAGTAAAGGCGTCAACGTCCAAGCCGCATACAACAACCCACAAACGCAAGCGGCCGTCGAAGCCGCATTGATTGCGATGGTGGCCAAGACGCTCCGGTACTTGGACTACTCCCGCACCATCACAGCGGACCAAGACATCATCGACGCGGTCGAACACCTTCGCCTTGAGTTTCCGGCCATGAAGCTCGAAGAATGGGCCATCATATTCCACCGGCTGAAGACGGGCCAATATCGCCCCGGTTATGAGCGTTTGAAACTTCCTGAACTTGTGATTATATTTCAGCAGTACGAAGGCGAACGAGCCGAGCGTCGTGAGGCCAACTGGGGAGAGCTCAAAAAGGCAACCCCCAACAACCTCGACGACGAACAGGTCAAAGCCTTGTACAACCAATACGCAGAACAGCGCCGTGAAGCGAAGCAAGCCGTTGAAAAGGAAGCCCAAGTCAAGCACGTCCAAACAGACGAGCGAGGGCGGTGGGACTTCATCCCGTACCCGAACACGAAAGACCACGAACCCGAGGGGGGCGATGGTCAAAAAGGTTGACGCGGTCTTCTCTCAATACGTGCGGCTCCGCGCCACCGACGACACGGGACATGGAGAGTGCTATACGTGCGGCTCCCGTCGGCATTGGTCGGAAGTAGACGCCGGGCACTTCATGAGCCGGGCGTGCATGAGCACCCGTTGGGACCCGAATGGGAATGTCCAATTTCAGTGCAAACGTTGCAATGGCTTTCGGTCGGGTGAGCAGTTCCTGTTCGCTCGCAAATTGGATGCAGAATACGGAGAGGGTAAGGCCGAGGAGTTGTTCATCGAGTCCAAGCAGACGCGCAAGTGGACACGCGCCGAGCTTGAGCAAATGTATCACCACTACAAACGCCTCGTGGATGAACTCCGCTCGTCGAAAGGGATTTGAGGCGTGGTTCGTTGAGAACTACGACGACCTCGTGGCCTCGGCCCAGTCGTTCCACCCCGACGGGCGTGACCTTGTCCACAACGTTTACCTCCGATGCATCGACGCGCTCGCAAGCACCGGCCGACCGATTGACAAATACGCCGCCTACTTTCGGCGGGCCATGTGGATAGAATCAACGCGAGGGGCCTTCAAACGGCTTTTCACGTATGTAGACGCCCCTGAAACGGAGCTGGGCAACCCTGACCCTTCCCGAGACCCTTTCGAGGCCGAGAACGCGCTAATTTTAACCCGTCACCTCGCATGGTTTGACCGCACCGTCCTCAACCTGTACCTCGACGGCTACAACCTCCGACAGGTGGCAAGGGAATCGGGCATACCCCCGACCACGCTTTACCAATCGCTCCACCGAAGCAAAACCAAGCTCCGCCATGTTCATCGTCAGCGCACAAACAAGGGCAAATAGATTGAACACCTGCCGAGGGTGTGAACACTTCGTCGAGCCGACCCAAAGTTGCGGGCCTCTCGTCACCGAGGCGTTCACCGGCTCAAAGCTCTGCGGGTGCCATATGCCGACCAAGACACGCCTCAAGTGGGCGGAGTGTCCCCTTGGCAAATGGGGGGCCGTTATTACATCCGAACAACTCGCCGAGGTCAAGGCATTCCTTGACATAGTAGACAACGACGTCAGGTCATTAACTGACCAAGACCTCGCCGACCTTTACAACCGTATCTTGGGCACCAATGAACAAGCCACCTCTTGCGGGGGGTGCAACCGAAAGATGTTGAAGACCCTGAAAAAACTGATAAATGAAAGCCAACGAAACCATCCCAAGTGAATCATTCTACCTTGCCGTGGGCACGCTTGCCCATGAGGGCGGGTATAGAATGACAGAGGACGAAGCCCTACAACGTGCCCAACGTGGCGTCACCCGCCTTGGATTGACATGGGAACAAATAGTGAGCCCCGTGCGCCTTCGTCCATTGGTAGACGCCCGCAAAATGGTGTCTTTTTTTCTACGCGACCAAGGGTGGACGTACAAAGACATCGGCAAAGTGATGAACCGCGACCACGCCACAGCCGTCCACCATGTGCGGTCCCTGTTTTGGTTGATTGAAACCGAAGAACACATGAGCCGCAAATACAACGAATTCCTCTCCGCATGACCAAGCCCCTCACCTTCCGCAAAGCCAAGCGCCTCCTCGGTCAGTGTGACGACTGGGTTCTCTTTACCTCCAAAAACAATGGCGACGAAACGTGCAACCTTGAGTGCGCAACCATGACATCCACGTCGTGGGCTCTCTTGATTGACTTTGCAACCGCTGACGAAAATTTTTACAATGCCCTCGAAACCATCCTCAACACGGCCCGTGACCTTCGCGAAAACGGCCACCCTGAAGACGAATCCTAACAACCCGCGCGCCATACGCAAAGACAAGTTAGATAAGCTTGTAAAAAGCCTACGAGAGTTTCCCGAGATGCTCGAAGCACGGCCCATCGTCATCGACCGAGACGGGGTTGTGCTTGGTGGCAATATGCGCCTCAAGGCGGCCCAGCTTGCCGGGCTCGATGAGGTGCCCGTCTACGTCCGTGAATGGGACGAAGACAAGGACGGCCAGTTTATTATCAAGGACAACGTGAGTTTCGGCGAGTGGGATTGGGAAGTAATTGCCAACGAGTGGCAAAGTGATAAGCTCAACGAGTGGGGGATGGACGTTTGGGACCCAAGTAATGAGCCCGACCTTGATGATTTTTTCGAGACGGTGGACGAACAAAAGGAGCAACGGTTTAAGATTGTTCTTGACTACACTGAGGACGATTACAATACGGTCGTGGATTTGTTTGATAAACAACAAGGGTCAAAGGAGGCCATCGTCTTACGACTCCTCTCAGAATGAAAATTTTCTTGGCGGGTTCGGGTTGGGATAAGGTTTGTTGGAGGGACCGGGGTTTCTACAACTTCAACCGGTTAGAGTCATACCACTACATCAAGGATGAGCGAGAAGTCATTCACAGGTACGACAACTTCTTGCTCGACAGTGGAGCCTTCTCCTACATGAGCGGAAGCAAAGGTCCAGTCAATGACTGGGACGCATATATTGACGGCTATGCCGCCTTCATCAACAAATACGACGTCAAGTATTTTTTTGAGCTGGACATTGACGTGATTGTAGGATTACCGGAGGTCAATAGGCTCAGAGCTAAACTTGAGTCATTGACGGGCAAGCAAGCCATTCCTGTGTGGCACAAGTCACGTGGCATGGACTACTGGAAAGACATGGTCAAGCGATACAAATACGTCGCTATTGGTGGGATAGTTACCCGCGAAATCAAGCGCACAGAATACCACATCTTCCACAACCTTTTAAGCATCTCGAAACAGGCCGGATGCAAGGTGCACGGGCTTGGTTTTACCAACCTCCGGATTCTCAAAGACTTTGACTTCTATTCAGTCGACTCAACCTCATGGCTTGGCGGCAACCGATTTGGATTTCTTTATCACTTCAATGGTCGTACATTAGAGCAAATCAATCGCAAAGAAAATCAACGTGTAAAGGCCCACGCCGTGGCAAAACACAATTTCAAAGAATGGAATAAATTTTCAAAATACATAGACGCAACCACATGAAAAAAGCAACGGTCTTGCTATCAGGCGGACAAGATTCTGCCACTTGTTTGTTTTGGGCTCGTAAAAAGTTCGACAAGCTCCACGCTCTGTCATTTAATTACGGGCAATCCCATGCAAAGGAATTGGAGTTTGCCAAGTCCAACGCCGAGCGCGCGGGGGCGTCATGGGAATGTATCGACGTGCGAGGAACCCTGAAGGGGTCGTCTTTGTTGTCCGACCAAGACCACAACGAACCACACACCATGTCGGACGATTTGCCGTCAAGTTTTGTGCCGGGGCGAAACCTCTTGTTCTTAACCATTGCAGCCGGCCATGCAGCACTTGAGGGGTGTAATACTTTGGTGACGGGTGTGTGCCAAACCGATTTCAGTGGGTACCCCGACTGCCGACGAGACACAATGGATGCGCTTGAAAAGTCGTTGTCTTTAGGGATTGGCGTAGACTTTACAATCGAGACGCCCTTGATGCATCTTACCAAAGCGGAGACGTTTAGACTGGCAAAAGACCTTGAGTGCCTCGATGTCATCATTGAACACACCTTGACAGACTACAACGGAGATATGACCCTAAACGAGTGGGGTCGAGGCAAACTTGATAACCCTGCGAGCGTACTCCGTGCCAAGGGATGGGAAGAAGCTAAGGAACGCGGGTGGGTATGATAATCAAGAAGACCTACCATTTTTACGCCGCACACCGCAACAAAGATGCGGGTGAAAAGTGTGGACGGCTACATGGTCACACGTATGACGTGGCGGTCCACGTGGCATTTCCCAAATTCGACGGAGATGTGGCCATGTTGTTCAGCGACATAGACAACATTGCTGAACCGGTAATTAAGTCATTCGACCACTACCTTGTTCTCGACAGTGATGACCAGTTAGTACCCATTCTGCGGTCATGCGGGGAGCCATTTGTAGAGGTCCCATTTGTAACAAGTGCTGAAAACATGGCAAGGCACATCGCCGACTTGTTGGAGGATGGTGGCCTGACTATTTGCCGGATAGAATTAGCTGAAACAAAATCATCAACCGTAATTTATGAACCTTCCAATCTCTGAGATATTTTACTCGCTTCAAGGCGAGGGTGCTCGAACAGGAACGGCAAACATATTTGTCCGAATTCAAGGTTGTAAAGCCAAGAATGCTTGCTACGCAATGGGCATCAAATGCGACACCGAGTTCACGTCGGGCAAAGACGTCACGCTGCCCGAGTTGCTTAAAATGATAAAAGGTTACACCACGGAGTGCAAGAACATCATTTGGACTGGAGGTGAACCAGCCGACCGCATCACTGACGAGGTGGTTGACTTTTTTCATGAGGCAGGGTATTATCAATGCATTGAAACGTCGGGTCTGTTCCCGGTTGCGAAAGACCTTGACTTTGTGAGCGTGTCACCCAAGGTGGCCGAGCACGTGGTCCAAAAGAATTTCAATCACAAGGGCAAGCCCGGCAAGCACGCCACAAGGCCTCACATCGATGAGCTTAGGTATGTTCGCCACGACGGTCAAGACATCCCAGTGCCAGACATGGAGGCCGACCACTACTTTCTCTCGCCACACTTTGACGGCTATGATGCAAACTGGGCTAACATTAGTCATTGCCAAAAACTTATTCTCACAAACCCCGAGTGGAAACTCTCGGTACAAGACCACAAACTTTGGAACGTACTTTGAAACTATCCTATGCGGACATCCGCAAGCGTTTGGACGTAATCGTTGAACAGGGCAAAACGTATTACGGGGTTCCCCGTGGGGGCGAAATCATTGCCAATATGCTGCCCCCTGAAATGCTGGCCGCTACACCTAATGAGGCCGACGTCATTTTGGACGACCTAATTGATTCAGGGTCAACACGTGATACATGGGTCAAAAAATATGGCAAGCCGTTTGTCGGGTTGTGGGACAAACAAACGGACAAAAGCATCGCGGACAAGTGGCTTCAGTTTCCTTGGGAAGAAACGTCCGACCGGGATGTGCAGGACCACATGGCACGGGTCATTCAGTCATTTGACGACATTAACCGCGAAGGGCTACAAGACACACCACGCAGATACATCAAGTTCTTGTCTGAGTTCTTGTCACCGCCCAAGTGGAATTGCACCACCTTTGACGCGGAGGGATATGACAACATGATTGTTCAAACCAACATCCCCTTCTATTCGTTGTGCGAGCATCACCTTGCACCTTTTTTTGGGCACGGTCACATTGCCTACATCCCAAACAAGCGAATCGTCGGGTTGTCTAAGTTAGCGCGCACACTTGAGACCTTCTCACGCCGGTTCCAAAACCAAGAACGTATCACGAACCAAGTTTGTGACTTTTTGATGGAAGAACTTGACCCGCTTGGGGTGGCCGTTGTGTTAGAAGCGGAACATCTTTGCATGGCGATGCGGGGCGTGAAGAAGCCAAACACAAAAACCCGCACAAGCAAATTGACCGGGGTTTTTGAAAAGCAAGCTGAAACGCGGGCTGAGTTCCTTGCACTTACGTCATGAACAAAACCGAACAGCATAAAAAAGCCCTGATAGACGCCCTGACGAAATCGCTGGGCATTGTAACGACAGCGTGCAAGCAAGTCGGGGTCGGGCGCACAACGTACTATCAATGGTTGCGTGAAGACCCGGAATTCAAGAAAGCCGTGGCGGACGTCAAGGAAGTGGCCTTGGACTTTGCCGAAAGCCAATTGCACAAACAAATCCAAGAGGGCAACACCACAGCAACCATCTTCTATCTAAAGACTCAAGGCAAGGGACGCGGATACGTCGAACGGCAAGAGATAGAAGTGGCCGAGAAGAAGCCGCTGTCATGGTTTGGAAACGACAACTCAACAACGACATGAAATACACCATCAACACAACCGTCCGCAACATCGCGGAGAACGGCACCGAGGGAGAGCGCACCCTGCACCAAGTAATCGGAACGGACAGGGAAGGCAACGCATCCATCGTGGGCAACTACGACACCGAGGAAGCCGCTACTGAAGTCGTCAAACAACTCGAAGCCCTCGAAGATGAGTGATGCACTATACCACGCGCTCGGGTTGTGTGGTGAGCATTGGCATCCCAACCTTATCAACGTCTCACTGTTTGCCCTTTTAGTTTGGGCGGCATATCGAACAAGCAAGGAAAGGGCTTGAAGCAAGCGGCGACATATTACCACGTCAAAGAGTCGCCAGCCAAAATACAAGTCCACCAAGGGGGCACACGTAGCGGCAAGACGTTCTCCATCCTTACGGCGCTCATCGAGCTTTGCCACACCAACGAGAACTCAGGCGCCGTTATCACCATCGCGCGGAAAACCTTCCCGGCGATACGTGCGTCGGTCATGCGCGACTTCTTCACCATCCTCGAACGGGAGGGCATCTACAACGTAGCCAACCACAACAAGAGCGAAGCCACCTACATCCTGTTCGGGAACCTCGTGGAGTTCATTTCGATTGACCAACCGCAAAAGGTGCGCGGCCGCAAGCGTGACATCCTGTTCGTCAACGAAGCCAACGAGCTCAACCTTGAGGACTGGCGGCAACTCATCCTCAGGACGACGGGGCGCATCTTGATTGACTACAACCCCTCCGACGAGTTTCATTGGATTTACGACGAGGTCATACCACGCGACGACGCGGACTTCTACCAAACAACATACAAGGACAACCCGCACCTCCCGGAGGCGGTCATTGGGGAGATTGAAAGGCTACAACAAGCGGACCCGGACTACTGGAAGGTGTACGGCTTGGGGGAACGTGGCGTCAGCCGGTCCACCATCCTTACGCACTGGAAGGAATACGACCAAATCCCGACCGACTACAAGCTCCTCAACATCGGCCTCGACTTCGGGTACACGAACGACCCCACGGCCATCGTGAAGGTGTACACGGACGGCCACGGCTTTATCTTGGACGAGGTATGCTACGCCACGGGCCTCACCAACGCGGCCATTTCGCAAACCTTACGCGACGCCGAGGTAGGTCGGGGTACCATGATTGTCGCGGACAGTGCCGAACCCAAGAGCATCGACGAAATACACGGCCACGGGTTCAACGTCCACCCAGCACGCAAGGGGCGCGACAGCATCCGAGCCGGGTTGGACTTCCTACGCTCTCGACCGTTGGGCATTACATCGCGAAGCGTGAACGGCATCAAAGAGCTTCGCAACTACAAATGGAAGGAGGACAAGAACGGGCGGCAACTCAACGAGCCGGTAGACGCTTTCAATCACTTCATCGACGCGAGCCGGTACGCCATCACGCACACGCAGACGAACCCGAATTTCGGGAAGTACGCCCTCGGGTAACGGTTTGTAACTTAGGCGCGTAAGCAAACCACGAAACCGCGTCTTATGAGTGTGAAGCTGTCCCTACCCGCAACATTTGCCGACCTCACCTTGCGTCACCTTCAGGTGCTTGAGACGTCCGACGACCCTATGACGTGCGTGGGTGCCGTTACGGGCACCGATTGGGAGGAGTTGAGGGATATGCCCCGCGCACTCATTCAAGAGGCATACAACCACCTCCAAACGCTTCGCAAGGCCGAAACACAACGCCACCTCGAAACGTTCGACCTCAACGGCACGCGCTACGGCTTCGTCCCGAACTGGGACGAGTTCACGGCGGGCGAGTGGATTGACGCGGAGCAACTGTGCGGGGACTTTTGGAAGAACGCCCACAAGGTCATGGCGCTGTTGTTCCGCCCCGTCGCAAGGGAATGGGGCAACCGTTACGAGATAGAGCCCTACACGGCCAAGGAAGACGCCGAGGCGTTCCTTGATATGCCAGCGGACCAAGTGGCGGGGGCCCTGCTTTTTTTTTCGACTACCAAAAACGAACTTCTGAGCACTTTGCAGTCCTCTTTGATTCAAGCGGCGATGAAGGTGGCGACGACTTCGGGGAGAAGTGGGGGTGGTATCCTGTCCTCCATTCTCTTGCGGGTGAGGACATTCTTCGCATCGAAGCCGTCACCAAGCTCACCGTCGGTCATGTATTCACCCACCTCGCATTCCTGAAGGACTTGGAGTTCAAACGTAAACAGGCCACCGCATGATAACCTACACCAACATCGTGAACCGTTTCGAGGCATTCGTCGCGGCCAACCCGTTCGTGCAGACGTTTAGCTTCGGATCGCCCTCCGACGTGGATTTGGACAAGCTCGAAACATACCCCATCCTCCACCTCGTATATACTGGATCCAGCTACGAAGGAAGCTCGAAGACCTACTCGTTCGAGGTGTACATCCTTGACAACCCGCCCAACAGCGAAGCCAAAGTGGACTTTCAAAAGGGCGCCATCACAAACGCCGAACAGGTAGCCGAGGACATCTTGGCCGACATGGAGCGCGGTGGGGAGGTGTTCACCTTTGCCCATCGCTTCGACGTGTCCAGCGCCTCCACCGTCCCCCTTGAGGAGGAGGGAAGCAACGTACTGTCCGGCGTCC
>UEXN01002268.1_pt1 | contig 13869 bp, 9 predicted proteins | sample 1796711 | NCBI WGS metagenome assembly UEXN01 (sample SAMEA4772470, study PRJEB27181) | metagenome | reverse complement strand
ATGGAGGTTGACGTATTGATTATTGAAGACCCTGACCCTGAGACAGGTTTGGCAGCGGAAAATACTGTGGTTCACACGTATGTTGGCCAAGTAACTGGAGGCCAATGGGACAACGTGTCAGTAAATCTTGAGCTGAGCACTGTCTTGGATGCTGTTGGAACGGACGTACCACGGCGTGCATTGACCAAAACAAACGTTGGCAACCTGCCGATTAGTAATAATGTCCGGCTGCGCTGATCTCATTGGGATGCCGTATCGGCTAGGAGCTGACGGCAGCGATGGTCATATTGACTGCATCCATTTGTGTTACGAGGTTTGGAGCGAGCTTGGCATCAAAGCTCCACCGTTTAAGCAGTCCTGGTACGAAGCAAGCAAGTGGGAAGTATCGCGTGATTTGTTGAACTGGGGTTTTCGGGTCAAGAAGCCTGAGTATGATGGGGATATTCTGCTGTTACCGCAGCAATCCTGGGCATTCGCAGTCACATGGCAGACGGGAATCTTGTACGTCAATCGAATGTCGGAGAAGGTGCAATGGTCTTCGGCCCGTCTGTTTACGACGTACCACTGCTTCCGTACGAAAGAGAATTAATCAAGACGATTGGGATTACAGAAGAAGAGTACCAACGCTTTGCCGCTGAAGTTAGGCAGCGGGGTCGATTAAGACCTGCTGAATATGCAGGCATTCCAGATGTTCGCAATGACGCAACAACTTTAGCGATTGTTAGTATCGCAATTAGCTTAATTTCAACTGGCGCGGCGTTTTTGCTAATGCCAAAGCCCAAGATGCCTTCGGCTTCGAGAGGTTCTTCCTTTGATACTGGCAGCATCACCGGACCAAGCAGATTTACTCCATCTCGTGGCTTTGAGACATTAAATGAGCTGGCTGATTATGCCTCACCAATTCCAATCATTTTTGGTTTATATCAAGGGCAAGGGCGAGGAGAAGTTGGCGGCATTTTCGTAACACCAAAGCTTGTTTGGTCACGGATGTTTAGTTATGGAACGCAGCAATCTGCTTTATTGATGTTTGTTGTAGGTGAGCAGGGTGTTGACGATGGAGTTGGTGACGGCATTAAGCCGCCAGCACTTGAAGGAATCATGCTTGGCAACAATGCGCTTGATCCAATTCATGAAGACGGATTTGCTTTTTACTGGAAAGCAGCTACCACCATTCCAGCAGGGCCAAGGCTTAAAGGCTCAGATCTTAAGTATGGCACGCAAGGTAGTGCAGATAGTGGCAACCCCGGCGTAGGACTTGCCACGAATGACGTAAAAACAGAAGACGTATTTTTAGCTCCAACAAATGATGCAGAGCAATCTAAACCTTTTTGTCACGCATATTCTCCTGTAAATTCGGCTGAGTTTGGAGCGTATGCGCCGATAGCAAACGGCAATGGGATAAAAATTAATTACCAAGTTATTCCCATTGGAAAAAATAAAAGCCAAGACGGTAGTGATGCTTCTGAAACAAAGAAAAGCCAAAGAGCAAAGGTAATGCAACGAGTAAAGATTGTTGGCGACGAAAACGAAGCCCGCAGAAGAGATGCAGAAGAAGGGAAAAGCCCTGGCTCTTCCTACAACAAAGCTGCTTTTGTTGGTGACGATCTTTACAAACAGCACCAATCTGGCACTGGTCGTCAGTACAGCCCAAGGATGGGTCTAATTAGCGTTAAAAGAGGCAACACAGTAATCACAACAAATGGCGAAGACTATACGCGCCAGGTCCGTGTTAGCAAGGGAGATACGGCTGTATTTCTTATTAGTGACACAGAAATTGACGAGGAAATTTACAAAACCTCTTCAGCCGCTGTAAGTGTAAGCGACATAAACAGCCTTGTTTTTGAATCTCAAGTTGCAGCCTACGAGCAAATGCAGAAAGGAGAAGTATTTGCTATTGCTGGAACGCTTTGGAAGGTTATCAGCAGAAGAAGGGAAGGAGTCTTTCGCACTGGAGAAGGCCCTCAATTTATTACTTTAGAGTGTATTGACACTTCAACGTCTGCATCCAAGACAGTCGGTATTGTAAGCAAGCATCGGGTGGTTCACCCTCCAATATATATTGATGATAAGCGAGGCATAGGTCCGCAATATTACCCTTTGACGCGAATGTCAATTACCTCAATCAGAAACAATAGAGCAGCAGTTATTACAGAGCTTGGCATTAAAAGCACAGTCTTCCAACGCTTGAATGGATTGGCGGCTATTAATGGATTGCCAACGCCGGACGAAATTAAAGAGTTTGGAAAAGATAAAACGACAGTAACGACTGGAACAGTTAACATGTTTATTCCTAGAGCTTCCGCCTTTCGTGTTGCTGTAAGGAAAGCAAATACTAATATGGACTTTGTATTTCTTGACGAATATTTTGTTGTTATTGGAAGCAAGCCAGTTGCTCAGTACAATTATATTCAAATAATTGCTCCAAATAGAGATGATTATGATGAGCTTGAGTTTAAGATAATCCCCGTACCTGGTGGTGAACTCAGGAGTTTGAGTGCAGAACAAAAGTTTGTTTCTTTAAAGTCAACTGCTGAAGGAGGAAGCCCAGCTGGCGGCACAACAAAAGTTCCTGGAATAGGATCTTTAAAAGTTAAATGCTCTGGCAGTATTGTAGATAAAAAGTTTTTTAGAGATAATACTGAATTGGGCAGGGGGGCAAGAATAGTTAATATTGACGGCGATACAGACAAGCCAGACAACTTAGAGCTTCAAAAATACTTGCCACAAGATCAAAACAAGGGCACATTTAAAGCGCAGAGCATTGAAAAAATCGGACTTGTAGCTACGCCAGGTACAGGCATTGGAGCGTCAGACGCTTTTACTTTTGCATTAGCTGGGGACGCTGATGAGCCAGGCCCTAACAAAAAGACAACAGAAACCACCGACTTCTACGACAGCGAGAAAGAGTTCATCAAGCTTCGCTGGAACTGGAGAAAAAGAAATTTAAACTTAAATCACTATGCCAGAAAAGAAAACGGCCAAAAGAAAACTTGGGAATTTGTTTCATGCACTGTTATCGACAGCTCCCCAGGATTTCCTCTAAATCATGAGTTTCAAATTCGCAGAGGCAAGAATAAGACAAATACTATTGACAGCGCAGGCGTCGCCAGGCCAGTAGACGCAGACTATGGAGACCGAAATGCCTTTAAGCGCAACAACCCTGGCATTAGCGATGGTGTACTGCGTGGCTCGGGTTATAAGTTTAAAGTTACTGACGTTACCTTGGTTCAAGGTGGAGACCAAGAACAAGCATATTTGTTTGAAACGTTTGGCCGCGCCGTAGCTTCTGACCTTAACGCAATCAAAGCAAAAGTTATTAATAAGACCAAGAACGGAAAGCAAATAGAGTTTGCTTTAAGAGCAAAAGTAGTGCGACTTCAAAGCCATCCTACTGGAGAAAAATTCGGCTATAGCGTAACCCAAGTAGCTGAAAGGCTGGACAATACAGACGACGGGTGGCAAGTGGGTGACACTTTTGAAGATCTAGTAAACGTAACCGCACAGAATCCATTCGGCGTAAAAAACACTACAGCAGGTGCTTTGTATCAGGTTGAAAAAGTAAGGACGACTGCAACGTCAATATCGTACGAAGGAGAAAATTTTGAATTTAACAATGGCTACGCAGACTTAAGCTTCTACAGGCAACTAATTCAAAAATCAAACGATACAGAGCCTGAACACCAAGTCGTATATATAAACGAAATTTTACCTAATGTTCGAGAACCTCAGTATTCAAGGCTAACTACCGCAGGCTTGTCTTTAAAAGCTAGTAGAGCTTTTTCGCAACTAGACCAGCTCCGTTGCTGGCTGGCTAGTGGACTAAAAGTTAAACGCCTGCACCCCGATTGGCAAAGCAACGAAGACAACCCCTACGAAGATGACTTAAGCAGCGAAACCTTTAAGAAAGAGTTTGGCCCCAGCCACTTGCTCCCAGATCTCGTGTTTTACCTTATGACAGACCAGATAGCTGGTGCGGGGGGCTTGATGAACATGACATCTAGCAACGCACCATTAGTAGATTTAGAGAGCTTTAGATTAACAGCTAAGTTTGTGTCAAAACAAAACCTGTTTTTTAATGGTGTCATAACAGAAAGAACAAACTTGAGGCAATTTATTTCAGACGTTGCGCCTTATTTCTTGTGCAACTTTATTATAACTGATGGCAAGTTTGGACTGCTGCCTGCTATACCGTTTTCTGACTCAGACGGCAGCATCAATACTGGCAGCATAGAGATCAAACAATTATTTACGGCTGGCAACATTCTTGAAGATAGTTTTAGTGTTGAGTATCTTCGTCTTGAGGATCGCAGGCCATTTGTTGCAATTGCGCGTTATAGGGGCGAAACGCCAAATAAATTTCCAGAAGAAAAAGCAGTTATTGTATTTGAATCAGGAGGAAAACCAGACGGTATGCAGGCGCTGCCGCAAGAGACGTTTGACCTTACTCAGTTCTGCACTTCAGAAGAACACGCAATCAAAGTGGCTCGTTACTTTTTGGCTTTGCGAAAGCTGGTTACTCATACAATTAAATTTTCCACAACAGTCTTTGGCTTGAGCCTTGAAGCCGGATCGTTTATCAAGGTTGTTACTGAGGTTAGTCCTTATAGCAGCGCCAACAATGGAACAATTGACGGGTCGGGCAATGTTGTAAGCGTTAAAACTTTAATAGACGGTCAATATGATGTGCTTTATTTCCAAACTGATGCAAACACAGACGTTGTAGAAGGTAAGATGACAATAAGCGGTGGCAAAGTTGCAGAAAGCAAGTTCCATAATTCAGTTTTTACAATTAATGACTCAAGCGTATCTGAAAACATTTATGTTGTAGAGCAGTTGACGTTTTCGCAGGAGGGCACTGTGGACATTGTTGCCTCAGAGCACCCGTGTACGACGGAAGCGGATACCGTTAACATAAGCAAGCTAGCTTTGGCCGTTGTTGACGAGGCTGGCGAGTACAAGGTAATTACCGGTTAGATGGCTTTCCCTTCACTCTTTCCAACTAGCCGCGCTTTTGATCCCGGGAACTACCCGATCAAAACTTTTAATTCGCAAAGTGGCGCTGAGACACGAATCTTGTACGGCAGTGAGCGCACCAACGTAAAGCTCCAATTGTCTTACGCCAATATTGGCGATGCGTCAGCAGAGCTTTTCCTTGACCATTTTGACGAAACAAAAGGCACGTTTAGCACTTTTGACGTGCCTGTTGGTTCGTTTAAAGGCTGGAGCGCAAACACTGACGCCTTGCGCTCAGAGCCGTCAAGAGTTCCAACTGTGACACTTGTTGTGACAGTTGCGGCCTCCGGTGGCGCTAACAAGTATCGAATCAACGGGTCATCAACAGACAACGAATTATTGACGCTGACTGAAGGCACTGTTTATTTGTTTGACCAATCTGACTCGTCAAACTCCGGCCACCCATTACGTCTTAGTACAACAAGCGATGGCACTCACGGCAGCGGTGCTGAGTACACAACAGGCGTAACAACCTTTGGAAACGTGGGCAGTTCTGGAGCGTACACACGAATTAAAGTCGCTAAAGACGCCCCAACCTTGTATTACTACTGCGTTAATCACAGTGGGATGGGCGGTCAAATCAACACTCCTGCAGGCACTGTTTTGTCTGAATCAGGGACACCAGCAAAGTACAGGTACGAAAGCGCACCAAAAATAACGCAGGTGCGGCCTGGGGTTAGCACTGTTACAGTGAATCTGATTGGCGTGATCTGATGGCAAAGGTCTATACCGGCAGAGATGGCGTCTTACAAGTCGCTGGTACGACCGTGGCCAAAGTGTCGAGTTTCTCGGTGCAAGCAAACCTTGAGACGCTAGAGACCACAACGCTTAGTGAGAATATTCGCAGTTACGTCCCAGGCGTTGTTGGTTATACGGGTAGCTGCAGCTTGCTTTATTACAAAGAAGACAGCGGTTCAATCAACACCACAAGCCTGTTAAGCGCACTGGTCAAGACTGGTTCGGCTGGTGTTACCAGTAGCGACACCGTTGATCTGACATTCCGTTGGGTGGATGGTGCGGACATTAACGACATCAAGATCAACGCTTACGTTTCAAGCGCCACGATGGGTGCTGCTACTGCTGATCTTGTGCGTGCTGAGATCTCGTTTATTGGAACGGGAGAACTGCTAGCCGCCACAATCTCATGAGTGTTTATCTTGGTACGTTTGGCAAAGTTGAACTGCAGCGTCAGTTTGATGGCGGTGAGCTTGTTTCAACAATTAAGGCCGCTAGTGTCAACGTTGCAGCAAAGCGTTTTAGTTTTAATTTCGAGCAGGGTCAGCTAATTACTGGCGATCAAATTCGCATTAAAAGCACTAATGGAAGCAATCTTGATTTTATAAACGGTTATACAAGCCCGAGCGTAAAGAAATTTATTTATGTTGACGAGCTAGATGGAATAAGGCTTTACGAAACTTTTGCTCATGCTGTTAACGGCGGAACTGCCAACGCTATTACCTTAGCGGCACCAAGTAATCCACTGCCTGTAAGCGTAATTGTAGAGAACACTGTTCCGCGTCTTCTCGCTCAGGTTAATAGTTTTGAGCTTAATACTGAGCGCGAAACTGTTGACACGACAACGCTATCTGATGAATTTAGAAGTCGTATTAGCACGTTAGTGTCTGGTTCCGGCAGAATGTCTTGTTTTTGGGAATATACCGGAGACACTGCAAACGAAATACCAAATTATCTTTTACAGCTTATATTGCGAACTAAAGTTGGCAGTCAGTTTCACGCTAGGTTTTACATCAAGCCAGAAAACTACAACCCCAGCGGTGTCGCGGCTAGAAACGACGATGAGCTTTGGTACGACTTTGACGGAGTCATAACAGCTTGTGCTGTGCAGTTCGCGCCAGATAATACGGTGCAAATCACAGCAGATTTCATCACGACAGGAGCGGTTCAGCTCAAGATGAACCTTGAAGTTCCTGACAAGATTAGACAAGAAGATGGTAGTGACATGCTTTTGGAACAGGATCAAACAGCTAAGCTGGGCAAGAGCAGTGACACTTAACGCGAGAGCCCATGGCTGACTTAAAAATTAGCGATCTTCCGGCTCTCCCCGGCGCTGACTTGGTTGCAGGCGACTTACTTGTTGCCGTCAACAATTCTGAAACCAAAAAGCTTACGGTCGCCGATCTGGTTGCCAATGGTGTCACGCTAATTTCTGACGCCACAATTCCAGGCGCAAAGATCTTGTTTGCTGATGGCGGTATTGCCACAGCCAAAGTTGCAGATGCCGCAATCACTACCGCAAAGGTGGCTGATGACGGGATTACAGCAGCAAAGCTCGCGAACGAATCCACTGTTGACCTAGTCACAACGCTGCCCGGATCTGGTGCGTTTACAGGCCAGCTTGCTCTAGATACGGACGACAACAACCTGTATTGCTGGAACGGATCTGCTTGGCTCAGCCTTAAAGCCGCAGGTTCTATCAATGCTGTTACTGGCAGCACGGTTGGCCTGGTTGACATTGTTGTCACAACCACTGGCTCAAGCGTTGCTATTGCTGCAACTCAAAATGACACTGATGCCGCCAACAAATTTTTAGCAGGCCCAACCAGTGCTGGTGGAGCGGTTGCCTACAGAGTTATTGACGGCAGTGATATTCCTGTTGCGACGACAAGCGCCAAGGGCGGTGTAATTGTCAATGGTGAAGGACTCCGCATGGACTCCAACACGATTGAAGTTGATAACGATGTATCAGCTAGTTCCACGCACCATGTGGTGACGTATAGCGCCAAAGGTTTAATTACTGGCGGTCGTACCCTTACGGCTAGTGATTTACCTGCTGCAACAGCTAGTGCAAAAGGCGCTGTTATCCCTGGTACCGGGCTTGCTGTTGACGGCAGCGGAAACCTTGATCACAGCAATACTGTTTCGGCTGGAACTTATACCAAGGTCACAGTTGATGCTCAAGGTCATGTGAGTGCTGGCGCCACTTTGGCGGATACAGACATTCCAGACATATCGGCAGCAAAACTAACAAGCGGCACAATTGGCAGTGCAATTCTTGCCACGGGTTCAGTTACCGCAGCGAAACTTGCTGATGCTTCTGTAACCAAGTTTGGTGGCGCGGGCGCAACGGATAATGTTGTCACGTTTCCTGATGGTGATTTTAAAGGCCAGTTCTTTTACGACGAAAAGAACGAAGATCTCTACATTTTCACAGGAACTTCATATCTTCCTATCACGATCATTAGTGGCAACCTGATTCTTGCTGGAACGTATAACGCAACCACAAACCTGCTAGATAGTGTCACCAGCGCAGGTAGTGCCGCTGGCTTCACAAATGGAAGCGCATTGCCCGCTCCAGCGTCAACTAACCTCAACTATTATGTCGTCGTAACTGTATCTGGAACGGGCTCAGGTGCTGCACCTGGAGTGTCATTAGCTCCACCAGACATGCTTCTGAGCACTGGTGCGGGGGCAGATTTCATTCTCATCGATGTTTCTAATGCAATCGCGGGCCAGACTGCAAGCAACATTTCAGTAACGCCTGCAGGAAACATTGCAGCGACTGACGTTCAGGCTGCATTGCAGGAGCTTGATTCTGAAAAGCCTGGTGCTGCAAGTCCAACATTTACTGGCACGGTGCTGCTGGGCCAGAACGCTGTCTTGGCGTTTGAAGGGTCTGCAAATGATCAATACGAAACCACGATCACGGTTACTAACCCAACCGCTGACCGCACGATCACTTTCCCCAATGTGACCGGCAACGTAGTCACGACAGGTGATACGGGGACAGTTACCAGCGCAATGATTGCTGATGCCACGATCGTCAACGCTGACGTTAGTGCTTCGGCTGAGATTGCAGTCAGCAAGCTTGCAAATGGCACAGCACGTCAATTGCTGCAGACCGACGCTGGGGGCAGCGGCGTTGAATTTACAAGCAACGTTGATGTCCCTGGAACGTTAGATGTTACGGGTGTTGCAACGTTCGACAGCACATCAACCTTTGTTGGTAACGCTACGTTCAATGGCAGCCTGATCTTTGAGGGTGCAACGCCTGACGCGCATGAACTGACGCTGAGTGTTGCTGACCCAGGTGCTGACGTTACGGTCACGATTCCTGCTTCGACTACAACGCTTGCTGGTCTTGCCGTTACTCAGAGCTTCACGAAAGCGCAGCGTGGAACGCCTGTTGCATTAACCGACGGGGCAACGATTGCTGTTGACATGAGCTTGGGTAACAACTTCAGCGTGACGCTTGCTGGTAACAGATCACTTGGCGATCCAAGCAATGTGACGGCTGGTCAGTCCGGTGTGATTGTGATTACGCAGGATGGAACGGGAAGCAGGACGCTTGCTTATGCGGGCACGAAGTATAAGTTTGCTGGTGGTACGGCACCAACGTTGACGACAACGGCTGCTGCGGTTGATGTATTGGCTTATTATTGCGAGAGCGCAACGCGCATCACGGTTACTTCGCTGCTGAACGTTTCATGAGTATTCCTGGTGCTGCAAGTCCGCTGTTTCTAGCAACGACTGGAGCGGCGGGTGATTTTTCTATATCCAGGTCGCTTAGATTTAACCAGCCGGATTCAAGTTTTCTTAATAGAACTTTCGGGTCTAGTGGCAACCGTACAACGTGGACTTGGAGCGGTTGGGTTAAACGATCTGATATAACAACAAACGCACGCCAAGTTTTATTTTCAGCAGATGGCGGCGCTAACGATACCGATTACTTTGAGTTTGGATTTGGGGGCATTACGGACTTAACCAGCAGTATATACTGGTCGCAATATACGGTAGCTAGCAATTCTGCAGCAGCATTTAGAGACCCCTCAGCTTGGTATCACGTTGTCGCAAACTACAATGGTACAAATCTTACGTTTTACGTAAATAGCGTTCAAGTTCTTCAAAGTGCAAAGACTGGAAATCTTGGGATAAATGGTGCTTGGGAACATGGAATTGGCAGGAACGCAAACAGCGGGGGCGTGCGTTATTTTTCTGGCTACCTAGCCGAAATTAACTTTGTGGACGGGTCTGCGCTTGACCCCACGTCATTCGGGCAGGCTGACGATAACGGGGTCTGGCAAGCCAAGGACACGTCTGGGCTGTCATTTGGAACGAATGGATTTAGGCTTAAGTTTGCAGATAACAGCAGCAATGCGGCGCTGGGCACCGACTCATCCGGTAACTCGAACACCTGGACAGTTAATAATTTGAGTGTTGGTGCGGTTTCAAACCCTACGGCCAAGCAAAATTTTGATGTTGTTACCTACTCCGGTAATGGTGGAACGCAGTCAATATCATCGCTCGCTTTCCAACCTGATTTTGTATGGATAAAAGCTAGAAACCATACATCTGGACACATTGTTTATGACGCTATTAGAGGCACAAGCATTATTCTTAACCCCAACACCACCTCATCTGAGGCAAACCAAGGCGGCATGGGACTAAGTGCATTTAATTCAAATGGCTTTACTGTTAAAGATGTTTCAAATGGTGGCTATGCAGTAAACGGGAATTATAATTATGTAGCCTGGTGCTGGAAGGCCGGTGGTGCTGCGTCGTCAAATAGCGATGGCAGCATAACAAGTTCTGTCTCGGCAAATACTACTTATGGCTTTTCTGTGGTGACCTATACGGGGTCAAATAGTGTTTCGACCGTAGGGCATGGTTTGGGTGCTACCCCTGGCATGTACATCGTAAAGCGCAGGACAGATAGTGGTTATGGCTGGATAGTTTATCATTCAGCAATGGGCGCATCTAATATGATGGCCTTGCAAAATACATCCGGTGCGGCTCTAGATTTTGACCCTTGGAATCAAACAGCTCCTACAAGCAGCGTATTTACTGTTAACACTACCGGAAGCGGAACAGTTAATGCTGCGTCTAAAGATTACGTGGCTTATGTGTGGTCTGAAGTTGCCGGATTTTCTAAATTTGGATCGGTCTCCGCTGGTTCTGACCCCATAGTCACAACAGGCTTTAAGCCTCGCTTCGTTATGGTAAAACGTACTGATTCTACTGGTAATTGGAACATCTTTGACACTGCTAGAGGAGGCGACACCACTCAGATTTGGCTTGAAGCTAACAACAGTGGTGCAGAAAATAACCACGTCAACGGTCAATTCAAATTCTTAGCTAATGGTTTTCAGCTGATTGGACCTGACATTGACGTTGGTACGGTTATCTACGCAGCCTTTGCGGCAACAGTTGATGAGTCAGCAATCAATGATTGTTTTGTTGACACCCCAACCAACGCGGCAGAGCCTTCAGACACGGGCGTCGGAAATGAAGTCGTAGGCAATTACTGCACTTGGAACCCGCTTGATCGAACTGCAAGCTCACCAATTGTTCTTGCTAACGGAAACTTAGACGTAAGCGGCACCGGTAGTTCAACAACTTGGAGCCCAGTTAACGGCACAATCAGTATGTCGTCTGGTAAGTGGTATTGGGAGGTTTCCAATAGTGGAACGGTTTATAGCTGGGTAGGTATTGCTGCCACGTTGCCAGATGACGGTACTGGAGAAAAGTGGCCTGGTAGGACAGCAGACAGTTATGGTTATTCCAAAGACGCTACTAAAGCAAACAACAACAGCAGTAGTTCTTATGGAACAAACTGGCAGAGTACACAAGCAACAATTGGAGTTGCTTTTGACGCTGATAATGGCACGCTAACCTTCTACAACAATGGCGTAAGTCAAGGGGTTGCATTTACCGGGATTCCAGCTAATGATTATCGCCCTTGTACTTCTAACTTTTACACTTCGGCTACACAGTCGGTAAACTTTGGGCAGAGAAGTTGGGCCTATACCGCACCAAGCGGTTATAAGGCTTTAAACACTTCTTCGTTATCGACCCCAACGATTGCGGATGGCAGTAAGTATTTTGATACGAAGTTATATACGGGCAATGGTTCGACGCAGACAGTTAGTGGCTATGCCTTTTCTCCAGATTTTACATGGTTGAAAAAAAGATCATCTAGTGGATCACATTCTTTTCATGATGTAATACGAGGAGCAACTAAACGCCTTACTAGCAACACTACTGATGCTGAAACGACTGAAACAACTGCAATGACTGCATTTAATTCAGATGGATTTAGTCTAGGTTCTGGTGGAAATGCAAACGCCTCTGGTCAAACTTTTGTGGGCTGGAGTTGGGACGCCGGAACATCGACGGTAACTAACAACGACGGCAGCATCGCATCAACAGTCAGAGCCAACCCAAGTGCTGGGTTCTCGATAATTAACCACGTCGGAACAAATGCTGCTGGAACGTTTGGGCACGGGCTCAACGTCGCCCCTGAGTTCCTGATTTTCAAAAACAGAGCTGATGCTGACAACTGGTTTGTTTGGAGCAAACACGCAGACGGCACCCCAACAACTGGCGGTGTTTTAAACAGCACAAATGCGTTCTTTACTAACGGTGCAAAGGAAATGAACTCTACTTTGCCTACAAGTTCTGTAATTCATGTAAAAGATAATGCAGCTACAAATGGAAGTAGTGACAACATAATTACCTACGCATTCGCACCTGTCGCGGGCTATAGCGCAATGGGCAGTTACGCCGGCACTGGCACTAGCGGTATTTTCGTACACACCGGAATGAGTCCCAGTTGGGTAATAATAAAGGACATTACCAACGGTGGCACTAATTGGTTGATTTTTGATTCTGAGCGTGACCCGCACAATTTGGCGTCTACATTCCTAAGAGCAAACCACTCTGGCAATGAAATTAATAATCAAACAGCTAATGGCAGTATTGATTTCTTGAGTAACGGATTTACAGTCAGAGCTTCTGGCACGTCTAACACAAACACTACGATTAACGTCCCAAACTCAACTGTAGTTTGGATGGCGTTTGCAAAAAATCCGTTCCAGGCTAATGGCGGGCTTGCTCGTTAAACTTCGTTCATCACCTGCATCCTCATGGGCTATTACATCGGCACGCGCGGTCTACCCATGGATATTCCGTGGGAGCACAACGACGTTCAATACCCTGCAAACTGGCTTCGATTAAGCAGTTCACAAGATCGTGCAGAACTAGGCATTACCTGGGGCGATGTGGCCGAGTATTACGACCAAAAATTTTATTGGGGATTTGACGCTGACGGCAATTTGATGCCCAAGACCTATGTAGACCTACAAGTCGGTTGGGTTGCTCAAACAAAGCGCACAGCAAACACAATCCTTGCTGCTTCTGATTGGCGCGTCATCAAAGCCAAAGAAACCAGCAAGACAATGAACGCTGGTTGGAAGACCTGGCGTCAAACCATTCGTACGGAATGCGGCACCAAGGTCACAGCAATCGAAGACTGCGCCAAGATTGGTGACGTATCGCCCCATGCTGATTTGGCACGGGTGCAAGCCTTGGCTGAATATGTGACTGGAGCGGACTACTCTGCATGGACTGCCGACCCAGACAACGCAGCTGAATGACCTTTATTTTTGGTGCGCTAGCAGGGGCTGTCCTAACAACCCTTTTTCTAGCGTTTGATCCAGACGATGACCTTTACGAGGATGAGCGTGACTACTAGACCCGATCCGATGATTCCCTGCAAGCCAGGGGCAGAGGATCTTGAAGCAATGAACAATCGCATTGTCTGGATGGACATGCTTTACAAGCTTGAAGGCCGGGACAAACGGGATCATCCCAAGTGCGGCCTTTACACCGGATTGCATAAGCGTCACTTCTCAACGTTCCCTGGAACGGATGAGAATTAAGGAACAGATTGTTAACTGTCCATTGACTGGGCCAGCTAATCTGGCTCAAGAAAACTTAACCCCTTCTACAAATGATCAAAGCATTCGCAGTAGCTGGTTCTGGTGTTCTCGCTGGTTCAGCTGCCTTGGCAGGCCCTTATGTGAACTTGGAGCATACAGCTGGTTATTCAGTCGGCGG
>UEXN01002262.1_pt1 | contig 13898 bp, 15 predicted proteins | sample 1796711 | NCBI WGS metagenome assembly UEXN01 (sample SAMEA4772470, study PRJEB27181) | metagenome | reverse complement strand
CTCCTAAATCTTCCGATTCCATCATTTCATCATCTTCGGGTTTCATACCTTCAAGTATTTGCGCCATAGCCGCTTCTTTACCTTGCATTCGGATTCTACCGGGTGGATTATCTCTTCGACTTTCCATATTCATACGATTGTGTTGAGTTTGCGTACCTGCTCTACCTTGTTGTAGCATTGGTGGGTAATCTCTTTCAGTACGAGATTTTAATAGTTGCCAAGCATCGGTAAAAGCGGTCATGTAATATCCCAAACTGTTTTAGCACTAAAAGTTATCTAACAAATTTACCTTATTCATCATAATTTCTTGGGTCATAATAATTAATTGGCGGAGTATCAGTGTATATATCCGACATTGAATGAGGTAATTTACTTTGGTCTGCTACTGTATATTTCGGGTGTATTGCACGAGGGTCAAATCTAGGTACGAATAAAGGTTTACCACTTGCTAATTCGTCTGTAGTTTGTTCTCCGACTCTACCTTGTTGCATGTTTTCTTGCATTTTATCATGCACTAATCTATCTACTATAGTTTGATTAACTGTATCTTGTTCATGAGATGGCATCATTTTTGGATTATCTTCTTCTCTTGCATATCTAAAATCAATGTCATCTTTCATGTTTTTTGCTTTATCTTGATAATCTTGAAAACGCATTTTCAAAATATTCCACGCTTGTTCAAATACTGTCATTAACAATTCCACCTTTTTAGTGATGCCCCTTTTGGAGTAAGTTTGCCCTTCTTAGAAGTCGGCCCTTTCATTCCACCCATTCTTGCACAAAACGACTTACGACGCTTTGCAGACTTACTACCCGGCTTAAGTTTTGACGGCTTAGTAGTAACAGGTGCTTTCAAGTTTGCGCCGGTCTTCCTCTTGGCCGCCGCCCTACCCTTAGCGTTCAACCCACCTTTCCGGTGATGCTTGTTAGGGTTATAACCGTGAAACGGCTTGGACTTTTTCTTTGCCTTAGCCATTTGCCGGTTTAAAAGAAGTTGCTCAGCAAAATCCGTGTCTGCCCCTAAATCCGACTCTTGTGTAAAATACCCTGCTTGATGTGGGTCTTCTTCTGCCGCCGCCGCCGCAATCATACGCATAAAAGCCGCTTTCTTTTCGGGAGAGGTAAAATACTCTTGGTCGGGTTCTAATGATGTTCCATCTAAACTTCTATTTGTTGGAGAAGTTTGTATACCTCTTGTGGGCATTACATTTGTATTTATACCCTTTAACACTGCAAAAGCAAGTTCGGCAGGGCTACAACAATCACAGAAGTCATACTCCACCATGTGCGGGCTAAGTAGAATAAGAATAAAAGTTATTCGCTAAATTCATCCAAACGCATAAACTGTCTATACGGATTTTCGGGGTCGCTAAGTTTTGGACTCATACGCTCATGTATAGGTTTATTTTCATACGCTATATCGTGTGGATTTTCAACATCTTTTATTGGTAAACTACCATAGTCATATCTTTGTATACCACCTATCATTTCCGAAGGTTTCTTTTCGTATTCGTATTCTGTTTCCTTTATAGGTTCATTCCACAATCCTTCCGGTGCTGATGTAAACTCTACATTATCCGGTAAATTTTCTTGAAATTTTTTATGAGTAGGTTGTGAAAGTTCATTTCTATTATTCGATGATATTTTGTAATTATTTTGAATTAGGGCATTTAATAATTTTTGATATAAACCTTGCCTTCTGTAATCGGGTTCTATATATCCACCATAACTTTCTATTTTTCCGTGTAAATCAGCACCCATGTCATTTATAATATGACCAAGTTTTGTTTTACCGGACATAAGATTGTATTCCATCCCTCCTTCTAAGGGTTCAAACATTCTATTTATGTGTGTAGGTACAGCAATTTTTTGTCTTTGGTTAGGCATAGGTAAATCTTGAAGTTCCTCAAAGCCTTCATACTCGCTTAACGCAGTTTGGCGTTTAAGAACAAGCCACGCTTTGTCAAATGGCCGGTTCATAGCATGCCTAAGTAAGATAAGGATAAAAATTATCCGGCAAAATAACTTTCATACTGAATTTTTTCCTACAAAATTTTTTTTCTAAAATGCTGTGCGTGGTTAAAAGAAGTGCTATGGGGTGTGCTATGGCTATCTCTCCTTCTAAGGGGGCGTGCTATGGGGGGTGCTATGGGCTGTGCTATAGCCCTGTACCCCGTTCTATAGAACGCTATAGCACTTTGTGCTATGGTTAAACCTTGCGTGCGTGCTATGCGAGGGTGGGGCGTGTAAGTGGCACAGGCATTCTATAGACCGCTATACTGCGCCCCCACCTGCGCCCACATAGGCCGGTCTATAGATTTCTAAGTGGCACTCCCACCCCCGCCTCATGTAACCCGTACCCATAGCCTTCTCTAATTCGCACCCCCATGAATAGCGACCCTTGACCCAACCCATACGGGTGCGGTTAGCACCTTCCCTTCATGTGCTTAGGTGCTATGTGCTATGGCATGTATGCTATGACTTTTCGATGTTGAAAATCAAGGCACTGAAGTCAAATGATATATAAACCAATTAAGAAATGTTGGTTGAGGTATCGAAATGAGCAAGACAAGCCAAGCAACCCCAAGCCCGATAATGACCGTAACCCCTACCCCTGTGAACAGGGGTGCCGCAAGAGGTGACCAGTTCACCCCTGTATGTAACCACATGCATGACTTCCTAGTAAGTGACTATGCGTTAGTAAGCCTACCTGTGTCCTTCGATGAAGAAGGCGGCTACCTAGAGTGGTTAGGTGAAGCACCATCACAAGCAAGCAAACCTGCATGGATAGCCACTGAGTTCCGTGTCTACACAAGAGCAGAAGTAACAGCATCTATGGTTGCACTTGCAGGCTTCGGTGAGCATGCAAACAAAGCCTTCCAAGAGAAAGTACCTTCCTACACATCTACAGAAAGCCATGTCATAGACATGCTCTCCCATGAGCATGAGGTCTTGAATGGCAAGAACAAAGGTAACACTCGCAACCTAGTAGCACATGGAATGGGTAACATCCGTAAGTTCATCCGTGACAACAGAAGTGACATCGCTGTTATGAGTGCTGTGCAAAAAGGTGAAGCCTTCTACGCCGCTAACGACCCTAACCAAACCCCATGTGAGTTTGAGGGCCAAGCCCGCAAGATATGGGTTAGAAACGAGTTCAATGTCCGTGATGTAAACGGCAAGGTCATCAGCCAATGGTTTGAGGGCAAGTCCACTGCGGAGAAGAAGGACATGAAGAAGGCGGCGGTCATAACCCGTACTCCTAGCACTGATGTTCAAGCACCTGCTCAAGCACCGGACTCAATAGCCGCTATCTCTACACCTGTACAGGAAGAGGTTAAACTCACCGTTGCAAACATATCCACTATGCCTAGCATCACTGTGCGAAGAATCGCCAAAGACAAAGGCGCACCAAAGACTGTCTACACTGGTGCCGGTGCAACTATGAACAGCATCACATGGCTCATGACCAACAACCATGTGTCACTGTCTTGAGTAGGTGACTACCCTAGCAAACTTATGAACTAATATAACCTGCGGGTTATAACTGCCCCTGCCTACCCTTCGGGGTGGGTGGGGGCTTTTTTTTATCGAGAAATTCACCATAGCGCATGCGAAGTCGGGGTATTGTCGCCTCGTATGCGGTTTCACTAAGCGTTTAACCTTACGAGTTATTGCGACACACCCGTATGGGTTGGAAAAATAATTCAATTAGTGCGAGCGAGAGCGAGATTTAAACCCGTCTATATTAACGGGCGGGATACTATTCTCAGGGTTGAGGCTGACCCTTGCTCGCAGTACCCTCTTTCCAGATTCTTATACAGGAGTACGAGTTACATCTTGTAACCTAACACTGTTGTACTCACTATCTCAATATTCTCACTACTCATGTCAACGAAATGATACTACTCACTATCTCACTATACCTATAAGAAGAATATATATTATTAGTATAGGGATATATGATATATGATATAGTCAAATCTTTGATACACACTATGACATTAATGAGATAATGATACAATGGGCGGAGATACTTTTAGCCTCAAAGTATATGCACCCGATGTACAAAGTTGATATTGAAAAAGGTTGACTGAAATCAAATGATATATAAACCAATTAAGAAATTGCAATTGATGAAACCGAACTTTGACAATACCAAATATAAGAATGTAAATGAGTGGGCTATGTGTAATGGATACATACAGTGTGCAGGGTGCAAAGGTTATGGCAACCAAGATGACACACTGTGGAAGACTAGTCCTAGTTTCAACATCGCTACTCCCTACTGTACAAAAGAATGCTACGAAGGTGATGAACAATGAAGTACAAAGATGTAGCCGCACTGTTCGCTAAAGCAAAGTACCCAAGTAAGGGCAAGCCTCTTCATGCTAACACAAGAATCTTCATGGGAGATGATGGTATGTACATGCTACGCTATCATGATACTGACATCATCACTTGGTACATAGACGGAACAATACTTCTTTGCGATGGTGGATGGAATACCATGAGTACATACAGGAACATGAATAGGTTCTTACCAAACTGTATCAATGTGTACAGAAGGAACTGGAACATGGAGTTGTCCTTGAATCGTAGTACCGGATGGGAACCGATGAAACATATCACTAAGAAGGTACGAGAGAACAAACCTTGGAACTACGAGCAAGTAAGTACTAACAAACAACACTACGGCAGGAGAGCATCATACATCATGCTTCACCCAATCACTACAGCCGGTAAAGAATATGTCATAGATGACATGAAGGTGATGATAATATGAATGAGATAAGGTTCACTACATGCTTCGTAAGAGCATACGAATACCAAGAACTAATCATGCGCTTAGGTGTGTGGACACCCCCACCTATGCATGAGATACCAAACAAGAAAGATAGACTGAATGAAAATGATATATAAACCAATAAAGAAATAGGAGATGAACAAAGATGATGAGCCAAAAAGCAGAAGCACTAGCAAAGTATGTACAGAAAAAGAACGGCGGTAGTCTATACCAAGACTTACCCACGCTACCTACCGATGATGTCAAATGGAACTTACAATGGGGTGACATCCTTGACGATGAAACCGTTGAAAGGTTCGTGCAAGAATCTATAGAAACAGTTACCGAAGTGTGGAACTCTCGATACTACAGTTTGGAAAAACCAATGTTCATACGAGCGTGTCCACTCAACCCAAGGCCGGGTGTACTTGAATCATCACCGGCCTACAATCTTTCATCAGCCAAAGAAATAGTTGAGCGCATAGTTAGAACTATGTTATCCAAAGACCCTAGTGACAATGCCGCATACAAGCATGGTTACATAGACCCTCAAGGTATGATAATACTTCAACCGTTCATCGAAGCAGATGCATCAGCAGTTGTGTACCCCAACTCTCACATAGTTTTTGGTGAAGGTCATGCAGGAGTCACAGCAGGTGAGGACTGTTTCAAAATCATACTCAAGTTGGGTGAAGATAATAATCTTGAACACGACTTAGACAAACTTAAGATAGACCCAAGGAAGATAGAGTTAGAGTTTGTTAGTACACAAATACACACTGCCCGTACCTCTCAAGGTTACATGGTTCGTGACAACTACCTTGTTCAGTTGCGTGGTTCACATGGCGCACCACCGATAGCACCGGCACCTACTATGCCAAGTGACTTCGATGGTAGACTGTACAGTGGCAACCTGTTTGGTTGTACTGATGGTACTGTTGAGGTCAAGCAAATCATCCATGTCAAGAATGCGGATGACTCCGAGTTGGCATGGCTTGAAGAACAGTTGCGTGAGCATGCAGGCAAGGAAGGTCTTGTAGTATCACATCCTCTTGGTAGCGATGGTACTCATCACTGTGGTCAGTGTGTCAAGTATGGAGTTCCATACATCAAGGGTGGTGTGAACATCGGTGACACTTATGTTCAAGTCGTTAGCGGTTGGGTATGTGATGACCCTTCCATCGAACCTGTACCTTATGACATCATGAAGTATGCAGATGCTTTCATGGAAGGTGTCGAGGTAGGTTTGTACTCTTTCTCCCGTCAGTATGGTTGGCTGTCTAACTTGTTCCATCAGTTCATGGATGGACAGATGCTTCATGAGCCGGAACAAACTGCTTACCTTGCAGGTGTGTTTGCAGGGTACATGGTTGCCGCACCTTACTCAGTATCACTTGGTGAGTGCCGACACTACGGACAGAAGAACAACAAGACTCCCTTGTACTGGACTACACTACAGGCTTTGTATCATGGTAAGTATCATGACCGTGATGCTAAACTACTAAACTCTACTCACGACCTTACTACAGACAGACAGGCTTTCTACAATACCGTAGAGCAAGTACCTATCACTCTTGACTCTTACATAGGTGGACTGACTTGGCTCAAGTCTGTGTACGAAACTGGATGGAGTGGTGGTTACGGTGGAGAGAAGTACTGTGATGCTACTACCAAAGCACTCCTTGTTGCTAAAGCAATCAAGAGTATGGAAGAGAATCCTAACAAAGATAACATGAGTTTGCTATGTGGTGTAGTCAATGACTGTGAGAACATCGTTCACAACAACGGCTTCTTCCTTAACAAGTTCATACAGAAGCCTGCGTTTGACATGGGTACTGACAACAGACTCATCACAGTACATACCATGCGTGGTAATAGTGACTCATACCGCAAGGGTAACATCTTCAATATCTTCTATGCCGCTAAGGATGCATGGGATAAGCGTGGCGATGACTTACTAAACCTACATGACTACACAGCAGTTACAGACTATGCTAACAAGCGTATCAAAATGTCCTATGCTAACATGGCTAAGAGTCCTATGTTCCTTGATGAATCACTACCGGATGCATACCATGAGATACCTGTCAGTTCTCGGTGGCACAGTGGTAAGTATGGTTACACAATCAACAGTAACTTCATACCATGTAGTCACACTGGATGTACAGAATGTGCAAGCCACCTAGAAACCATCACTCAACAGCAAGTCACTAGTTCACTTGCACCACCGGTGCCGGACAAAGACCTTGACATGAGCATGCCATCAAGTATGGTTGTCAATGGTGTGTCTATATCTACAGAACAACTAATGATAGACCAACTGTTTAATGATGGACACTTCGACTCACTTATCTTTACCTTCAAGAACATGGCTAACAAACAGATATACAACACAACTACTTACTTGGTAGCATCAGCGTTCTTGAAGAAACACTTCGACACACCACAATGGTTGACTGACAAACTGAACAAGTACTACTCAGCATGGCTTAGTGAGATGCCGACTGATAACACTGGTGAGTTCTTAGGTATCAATCAATGGGTTGGTGCAACAGACTTGAAGGCACAAGAGAAAGGTATGTACTACTGGATGGACAAGTACAAACTTGTACCACATGACAAAACTTTCTTTGGCTTTGTTGGGGCGCACATGTTCCTCAACAAGTGGCCTATCAATAATGTGGTACACAAAATACCATCAAATGTAAACAGCAAGGTTATGTTTGAAGATATAATGCAAGACTACTTGCATGAAGTAGTACAAGAATATGTAATCATACATGGAGATGAATAATATGGGAAAGAGAAATAACAGACAAAAGAAACAAGCAAAGAAGAAGGCGGCGAAGCAGATGAAAATAACACAGAAGAATACAGGCACATGGGTCAGCAAGCAAGACTGTCACACAGGACACAACCTCATCTTCAAGACACCGGATGGTGTTGAAGTGTGGGCAGGTGGTCGTAACCGTAACGGTGGTTGGCACTTGATGAACCCACTACCACAGTTGGCGATAGCACCTAGTGAAACTCTTGGGGCAAACAAGTTGGACAGTCAAACAGATGTACCGGAGGGTTGGTCATGTGAGCAACATCTTACTAACTTCACTGCGCCTCACTTCATATCACTTGACTGGCCGGACTACTCTATACCAAAGGTCAACAAATACTTTTGGTATGCACTGGTTGATGACATCAAAGAGTTCGACATCAAAGTAATATCCACACAGTGTGCGGGTGGGCATGGTCGTACTGGTGTTCAGTTGGCTATCCTTGCTCACTTCCTTATACCAATCGAGCAACACACATGGAAAGATGCGGCGGAGTTAATCGAGTGGGTGCGTGAGCAACACTGTACTCATGCAGTTGAAGCCAAGTCACAACAAGACTACATCGCTATGGTATGTGACATACCTGTTGGTGAAGATAAGGTACACAGTTCATGGGGCGGTGGCTATGGTGGCTACGGTGGTTGGTCTACACAGTTTGACCCACCTAACTACAAGGTTGCTGATAGGGGAAAAGGAACTTCTACTACTGATGACTTAGACATGGACTACGACGAGTTGATAGATGCCTACCATGAAGACACAGTAGTAGATGGTACAATGTTATGTCCTGCGTGTCATGAGTATCTACCTCTTAGTGAGTACGCTGATGGTGAGCCGGAGTGTATCCAATGCTACGCTGACTTGACTGGTGTTGCATCCTATGGAGGTAAGTTTGAATGTGGTGCATGCAAGGAGTTCTTTAAGTCTACAGACATCACTCGTATCAATACTAAGTACGGCGACCTTGAGTGTAGGAACTGTGACAAAACAACAGGGGTGAAAGTATGAACACAGATGTGGTACACAGAATGATAAGAACCTTCGTTGGTTATGGTGCGCCCGTAGTTGATGATGGGGTAGGTGCTAACAAAGCAGACTTCCCTTTCTTCGATAGGCTTGCTAACCAACAGTCTATAGAAAAACATGAGTTGCTTGAAGCGGCTGAGCGTTTCCACAAGTACAGGAATACACAGTTGCCAAACATACTTGTAGACACAGGACTTCTTGATGGTCATAAGGATGTAAGTTCTTTCTTACTTGAGATGAAGAAGGTTGGTGAAGAAGCCAAGCGCAAGTACAAGATACTCCAAGAGTTACAATCCATACAAAGAAAGAAGGAGGCAAGCACCATGAGTTTACTTAACACTAAACTTAGAGGTAGGGAGAATGTCTTTGATGAGTTCATGGTCAACGCAATAATGTTTTCACACGGACTTGAGAAGGATGAGGCTGAGGCTTTCATCAAAGAGTATGTAGATAGATGGACTCCACCTGCTTCACTTACTATCAGTGTTAAACTTATAGATGATGTATGGAAGAACAAGTGGGGCAAGGAGTTCAAGACCAAGCGTATCTCTCTCACCTATGCGTACAACAATGACTTCAACCAAGCACTCAAGCAAGGCTTACCTTTCCCAAAGGTTAAGTTCGATGGGTCAATCAAGAAGTGGACACTCAATGATGATAAGGAAACTCTTGATACTGCTGTGCGTATACTGGAAGAGGCCGGAGGTTTCTTTGATAACTCACTTGCTGAACTTAGAGGTGAACATACTTTCACACCTAAACAAATCGTCAAGAAGGTTACTAACTACACAGCCACACTCAAAGGTACAACCATAGAAATGAAGTGGCCTTACATCGCTGACCCCGATGTGCGTATGCAAGTCATGGCTCAAGTCAAAGCAACACAGGGTCGTAAGTATAACCCCGATAGAAAGTCATGGTCAGTAAGTATCTATCAAGCACCTGCTTTGATAGACAGACTAAACAAACAAAGTGTAAGCGAAGCGAAGTTACTTGCCGAGGCTCTTGAAACTATACCACAGATACATACTGCGATGGAAGAGAGAGCGAAGCGTATCGCCATCAGTGGTGCATCAGTACTAGACGATGAAGATACTGTAACACAGATGCGTGATGAGTTAGCCAAGTACTTCCCCGAAGGGCGTGAGTTGTTCCCGTTCCAATATGTCGGCGTGAGGTTTGTTCAACTAGCAGAAGGTCGTGCCTTGATAGGTGATGACATGGGTGTGGGTAAGACTATCCAAGCCATCGCTTACACTGCTCTTAACCAAGACAAGTTACCTGCTCTTGTAGTGTGTCCTTCCAATGTGAAGTACAACTGGGAGAAGGAGTTCAATGCGTGGCTACCCAACCTATCAGTGAGTGTAGTTGAGGGAAGGAGTAAAGGTATCATACAAGATACTGATGTAGTCATCTGTAACTATGACATCATGAGTGGGCGTAAGGATAGTTTACTTGACAAAGAGTTCAACATAGTTATCTGTGATGAGTCACACTATGTGAAGAACAGTAAAGCACAGCGTACTCAAGCCACACTTGATGTTGCTATGAATGCTGAATCAATCCTATGTCTAAGCGGTACTGCTATCACTAACAGACCTAACGAGTTCTATACTACACTCAACTTGCTTAGACCTGCGGAGTTCTCTAACTCTCATGAGTATGGTATACAATACTGTGCAGGTTTTCATACAGGATGGGGATGGGATATGTCCGGTGCGAGTAACACTGATGAGTTGCATGAGCGTACTCGTGACTTCTGTATCCGCAGACTCAAGAAGGAAGTGCTTGATGAACTGCCCGATAAAATCCGTACCATGCACACAGTCAAGCCAAGTAAGAAAGACCTTACTAACTACAATGCTCTACATCAATCATGGATACAAGAGTATGAGTATCACTTGATGAGTGGTAGTACTCCAAAGGGTTTCGTCTTGAACATGCTGACAGACTTACGGCATGAGTGTGGTAGAATCAAAGTAGACTCAGCAGTACAATGGTTGAGTGACTACAAAGAAATCACAGGCAAGCCTGTAGTAATCTTTGCTCATCATCAAGATGTACTCAAAGGAATATGGGATGCACTTAACAATGACAAACAACAGTGGAGAGGTGCGGTCATCACTGGTCAAGTATCAGCAAGTGACAGACAGTTAAGAGTCGAAGCGTTCCAAGCAGGTAAGTTAGATGTGTTACTGTGTTCTACCGTAGCGGCTAAGGAAGGTATCACACTAACTGCGGCTGACACTGTTCTCTTTGTTGAAAGAGAATGGACTCCGGCATGGGAGGAACAAGCAGAAGATAGAGTCAATCGTATAGGACAGGATAGTAGTAGCGTACATGCAGTGTACCTATCAGTAGCCGGAACTATAGATGAGAAGTTCAACGCAGTGGTCGAAGCAAAGCGTGAGGTTATCAAGTCCATCCTTGATGGTGGTGACTTGGATGACCGTAAGGGTATAGCCACTATGCTCTTACGACAAATGGTTGCGGATGGTGACCTACCCAAAACATTCATCCAAAAGAAAAAGGAAGTGAAAGCATGAGATTAGTACTAGGACAAAACAAATGGATTGACATAGAATACATTGGTGGAAATATCTACCAAGTAATAGAGGAACACAACTGTAGGATAGAGGTAGTCATAGGCGACTTGATACGACAGACCAATAGAGGTTGGGAAGTATTCAACTCACCTAACATGAATACACCTAAGTTCGTGATACCCACTAGAGCCAAGTTAGAAAACGATGAAGAAGAATAAATAATATATAAACCAAATAAGAAATGAGAGATGATTAAGATGAGCAAAAACATAATACAAGTAAGAGTGAATGCCGGAACAGGAGTACTACACCTACAAGGGAGTGGTGAAGTAACAGCGAATAGAGAGTATGGGTATGCGGAAAAGTTTACCGTACCGAGTGAGATGACTGACTGGTTATCCCTCCGTGACCCTACAAACAAATCGTTTGCTTCCAAAGAGTTGTACTACATTCGTGGCGTGACACTAAGCCAATACAATGACTGTGTAGCATTAGAGATAAAAGATAAAGATGATGTGTTCGTCTTACACTTGAACAGTGCCTCGCCTAAGTGTGCGGAACTGATTGACTTCACACTACAGAATGATTTACTACAGGTATACGATGAGCCATACAATGGGGGCGAGGAAGAATGAGTGAAGAAGATAAACCCAAAGAGGACACAAGAAAGAATCCATTTACAAGAGGTGACTAACATGAGTAAGATACCGAAAGGACAAATGTATCATCACAAAGATGACGGTTACAAATACTATTCTATCGACGACGATAGATATGAGGACAATAGTTTCTTCGACCAAAGACACTACGACTTTGACACACTAGGTGATTACCTTCAATACCTAATCGAATGGAATGGTCTGTTCGCTGACGCTGAGGACATGCTAAAGGATGCTGTCCTTTGGGCTAATGGTGATGAGCGTATCGCTGATGAGAAACTAAAACACTTGTTACACATCAACAAGAACACAGCACGGAGGCATAAGAATGAATAAGAAATATAACACTGATAATATTATTAGTTCCCTTACACTGTTGGAACAGGACATTGGGAATGGGAAGATAGCGTGGGCGCAAGAGTTACACAACTACATCAAAATAAAAGAAGATGGACTCAAAGAATTGAAGTCATCATCACAGTTAGAGAATCATCTTCACACAGGATGGATGCCTTATGTACAAGAGATGTTTGACGATAAACAGTTTGATGCATTCTTTTGGGTCAACAGTTACAGTTACCTCGCAGACAAGTATGATGTTCCTATGTCATGGATAGCGTGTCTAAGATTCAATCCTGTCTTTGACCACATGGGTTCGTTTTGGAAACTTAGAGAAACTAATTTCTTTAATGATGATGGTTCAGTATATGACATCGTGTATGCGGCATGGCTTGATGGAGTGAAGGAGGGTGTGTTCAAAGATGAACCATTCATCTACTCACGCATGGATGAGAACATAGCGATGACTGACATGGCTACCCAATTCTTAGATGAGTTAGTCACGACAATGGAATATGATTCACCTGCTGATTTTCTACAGCAGTTCTCACATGAGTATGATATGTACATACCTAAATGATGATAGTCGTTATTTAGGTGATACTCTTAGGTGAGTCAATGTCGCCTATGGAACTTGCCATGCAAGAGATTCGGGCGAGGCAACAGGCGGGAGAGCGAGGTCAGTTCTTAGGCGGTAGCACAGGCGCAAGGCTATTCGATGTACCGCAAGGCCGCTTTGTATCTAAGCGTGGTAACAGTCCTGCTCATGTTCGTAATGAGTATGAGATGAATCGCTTACTAAATCTATTAGGCGTAGGCGTTCCGCAAGCCCACTTAGATGATGACCAAATGATAACTGAGTTTCAGCAAGGTCGCCACATTCAACCGGTAAGAGATAGAGCGCATACTGCTAGAGATATTGTTCCGCATGCGATGATTGCTAATTGGGATATGTTAGGCATGGATAATGACAATGCCATAGTGTTACCCGACGGTAGTGTATCTTATGTTGATGTTGGAGGGGCAGGTGCTTTTAGAGCGCAGGGCGCACCCAAAGGTTCAGCCTTCGGTAGTACCGTAGGTGAACTCGATACTTTAAGACAGAAAAATCCTAATGAGTTAGGTCACATAACCGAGCAAGACATAGGTAGGTCATACGATACATACGGAGGCGAAGATGCTATGCGTAGTGCCATTGACCAAGCGATTCAAAATCCTAACACAGCGAATACATTACAGCAAAGAGTGGGCGACATAGCGAGAAGAGTTGCTTAAAATTAACACTGAAATAAATAATATATAAACCAATTAAGAAATGTTGGTTGATGAAAACTGATACAAAACAATTAGCAGTATATGTCCTTCGATGGTTGGACAGACATGGGTTGGGTGACACTGACCTAAGAGAAGTAATGGACTTGATGGGTAACTATAGTTACTCTTCACTTGAGCGAGCAATAGAGAGGGTTGAGCAATACATGAATGTATTTCCTGTATCGAATGATGGATTAGAGGCATGGCGAAGCAAATCGAAGAAGGTGATTGAATGAGTTGCTGTGATTCACTATCGGAAGAAATCAACGGGCTGAAAATTGAAATTAGTAGATTGGTAAATAGAGAGTTCGACTTGGAATGTGAAGTCAAACGGTTGCGTGAAGAGAACAAGAAGAAAGGTGATGTTCTTACAACATTAGATGAAATGATTAGAAAT
>UEXN01002250.1_pt1 | contig 13947 bp, 11 predicted proteins | sample 1796711 | NCBI WGS metagenome assembly UEXN01 (sample SAMEA4772470, study PRJEB27181) | metagenome | reverse complement strand
AGAGCAATCTGATCTGCCGTATCCATAGCTTTAATTCCCTCATAGGCATCTTCAGCTATTTGTGCATAGTCTATGTTGGGCCTCTCCATATTATACAGAGACTCTAGTTGCTCTTTTCTTAGTCGTTGAGCTTCCAACATTCTTTCTTCTTCTCCCCGCACAGTTCTACTGCGAGGACTGACCAGACTTTGCAAACCCTTTTCTTTAGCCATTACTTATAGCTCCATAACCACGGACGAGGATGGTGATCCCCATCTTCCATTGTATCAAGGTGCAAGAAGCGGCGTTCGTACATGCCACGTTGAGATACGCCTATACCCTTGAACTCATGTATGATAGCAAGACGTAGTAGTTTAAAAGCTTCGTGACCACCAATTACAATATCAGCAGCCCTGCCATAGATATGTGCAGAGTTAGGCGAGCCACCTATTGTAGTATTGTATGCTATGTCCCTGTAGCCTGAAGATATAATCATTGGATTGTCATAGTCTTTTCTTAAACGAATAAGCTTTTCCATAAACTCTTCGTCCATATGGCACTCTCCAGTACCCTTACAACGCATCTCATCTTCAGTAAAATGTTCCCAGTTAGTCACGTATATTCCTTTCTATTCTTCAACATTATCAAACAAAAGAGTTTCAAATTCTGTTTCATAAACATTAAATAATTTATTTATAAGGTCGTTTACTAAGTCTTCTCTAAATCCTTTTTTAGTAACTTCTAAAATAAAGGATATTTTATTTGGAACTTCTATAGGATTATCAGGTATAAATACCATATTAGAAATATCTTCAGTATCAACCTCGCTAACTAATTCTTGAGCAGCAGTTAGTAATAAAGTTTCATCTGGAGTGTAAAAGAAGTTGTCAGTAGCAGAAGCCAACACTCCCTCAGTCCCTAATACTTCTTGCTCTTCTTTTATTTTTCCATCTTTGTCTCTGTATATACGAGTATAAGGAACTTGTTTATAAATATCTACTCTCTTTGCAAAGTCTCGCATACCCTCACGTTTTCTTACTTGAAGATTTTTATATTCCTCTACAAGAGCATCGACATCTTCAGGAGTTTGAAGTCTATAATCTAAACCTCTAAGTTTATTTTGAAAATTAATTTTTGTTGCAGCAATGGGTTTTAGTTTTTGAGCTAGATCAAATCCAAATCGTTTGTTAAGGTTGTCTGTTGAACTACCACTGCCAGTTAAAACTTTCATCCGTAAGTCTTCCATTGTCACTGGAAAACCAGAAGACCTTAAAGCATTGCCAGCACCCAGTACTTCTTCTGCATTTTCAATAGTTATATAATCTTTTATTACTTTACCACTACCACCAAGAAGTTGTTTCATCACTACATTATCTAAAACATTTTGAAGCTTATCATAAGTTGTTGCTCCAACAGCTTCATCATAAATACTTTTTCCTGTTTTACGATCTCTTCCTGTAATAACAGATATAGCAGCTTCTGCTAAAGCCTTGGGAGATGTATAAGCTCCTGTTAATACACCAGCCGCACTTGCCCATGCATTATCAATCTCTTCGTCAGAGATAGTACCACTGCCCACTAATTTAGCCATAGATAATCTGAACGGAGACTGTATAGCATCGTACATACCAAAGGTACTTGAGTTTAAAGTACGTGCTTTTATGTACGGTTGAAAATTATTTCTCTGCTTTTCAAGTGTTTCTTTTATAAACTGACTGTATGTACCGGGATAACCTTTTTCACTTTTAATACTATCCCATTCTTCTCTTGGAAACTGTTCCCTAACAGAATCTAAAGTTAATTTTTCTATAGCTGTTTCATCTTTTACAGGGGGTTCTACAAAGAGAGTTCTGCTTCCCTTCTGCCAATCAGCACCGGACATCCCATAAGCTTTCTCTACAATATCATTGACACCCTCTAACCGATTATTAAGATTAATGGCTGTATCGTAACCAACCATTACAGTTGATAGTCCAGCTAATCTTCTAAAGCCAGTTGCAACTTGTCTTGCATTACCATTGGCTGTTCCCTGTATAACATCTTTAGCTCCATACTTAAACATATTCTTTGTTGTTCTGAAGAGTTCAGAAGGAAACAAAACGTAGTTACCAATAAAAGGTATACGAGCAAACTCACGGGCTGCTGGTGCAGCAACACCATAAGTAGGCATTGTATCTCTGACAATTTGAGCAGCCTCTTCATTTATAAACTTATCATAATCTTTACGTGTTCTATATTTAAGCTTATCCATAGGAAAGGCTTTTCTTAGGGCAGCAGACTCTGCTTCAAAAGCAACAAGCTTACCATACAAATCTGGTTGCCCATAAGCACGACCAAACTTCTGCATAATGTTAGCATATGCACTGTCATCGGCAGAACCTAAAACAGATTTAAAAGCTTTGGCATTTGCCTCAATCATAGCACCAGTAACATCCTGATCAATAACACCAAGACGTTTTAACATTGCTAATTTTTCAATAGCTTCTGGGCTATCAAGTTTCATCTGTTGAAATAAAGTACCTACCTCAGTAACAGCACGTTTATAGTTTTTAGGGTTAAAGAACTGACCATTACCTACTAGAGAAGACAACATCCCCTGAGTATTCAAGACATAAGCAGGAAAGTCAAATAGAGTTTCTTTTGCCTGAACAAGAGAAGATGCTTTAGAAAAAAACTGCATAAGCTTACTTCTTTGCAGAGGATTAAAAGCATCTAAACCATCTCTAATCATCGATGCAAAGACATCACTGGAAAAGATATCTTCTAAAATTTTAGGACTATTACCACCAAACTTTCCTATGCTTTCCGCAGTTAACTTCTCAAGCTTTGCTAAATTATCTGGGCTTGATCTAAATGCTACTCCTCCCGGTCCTTCTGCAATAACTTTTCTACTTGGTAGCATTGGAAATAGTCCCGGCAGTTTAATTTTCTTATCTAAGTTTTGCAGTACAAATCTTTCAACGTCTTTAAAATATTTAAGTTCTGATAAAACTCTATTCTGATTTACTAAAGTAGTCTGTAGATTTGTATAAGGGTTTGTCTGTCTTCCTAAAATTTCTAGAATAGGTTCAGATAAATCTTTTCTTTGACGAAGAACTTTTGCTGACTGCCCTGCTAATGCACTATCAAGTTTTGTACCACTAAAGATATTAGCTAAAATATTTCCATCATCTTTTCTACCTACATTCTGAACCATCATAAGAAGTTGCTTTTCAATTTCTGCCTCGTCTGTAAAGCCAGATTTTCTAAATTCTTTTTTAGCATTCTCCACAGCTTGCATTAATTTTGTAGGAACTTGTCCACGACCGGGCAGGTAAGGAACAATTTTTTTACCCTTACCCTTAATAGCATCAATAACTTCAGCAAGGTACTTAGGATCAGTGTTAGCTTTAAATGTACGAGTAACATAAAAGTCTTGACCATCAGAACGTATGCCTATTTGAGCTTCATCAGTAAGACCAAGACCCTGATTAATTTTTCTTTCATTAGCATCTACCAAAGTTTTAATTGGTGCAAACTCTGTTTTAAAGTTTTCTGTTACATCACCCTTGCCAGTATTAAACCATGCTTCAAAAGCATCATCTGAAACACCTTCTCTTTTTTGAAGTTCTTTTAAATCTTTCAACAATGTCTTTGTTTCAAACTCAGCAGCAGACACTGATGTTTTTCTTTCAGTGGCAGAACGTGCAATATCTTTGGGCAATGCTGCATCACTACGAAGAAATCTACCAGCACCTGTATTAATTTTAGCTACTTGTTCAGTAACTGCTTTTATAGGAGTATCTATACCAGTTGATTCAATAACAACCTTGCCGCCTGTCTTAATTGGATCAGTGACTTTCTGCAAGTTTTCACTAATAACCTTGGCTGTTTTAGTTACAGGCTCTGACTTTACTATTTGACTTGCAGCTTTAATAACTGGCTTTGAGGCTAACGATGCTCCCTTTGCACCATACTTTGCAGAGAATATAATAAGTGGAGCTAGTGCTACAAGTGGAATTGTAATAGCTGTTTCAACTGCAAAATCTTTAAGTTGGGCTTCTGCTTCTGTATCACTGGGACTAACTGCATACCTTTCAGCAATCTCAATTATTTCAGGACTAATACTCTCAAACCAACTATCATTAAATATTTCAGGATTATCTGCTATTTGGTTAGCGATCCTCATTTCATCGCTGTCAGTTAACTCCATACCAGTAGCAATACTACCCACAGTAGCACCAGCTAGTGTACCACCCTTGATAACTTTATCACTGGTAGTAGTTTTTCCAGATAGTTTATCTAACTGTCTTTCTAGCTCCCGTGCTATTTTCTGAGATTTGTTCTTTCCAACTTTATTTACCAGTAACTCAAAAAATTCTTTACTAAGCTTTGCTGCTCCAGCAGTTCCTCCTACAAATTGAAGAAGACTTGATGCTATCTTCTCACCCTCAAGCTCTTCTTGTTTTCGTTTTGCTTCTGCCGCCTCAAGTTTAAATCCAATAGGGTCTGTGGAAACAGCCTCATCTACTTGTTCTTCTTTAATAGCTAGTGGATCAATAGCCTCAATAATATTACCATAGGCTTGTCCCAGTTCAGACTCTTTAATTTTAGCCACTCTTTCAGGGGCAACAACATTACCTACAAGCTCTACTAACTCTAAAGGAGTTTGTGTTATACCTACCCCTGCACTTAGAGCTATTCGTGCAGCCTTTTCTGCTATAACTCTTTCTGATTCAGCCGAGCGAAGAAATGCTTTTTCTAAATTTTCTTTTGATGTAACACCAGAAACAAAATCACCAAACTGTTGAAAGGGTGTTAGATCATTTGTAGCTCTTTTTAAATCAAGAGGATTTTCTTCAAAGCCTGTAGCACCGCTCATATCTTCTGCATCAATCTCTTGATCTTCAGATACAACAGTAGGTTCAGAAACTTCTTCTTTAGTTTCTGCATCATACCTTTTATTAAAATCTTTTACCCACTCTTCAACAGACAACATTTGTTTTGCCATTTAATATCCTGCTATTAAATTATTATAATTATAAAGAAGTAGCTTATTGTGCTGCCTTTGCTGCCTCTGCCGCTGCAAGTGCTGCGTTGTTCGCATCTGTATAACTAAGCGATCCCTTCATTTGTTTAGTATAATTTAAATATCTTGAAAAAGCTGTATTATATCTATCTCTTGCAGCTATAACTTTTTTATATCCCTCGCTGTCTTTTTTCAAAGCTTTTCCTCTTGGGCCTATATAGGCAAGCTTACCTTTGTCATCAATTGTATAATTAAATCTTGCAAGAACCTCTTCCAAGCCTTGCTTTTTCAGAGTAGCCGGATTCTGATCTGCGACAGCTTTACCTTTTCCTAGAGCGTCCTTATACATAGATATCATGTCTTTTTCAATCTTAACATTAGCAGCCAACTCTTCTGTAGCTAATTTTTTAGCTTTCATCCCTTTTGTTATTTCATCTTTTTCTATTTTAGAAGTCGCTGCTGCTGCTCTTGCTGCTTCTTGTTGTGTATCAGCAAGATTAGTTGTTGCTTGTGCCTGTTCTTTAGCAAGATCAGCTCTTCTCAAATGACTTTCAATTTTAGCTACATCTCTTTTAAGTTTATTACGTTCCTTAACTTTAATGTCCTGTCCTTCAAAGGCTTCTGCACCGGCAAGACCTAACAAGCCAACCAAACCCTGAGTAGGAGACGCACCTATAACAGCTTTAGTTGCACGTCCAAAATCAGGACCAATTTCTTGATCTGTTCCCACAGATAATTTTCCAAGACTATCTAAAGTTAGTTGATTTCTTGCATCAATTTGTGCTTGACCAAGGGCCGATTTTTTTAAAAGTTCGCCAGCAATCCTTCCTGACTTTGCTGTTTCTTCATCTTGAGCCAGTCTATTTAAGTTATTTATAAAATTCATTGTCTGTTGTTTTTTAGCATCTACTCTAGATTGTCTTAAATTTTGTGCGCCTCTCATTGCGCCTCTCATATTAATTCCTGCACCTACTCTTGCATTTTGTTGACGATATACAATAGGTAGAGAGTCTAGCCCACCACCAACAGAGCCGCCTCCTCTACGAAATAGATTACCAAGAGAGAAACCACCATCGCTGAAGGCACCTCCCCTACCAGCCACGTTAAGACCTGTCAAACCAAGACCAAGAAGCTGTTGTGCTGTAGATGTAGTTGGCTGTAGTTGCCTTGTACTAGTTTCGCTTCTATCAGCTTGTCTTAGAAATGGATTACCATAAACAAAACTAGAGTACTGAGCAAGACTGCTTTCAGGAAACTGCTCTCTTTCTGTATACTCTGCAAACTCATCAGCCAATATAGCTTGTGCCTCTGAACGATCTTGCTGTGCAAGCTGCTGTGCCAATCCCTGTTCAGCCAATCCAATATTAAAACGTTGCTGGCCAAGTTTAGAAATATCCCCAGCCTTTGCACGCTCTCTACCAATCTGATCTCCAAATCTATTGTAAGCATCCTCAAAGGCTTTCTGTTGCCCTACAGTTTGAATATCAGATAGCTGTTCTGAAAATCTGCCGCCAAGTTCTGCTGCTTGTACTGCGGCTCTTGTACCAAGACCAGACATGCCCCCAGCATCAACAGCCTGTTTCTCAAACTGTGGCATAACTCTTTGTTCAAAATCTTCCTGTGCTTTTCGTTTAGCTACATCAATTACTGACTGCTGATAGGGGTTCATAAAAGTTTCAGCTTGCTCACTTGTAAAGGCAGTAGGAATATCTCTAATCCTTGCCTCCTGTTCTGCACGATAAGGCTCCTGCGATCCTACCAGACCACGCAATCCCTCCATTGCTGCCAGTTCTTCAGCAGTTCTGGGCGCAATAGTTTCGCCAGTATATTCTTGATAACCCGCATCTCTACGCTCGCCATAAATCTGTTGAGCCTCTTCCAAAACTTCTTTAGCAAAGGGTGCTATTTCTTTAGGAATCTCTGCCCTTGACTGAACTGCTGTGGTGGTTGGTACTGGTTTAGTTCTACCAAACAAAAAATCTAAAATAGCCATTATATTTTCCTTATCCTATATTTGACTCAAGAGCCTGTTGTAATGAAGCAAGCCCATTAATTTGATTAGGCTGTTTAGTTGATCCAATTGCTTCCTGCCGTATGTCTTTAATTGTTTTATCCAATACATCTGCACCAGCGTCAGAACTTCCGTTTCCTAACATAGCTACTGTAGCAGCATCTACAATGTATTCATCAGGACTTACTGCCAGTGTTGCAACTTGTTTGCCCTCTGCTCTATCTACTATTGGCATACGTACATTGTCTTCCATACCGTGTCCCTCACCGGGAACCATACCTGAATAACCCTTATAAACAGAACCACCCTCTCTGGCGTTCATCATACGCACCATAGCAATATTATCAAGAGGTGTGTCAGTTCTTAGTGCTTGTTGCACTGCATTAACCTTTGCCATCCTTTCTGGATTTGAGGGCATTGGCTGTGGTCTAGGTGCTTGCATAGGAGGTTGCATAGGTGCTTGCATAGGAGGTTGCATCTGTTCCTGTTCTTTTTCAAGAGCATTTTTATTTGAAACAGCAAGTAGACTTCTTGCCTGAGTAGTTTGTTCAGACGTTACTCCTGCTCTTACTGCAAGATTATTAAGTGCAGATAACTTTATAAGCTCTTTAATATCTTTATCTATATTCATTTAATTCGTCCATAATTCGATTGAGAAAAAGTTTGATCTGCTGGAAAGTTACTAGTACTATTATACACTGACTTTTTAATATCGCCAAATTCTTTTATTTTCTGATCCGCACGAAATCTACTGTGATCAATAAATTGACCAGTATTTAGATTACCAAAAAATGTACCCTTATTAATAAGTTCTATATGTTTTTGACTAGCCATTAGTTTAAATCCTGCCATGATGTTTCTGAGCCTAAACTTACATACCCCTTAAACTTTCCTGTGCTTGCCGAATATGCAATGTCTCCTTTTCGTGGTCTTCCAATACTTGTAACAGTTACTACACGATAGATATTGCTTGCCGGTGTGCTTTCTATTACCGTATCTCTATTATTAAGCTCATTAATTAGTATTGATCCCCATCGTTGTATTTCACCGTACATGCGCCTAATGTCATCTGTAGACATATTCTGTGGAAGGGTTGGGTATCTTGCCATTATCTTCCCCCATCACCCTGTATGCCAAGTCTGATTGATCCCCATCGCCAGCTTGCATTATTTGAGTCACAAGATACCCGTACCTTTGCTTGCCTTCCTCTACTTCTAAAATTTACTTTCTCTGTTGTATTTGTAATATCAAATTCTTTTGTTATACTCTCAGTGCTTTCAGGATACTGCTTGGTTGTAAACTTCATTTTAATCTTACCACCAGACAAATCATAGTCAGGAATAATTCTATTCATAAACATAATAGCGTTGCCATCTTCAATATCAAAATCACCTGACTCAACAAAAGATGTAATAGTTTCACCACTACCTGTGAAAACATCTATAGGTTCGTTGTTATATATATTATTACCAGCAACAGTAACACCTGTTGTAATTGTATTTCCAAAGACTTCTTTATCTGCAAAAGTTGTAAAGATCATTTCACCATAAATCCAGTAATCATCTATTGGATTATATATTACATACTTATCACATTCGGTATTATCACCAGAAGGATATAACCAAATAATTTCATTAAACTCTGAATTGATACCTGCAAAAACTTTAGTGTAATAGTCTCTATTGATATCATCAAAAATAAATCTACGAACAGTACATCTTACATCTTCTACCTGTCCTGTAAATCTATGAAAGTTATCATATCCCATCCAGTAAGTGATACCGCCAAAATCTACACCAGCATGTTGTCCCACCATACCACAGTTTGTACCAGCCTGTGTAAATCTAAATGTAAAGGGCGGTCCTGCAAACTCCATTAACCATAGTGAATTATCAGTCCAGATATTAATAGCAGTCTTAGAACGAACCGCACCCATAATCTTTGTACCATCTGTAAGAACAACCTCACCAGCAGTAGAACTTACTGAAGGAACCCAGTTAGTTCTATCATCTTGATCTGACCATCGTACTAACATAGGATTAAATGTACCGCTTACTGTTGCATCAACAGCATATTCATTAGTTCCAAGACAAACTAAATGTCTATCATTAGGTGATACAATAATAGAATTACTTTGAATAGGAGAGGTAGTAACAGATGTAGCTCTTGTTGGTATTGTGGAAGCATCACTATCAAAGTAGAATATATTACTTCCCTTACGATTAGCCACAACATCCTCACCCCAGTTGTCCAGACTCCACTGAGTAATATCAAATACAATACCAGATGATCCAGCAGATGCTGGTTGATTCCATGCTCTTGTTTGAGAGGCGCATACAGTTGCTTGATACTTAGCAGCACCATAACCCAAACCAGCAGCAGCTACAGAGTTACCTGTTGGTATATAATATTTAAATGTTGCTGATCCTACATCACTGCCCGTAGCATTAGCAGCATCGGTAACCGATATAGTAAACACATTAGCACTTTCCACAGAAATAACAGGATATGTATTTCCCTGTAAACTTACAGCATTAAAAGCTGCCGAAGATGTAAACAATACATAATCACCTACAGCCCTGCCATGTCCAGCATCAGAACAACAAACTCTTGTACTTCCAGATGATGTACCAAAAACATTAGCAAGAGTAACTGCTGTTGTTATTGGAGTAATATCATATAGCTGATCACCCTCATGTGCATAGAGCTTATCCGGTGTGCCAAAGATTGCTCTGTTCTTACTGTCAGAATCTGACCATGTAATCAAGTCTCTGGCAGAACCATCAAAGGTTACACCCAAAGCTCTTGTCTCATACCCTCGCATATTCTCTGGACGCCCTGCACGGAAGCGTACATAGTTACCATCGAACCAACGCTGACCTTCAGCATAGGCCGTAGTTTCCCTATGGAAGCCTTGCTGAAATTCAAACTTTGCTAGTTTTGTTGCCATTATCGTGTAAAGTTCTTAATAAGTATTGAGTCAACTTTAGCAGTAGTTCTTACGGCATAGAATAATACATCTACACCAGAAGCAGCAGTTGTCAGTGTTGGTACTCCTCCTCCATTTGGAAACTGATAAACTGTGTTATAACTAAGTGTACGATCTCCAGTACCATCTTGAATAATAAAGATATGCCCAGATGCTCCAATGTTAGTAGAAGTATTAGTAGGTGCAGCAAGAGTTCTGTTACCTGCCAGAGTTACAGCAAATACATTACTGGTATTAAGATCAGGAACTACAGAAGCTGCATCTGCCAGAGTAACAATAGGAGCAAAAGCACCTGTCATAAACTTACCCTTACCTGAAACTGTAACAGTACTTGAAAAAGTAGCTGCGCCACCCACACTTGTTGCTCCTGCTACATTAAGTGTAGAGGCAAGACTTACGGCTCCTGCTACTGTCAGAGTACCACCAATCCTTACTGCACCACTAACACTTGCATTACCCTTTACATCAAGATTACCAGTAGCTGTAATATTAGTAAACGTAGTCTGCGTTACAGGAAGAACAGTAGTTCCATTTGTAACATACATTGCTGTGGAATCATCACTAATAGTTACACCAGCATTACCAGCTACCTTCAGAACAATAGCATCAGTGCTATCAGTATAAGAGACAGAGTTTCTTACAACATATGTTTTTGAGTTATTAGGAATAAGAATATTAATTGTATCATGTATGCCACCAACAGTTCCCTTAAACTCAAGAACAGCAGAGCGAGACTGATCACCTGATCCCTGAGTTTCTGTCAGAGTAACTGTTGCAGAACTGCCTATTGATATAGTAGTGTACCCAGCAATAGCATCATCAACAAGACTGATAACCCCATCATTGAGAATAGCTCCCCAACTGTTTGGGTTCTCTCCATCTGCTTGCTTTGTCAGACGGAGATTTGTTGTATATGTACTTGCCATTATACTGCCTTTCCTTTACCTTTTTTGCTACACTCAGACTCTAATATACGAGATGTAGGTGTTTGTTGTGCTATGTTTTTTATTAAATCTTTATATGCAATGCAGTGTTTTTTTTCTAAGAATGGACCCGTAACTGATCTTTCTATTATAGGCTCTCCTGTTGGCAACATTGAAAGAACTATAATTGAAAAAAAATAATACATCACTCTCCCAACTCAGGCCAATCATAAAGAATACCCGATTTAGTTATACTGCCATCATCGTTACGTGTATAAGTTACAAACAATGCTGCAACTGCATCTGTATCTGCTGCGTTGTCAATTGTTGTTTCCATCTCTGTAGCTTTAGTTCTGATAGCTGCTCTCCATGTTGCAATGTTATTTGGTATTGCAATATCATTATCAGCTTTACGAATAACAACCCAATCAGTTTGACTTAGTAAAGAACCTTGCTGTGCTTTAACTTTTTGTTTAAGATTATATTTAACACCACGGGTAACAACTTGATTACCATCTTCATCTAAAAGAGCATTACCATCTGCATCCACTTCATTAACATCTGCAAGAGACTTGGCAGTAGATGTAATAGTACCATCACTATTTTGTCCCCAATTGTATAGACGACTATCAGGTGGTGTTTCTTCTGCTATCTCAACAACACCAGCAGCAACCTTTTCTGAGGCAGACCAGATATGCCAGTTAGCAGGATTCTGAACACCATTGTCAGCAGTCCATGCTTTACCTACTCTAATCATTCTGCCGTTATGTTTCCACATTACTTTCTTATCCTGTTATCTTGCTGTAGCTGGTGCTACGCCGTTACCGCCAAATGGATGTTCTGCGAAGGCCATGTAGATGTATGTTGATCCAGAACTGTTCATCGCTGTATTTGTTGTTCTAACCTTGAAACCGTTAGAATTAAATGATGCTTTTCTGGAACCAGCAGAGTTATCTTCTTCGGCAGCAGCGGTGCTGGCAACAAGTACAGCGTTCAAGTCATTAGCGGCTGTTGGGTTATCCCCACCTGTACCAGCATCAGCACCAAAGTTTCCACTACCCCGTGCTGTATCAAGTATCGGCCAACTCTCAGCAGCATTTATTCTTTTAAATAGGACATAACGGGGCGTAAAGCCGGTATACACAAAAGGACCATCTGTCGATCCATTGCCGGTGTAAGACCCGATAGAGCTATAGCCGGGAATTTCTGCGAAACAGTAGGCAACGTAAGTTCCGCTGGCATTATTAATGTCACCGCCTACGCCAACAGTATACACACTGCTGGTTGGCACAGCACGATACTGTTCAGTGTTGCTTACAGGTGCTGCGGTGCTGTTAAGATAAAATACCTTATTGACGCCGACAGCATCGTTATATGTCGTCCAGTTTCCACTAGCGTCACGCCGTTTTGTAATTATCATTTTTGGGGCAATCCCAAGGCCATGCCCAATTTCTTGATTGTCAGAGCCGTTGCCCGAATACTTCACTATGGAAAAACCTGCGGTCGTGTTGGCACTTACAGTGCTGGTTATATCGCCATCTTCGTTGCTACTGCCGGAGCCGTTAGCTTTCCACTGCCAGCCGACATAGGTGGCTGAACCGGTGTTGTATGAACCATCAGTGCCAACTGTGAAACCAGAAGACCCAAATGCGGTCAGCCCTTGTGCGACTGTTTCTTCAGCACCATTATCATCTGAACTAAGTTCTTTGGTAACACCACGAACAGCATCAGTCAGCACATGCTCTGTTGCACCGGACCGCCCTTTGATCCAAACCCAATCAGGCTGGAAGGTCGAGTTACCCGACTGAGTAACGGCTAGGGACGAACCTGTACCCGTATATAGCGTAGACTGAAAATACTTTGACCCATCTGTAATCGATGGTGAGGGCAGGTTAGCAGTGGATATTACTTTTTCTGATCCTGTGGGACCGGTGTCTGAAAAAGCGGACTGACCAAAATTATAAGTACCCGCCGCTAATGTTGGATTGAATATTCCCGAGGTGTCGGCGTTATACGAAACTCCAACGCCGTCTTTCTCGTAATACCACTGACCAGAGGACGGTCGTATCGTAGCTTTAGCATCGCCGGACGTAACTAAATTTCCGTCTGACAAAGTTCCTGTCGTTGCCGGATCGAGTGGGTTCAACACGCAGAAATTATTAGTCGGGCTATCGCTGACCTGATCCGCTGTAGTCAAGCCACTGCTGGTGAAATCATTCCCATTTCCTGACTCGTCGCTGCCTAAATCAGAGCTATCCCTGCCGTCTATAAAAAACCCATTATCTCCATACGCACCATCATACTTCTTCGGAATCCATATACCCTCGTTGTTGGTTTCACCGAAGTCAGTAACCGATTTCGCAGTGCCGGAAACAAAGTTAATTTCTGCTAAATAGGCACCAAGAAAGTTAGATGGAGTAGCATAATCAGCGCCTATCCGGTGCCTGACGTTTTTTCCAAACATGCCGCCTGAAGAGCCGGGTGCGTTTGATGTACTAAAATCAGTTACTTCTGACCCGTTGATGTACAGCTTGAAAGTGGTTGAAGAGCGATAAGCATAAATATGCATCCATGCCGAAGAATCACGGAACAGTTGGCTGGTGATGTAGTTGGCGTCGAGGCTACTTGATAAGAACAGCTTGTATTCCAAAGTGTCACCGCTAGTAAATCTAAGATATTCAAGATTTGATGCCGCAGTTCCTGCCGTAAAAAGCCATTGTTCTGCACCTAATTTTGATCTCTTTGTCCAAACACTAAAAGACCAAACTCTTAGTGTGCTTTCAGAGCTATCATAAGTTTTTTCTAAATACGCTGAATCTCCGTCGTTAAAACGAATAGACTGATCTATATCATAGCCACTTGCCTGACCAGCAGCACCCATTAAAAGATTATTACTAAATACCATTCTTAAAGATTCCTATTACAGATAAATAATAAAACATACTATCTATTTACCAAGGGACTCCCGTCCCATGCGTTGGCGTCTTAGACAACATAATCTGAGCAGCCACATCCTCCTCAAGCCGAATAACCTCGT
>UEXN01002248.1_pt1 | contig 13965 bp, 26 predicted proteins | sample 1796711 | NCBI WGS metagenome assembly UEXN01 (sample SAMEA4772470, study PRJEB27181) | metagenome | reverse complement strand
GAAAAATTTTGGCTGCCGTTTCGTCAAGGCTCCAGCGTCCGTAGATAATATTATCAACAAACCAGCCATGCTCACTAACTTTAACAACGGCAATCGCAGTATCATCCAGTTTTGTATTCTTTGTTCTCTTCTTGTTAACTTCTTCAAATCCCGCCAAGTCAACTGCAATGTAGTAATCACCTATTTCCGGCTCATCCTGACTAAAGCGTACCCAGTCTTCCTTAAACATCTCTGAACCACGGGCTTCAAACGACGCCATAAATTCCTGACGAAACGCATAAGAAGACATAGAGCGCTTTGCAATATCAATTTCAGCCGGGTCAAGAATAGGATTATCGTAAGAAGTAAAGTGCCAAGCCTTGTAAGTCGGATCATCATCTAACTCTGCATATTTGTATAGTTCATAGAAATGGTTGCGACCCATCGGTGTACCAATAAACATCGCACAGCCCTTTTGGTCAGCCAATGCAGGTCTTAGGATCTGCTCGAATACGTCAGGCTTCATGTCTGCGTACTCGTCCAGCACTAAAAACTTGAGTGACACACCTCGCATTGTTTCTGGCCTGTCAGCACCTTTGAGGCTGATGGTAGCTCCGTTGACCAGCTTGATTTGCAAATTATTAATGTGACTACCAGCAATAACAGGATTCCCCAGTTCGAGGAGGGTTTGCCACATGATGTCTCTGGCTTGTCCTTGAGTAGGTGCGACGTAAAATACATGGCCTCTGTCCGCCTGTAGTGCGTTAACAATCAACATCCATGCTGCTAACCTAGACTTACCTGTACGTCGCCCAGCAGCTACTATTTTAAACCGTGTGTCGTCTGCCCAAACATCTTGCTGCCAAGGCAGTAGTTCAATATTAAGATCCACTAAAAGTTCAGCCTTGGTGTTGCTGTCACCAGCTCAAACGAAATAATGCTAACAAACGTAGATCCTGATTCTGGCGTTAAGGTAATAGTGTCTCCTTCTTTTGCAACAAGAAACTCACCGGACTGCCCACCAAACTCTAGAAATTCATCGGCGTTTACGTTCTTACCTGCTATAAAGTCTATGTTTACACCGCCATGAACCCACTTAGCGCTAATGCTTTTGTTAGAGCCTGTGTTGGATATAAACAAGTAAGTTACAATAGCGTCATACCCGGAAGGAACCGCTAAGATATGATTAGCAGAGCCTGCCGTTAGTGCATCACCGTGAGAAAACTTCATGAGTACGTCCACATAACTGGTGTAGTGCCACGGGTATCAACGTGTACAAAAGTGTTTGCAATGCCTATGCCTGTGAAGCCAAGCTTTACTGCGTTTTTTACAATGTTAAAGCGGTCAGCAGCGTTTATTATTTTTATGTCCGCTGCTATCCCTTGCGCGTGCGTTCCCGGCACATCCTTTTTTCTTTCTATAGGGTGCAAAGTTGGGTGACGATAACCTGACGTTACCTCAAACGGAAAACCGCACGCTTCCCGCAAAACATCTAGCTTTTCTAAAAACTCTTGCTCCATGTTATTGGTGCCGGAGACTTGACAAGTAAACTCTTCACGCTTAAAATGCTTAAGATTCATCTACTACTTCTCCTTCTATAACGTCGCCAGATGTATCTTGTCCAACATCTACCGCACCAACACCACTAATGTTAATTTGAATGGCACTTCTGCCGCCATCCTTAACAACATCTTTTTCAAATGCAGCAACAGGAAGAATTCTATCCATTACTAGTTTCCATGCTGCTGACTGATTCTTATGTTCTGGGTCTAATGCTGCATCGAATATCGCATCCATCACGGCGCGAGAACGAGGTGAGTTTAACATCCTCGCTTTGTACTCATTTATTATCGCTGCATCGCCTTTAGGTCGTCCAACAGCGTTTCTATTCCCCTTTGCTTTACTAGAAACAGAACTTCTCTTGGGTCTACCAACAGGATTCTTTTTGTTTTCCATACTGTATAGGCTCTACCTAGATTGCTTTTGGGTTTGTTATCTATACTTGTAGTAATATGCATAAGTACTAAGTCCTAGTACTAAGAACTAAGTCCTAATGCATCGTTCTTTTTGTTATAGTTCTATATATACATATATTATAGCATACTTTTTAGCATTTGTCAAGCTCTTTCTTGCTATTTGTGAACGATGTAGGGGAAAAACACAGTATTTACAGTGCAGATTCTGTGGTTTTACAGTGCAGATTAGTGATATGTCTTAGAATTATTACAACTCTTTGATATATAACTAAAAGTACTAGTAGTAAAGACTTCCAATTTCACTCTTTTTTGTGTCTAGGTAGCTACTACTACGTAACACAATGTAGTGTGCGGCCCCCCGTGTCTGTTTTTGGCATGGATATTGCTATTGGCACGGTAATTGCGCTGTTGACATGGGGTCTGTGACGTGCTAGTGCGTGAGTCGGTGAAGTACCCTTTAGGCTGCCTAGATTAACTGGAGTTAATTTGACATTCTCCACAGTATTTGAGATACTTTCCCTGTCACCACAATTCCGTGATGGCAATGAGAATGATTCTCAATTAGAAATTAACTGGAGTTAATATCATGACTAACATCGACAATAGAGGCGCTGGCGCCATCGTTGCAAAAGAACAATTAGACGCGGAGCTAAAGCCAATGGCCGCAATGATTAAGGGATTGGTAGACGTTAAAACGAAAGAGGATACCGCAGAGTTCATCGGCGGCTACGAAGGCGGACTAATCGCTGGCGGCAAGCCTGAATCATCCGTAAAGGTAATGATCAGCCGTGCACGTCGCATCGCTAAGATTTGGACAGCGACCGATAAAAAGCTCAATGACTGGCACGGCATCGCGTCACCCGCTGACGGACAGAAACTGATCAAGGCATTAGCTAAGGATTGCGGCGGACTGACTGAACTCTACGAGAAGCTCGCACCAAAAACCGCAGAGACTGATCCAGCCGATCAAGGCGAGGCAACCGACAGCGAGACGGAAGCGCCATCTGAGCCACTCGCTAGCGAAGCGCCAGCATTGCGACACCTATACTCTGAGTTCATTCAGAAGGCTCACGATGCTGGATACACTAACGATGAAATTAAAGAGTTCATCGCCAACATCTAAACCGCACCAAGTCCACACTCTGCCGCTCGAAAGAGCGGTTTTTTTTACGCCTACGCACTAGACGAGAACGACTCGCATTTGACAATGATTCTCATCTGTGAGATACTATGTTCATAGTGTGGTGTGGTGTGTGTGGTGGTCATACTATGTTCTGCAATTAACTGGAGTTAATTCTTCGTTAGGAGAAACAAATATTATGATGATTCAATATTTCGACGATCGTGCTGATCGTGAGTGGTTGGGCATCGTCCCTGAGTTCTTTGCTCGTGGTGTTGTAGCGGCAAGGTTCGAAGGTGGCGGTATTAGTACAGTGTCCGATGAGATGAACGCCATGTATGGTATGGGTGGTTTCGCTGACCACTGGCAAGGTGACATCGACGACGATGGTGTGTATCACGCGCCGGAAGATGCGCCGCTTGAGCCGTTCGCTCGTGTTGACTTCAACGGGTGGACGATGTGGGCGTATCCTTATTCTATATTCGGCATCAAGGACAGCGTAGGTCATCAACGTGTTGGGAGGTTTGACTGATGGAAAATGCACAGAAAAAGTTGGATGCTTTGCGTGTTGCTGTTGATGCAATGTCGTCAGTGTTGACTGTAAATCCAAGTGCGTTCGATAGGTACCCTGATATATTCGGTACGCTTGCTGATCTGCGTATGGACCTTCTGGATGTTATTGATGCGGAGAGTGGGTGGAGTGAGAGTTACTCCGATGGTCCGGAAGATAATCTTCATTACATTAATGAGAGGTGATGTATGATTAAGATAACGAAAGGCCAGCAGCAGGCATTGTTGCGTAAGTGGAGGCAATCTGACCAGGGTATGACGTACCGTCAGTTCAGACGCAGTGCTGAGAAGATGGTGTGTGATCCTGCGATTGTTGTTAAGTGGTGTGGTATGTTCTTAGCCATCGAACCGGATGGTCGTGTTAATTCATAGGAGGAGTGACAATGGATATTCATTGTAGGTATTGTGGTGAACCGTGGGATCATGACGAGCTTCATGAGATAGAAGGACACACATACAAGAAGGCGGCAGTGGCTTTCAGGTCTTATGGGTGTGGAGCTTTCAATACATTGAGGGGGCAGAGTGTGTGTAGACATTCGCCTATCTTTCCTCCTGATGTGTTGGAGTTGATAGCTGTGTCGCAAGACTTGTCACCATATCCTGATGAGTGGGCTGACTTCACTGAGATTGAGATTATGTTACAAGCTGCGGAGGAGATGTTCTAATGCTGACGCCTGATCAAGAAAGGTTTATGAACTTGGGTGGAGCAATCATTGTTATTGTTCTTCTTGCACTGATCTATACAGGAGTATCTATGCATGAGTATGATCTTTGAGTGCTGTGAATGTGGTGAGTGGTTCCGCAGTGAACAGGATGTCTACCAAGAAGATAATGGTGACTGCATTTGTGTGTGTTGTTGGGAGGATAATCATGGGTGAAGTAGTTCAGTTGTTTGACAAGACAAGGGTGATGGCTAAGTGTCTGTTGTGTGGTGATACGGACGCTTGCCTAGTTGACACGCTTTCGTGGAGGGAATATACTGGTAACAGATCGAGGTTAGTTCAGGATGTATTTCCTAATGAGGATACGTGGACGAGAGAGATACTTATAGGTAATCGTACTGGTGCCTATATGTGTGTTGAATGTTGCATAGAGGAGAATTGAAATGAGTGATTTATTAACAAGTAGGGAAGACCTCGAAGAGTTGCGTGATCAACTAAGTAAGATGCGTAGCTTTATCGAATACGACATTTACAATCATCCAAAGGGTGAGTTGTTTGAGGAGCTAGATGTACTGCTCAGTGACACAGTTTTTCATCTTGATAAGATGCATGAGCAGTTGGTGCATGTCTATGCCTATGATGTGACTGTTACTGTTACAAAGCGTGTGTATGTGAAGGCATCAGATGAGTGTGATGCGGAGCAAGCTGCAATAGACTACGCTATCAGTGAGTTGGATTGTCCTATCGATTGGTCTGAGGTGGACGTGTCTCTTGAGCGTCAAGAAGATGAAGAGACCACTACGGTCTATGATGTGGAGGTGTAGTGTATGGCTATAAATACATGGTATGTAGTGCAGAGGTTTAATCGCAGGACGTGGGATTGGGAGGAGCGTGACAGTGACGGCTCTTCGTACAACTCGACGTTTGACAATGCAAAGTACTTCTGCGATAGTTACATCAAGGACGGCGAAGAGTGCCGTGTAATCAAAGAGGAGGTGGTGTATGAACCCGATGCCTAGTCTTAGTAAGATGTCAGGCAAGCTGGCTGGTATACAAGCAATCAATACCAATACAGCGACTAACCCATTCTGTATCAAGGAGTCCAAGAAGAAGGATTCAAACCGTATATGCGGTAAGTGTTACAGTGTTAGTATGCTTTCTAGTTATAGGAAGAACTGTCAACCAGCGTTCCAGAGGAATAGTGACATCCTTGCGAGTGATGCTGAGTTCATTCTGCCTCGTACCTCCGGTGCATTTGTGCGGTTTCATGGGCATGGTGAGCTGATAAATGAGCAGCACTTCCGCAACTTTTGTGCGATAGCGGAGGATAATCCTCATTCTACGTTTGCGTTGTGGACTAAACGTGTGGACTTTGTACGTCCTAATCTACATCTAGTGCCTAGTAATATGATTCTGGTTTATAGTAATCCTATTATTGATAACGTGATGTCATCTCCACCGCGTGGGTTCGACCGTGTATTTAACAACGTGTCGCAGGAGTTCGACGGAGAAGCCAACTGTACTGGACAGAAGTGTATGGATTGTTTACTATGCTATAAGCGTGACACCACAAAGGTGATCATCGAGCATGTTAAGTAGGAGGACTTATGGAACGTGAACAGTGGGAAGTGTGGCACGACGATTACCAAGATTATTGGGACGGTGATCGTTGCATTTGGGACTACGCAGATGAGTATGTCGATGACATAGATGCGTACAAAGAGGAGAGGGATAGTGGCGAAGAGGGGTAATTATCTTACTTACCACATGACGCATCAGGAGATTGCTGATGAGCTAGGTATCAGTCGTCAGATGGTTCGTAACATTGAGAATCAAGCGCTGCAAAAACTCAAGCGTTCAGGTAAGCTACGTGCTTTCTTGGATCATATCAACGACGTAAAGGAGGAGTATCGTGACCAGAAATACAAGACGATATGTTAGGACGCATAAGCCGCGTCCTAAATCAAGAGGTAATACTACCGACAAGAGTGGTGGCAAAAAGTCTCGACGTGTGGTATACTAATCTATATAGTCTATACAGTAAGTACTATGCATTAGTACTAAGTATTACTAATACATATTACTTTTAAATAGGAGATAACATGAAAGATGCAGAACGTACCCGTATGGTTGAAGAGTTGACTGAAGATCAAATGCACAACGTAAACTACATGGAGGCAATGAACATGTTGTTTAATCTTTTTGCGATGGAGTTTGATTCGTTGGACGATGACACGTTGGAGTCTCGTTACCTTTCTCGTTTCGGTACTAGTGTGGGGGTGCATTGATGGCCTTTGTAGAGTTACATCAGAAGTGTAATGATTGTGGTTCTAGTGATGCGTTGTCCTACAATGAAGATGGGTCAAGCTATTGTTTTGCATGTGCCACGTTTACCCCCTCCTCAGAGGGCATAGGAGGCTCTGTGAGCGACATTAACGACTATCGGGTACCAACCCCAAGGGTTCCTTTAATGGAGCAGAGAGGGGATTACAGGAGCTATCAGGACAGGGGTCTCGACGCACGTACAATGCAGAAGTATTCGACGACCGTGTACAAGGATGAGGTTCACTTCGGTTACTACACCCCCGATGGTGAGTTAACTGCAGTTAAGAAACGTACACCTGACAAGCAGTTCAAGATTGAAGGTGAGTGGAAACGTGCTGGTCTGTTCGGTCAACACCTGTTCCCTTCGGGTGGTCAGTACATAACCGTAGTGGAAGGGGAGATGGATGCACTGTCTGCCTACCAGATGTTCGGTGACAAGTACCCAGTAGTGTCTATTCGTAATGGTGCACAGGGTGCTGCTGCAGATTGTCGTAAGGCATACGAGTTCCTAGATCTGTTCGACAACATCATCTTTTGTTTCGACAACGATGAGCATGGTAAGAAGGCGGCGCATGAGTGTGCGGATCTGTTTGGTGGTAAGGCAAAGATCTATCAACACGGTGAGCATAAGGATGCATCGGACTACCTGATGAATGCCGACAAGGATGACTTCATCAAGCGGTGGTGGCATGCGAAGGTGTACACCCCTGACGGTATGGTGATGATAGGGTCACTCCGCGAGGCGCTGAAGAAGCCATTGATTGAGGCAGAGGTACGCTACCCATACAAGGGATTGGATGACATGACGTTTGGTATGAGACCAACTGAGCTTGTGACAATCTGTTCTGGGTCTGGACTAGGTAAGTCAACCTTCATGCGTGAGCTAGTGTTCTCTATCGCATCGCAGACCAATGAGAGGATAGGACTAGCGTTCCTTGAGGAGACACCAGACCGTACCGCACGTGGACTAGTGGGTCTACAGATCAACAAACCGATACACCTACCCGGATGTGATTACGCCCCAGATGAGGTAGAGTACGTATTCAATACGTTGGATCTGGATGACCGTGTTGTCTTATGGGATTCGTTTGGTTCTAATCAGATCGAGAACGTGCTGGCTAGGTTCCGCTACCAAGTCAAGGTGTTGGGTGTCAGGTACATCATCCTCGACCACATATCTATCCTGGTGTCAGACCAATCCAATGGTGATGAACGTAAAGCCATTGATGAGATCATGACCAAGCTACGTATGTTCTGTCAGGAGATGGAGATATGTATGTTTGTTGTTAGTCACCTACGTAGACCAGAAGGAAAAGGGCATGAGGATGGAGCAGTTACTAGTCTTGGTCAGCTTCGGGGCAGTGCTTCTATTGCTCAACTGTCTGATATTGTTCTTGGCTTAGAGCGTAATGCACAGGCAGAAGATCAGATGGTACGTAACACGACAGCGGTAAGGGTACTGAAGAACAGGTTCAGTGGTATGACTGGACCAGCATGTTCGTTGCTGTATAATAAAGACACTGGCAGACTGACGGAGATGATGGAGTGAGGTGCGTTGCATGTAATAAGATACTTAACGACTATGAGTTAACACGTAAGTTCACTGACTCAAAAGAGTTTGTTGACTTATGCGGTGGGTGTGGTAAATTCCTAATTGAGGATGAGCTTACCATCGAAGGTAACTTAGACTATGCACATTTATCAGACATAGAGGAGACATATGATGTCGAAGATGGGGAACTGGATAGTTACTCAGGAAGAGAACTTGGAGATGAAGAGCTATGGTAGAGAACTTACAGAGCGTGAAGAGTTGGACATTGCCTACTACGAATATAGTGTTCTTGGATATCGAAACGGATGGCCTCCATCCATCGGTAATACACTGCGTAGTAACGAAGAGGCCAAACGAGGATCACTGTCTCCATACCTGTAGGGAGTCGCTGTTCGAGGAACTGGCTAGGGGTGGTCACGTTTGCGGTCACAACTACATAGGCTTCGACGGACCTGTGCTGGAAAAGCTATGGGACATACGCATACACCCTGACCGTGTACTGGATACGCTGGTTATGTCTAGGCTGTTTCATCCAGACGTACAGGGTGGTCACAGTCTAGCCATATGGGGAGAGAAGTTACGCTTCCCTAAGGGTGATCACGATGACTGGAGTCAGTTGTCTGAGGCTATGATCAAGTACTGTATGCGTGACGTGTCAGTGACTGAGAAGCTGTACGAGATGCTATGTAAACAACTACACATGTTTGCTTTCTCTGATACCAGTGTCTACCTTGAACATGCTGTTGCACACATATGCAAAGAGCAAGAGGACAATGGGTTTGGGTTCAATGTTACTGATGCAAAGAAGCTAGAACGACAGCTTGAGACTAAGATGCTGAGCATTGAAGCTGCATTGCAGACTGTGTTCCCACCCATCGCAGAGGAGCAGAGGTATCACAAGACGACAGGCAAACCATTGCCAGTGAGGTACACACACTTCAACGTAGGCTCACGTCAGCAGATAGCTGATAGGCTTGAGAAGAAGGGTGCGAGGTGGAAAGAGAAGACACCATCGGGTAAACCCAAGGTGGATGAAGCAACTCTGAAGAAGAACCTACACGTACCTGAAGCTAAGATGGTACTGGAGTATCTGCTGTTACAGAAGAGACACTCTCAGGTATTGTCATGGATCAAGGCAGAAGACGGAGGACGTATACATGGCAGGGTTAAACATATTGGAGCGGTTACAGGTCGTATGGCTCATTCTAATCCTAATCTGGCGCAGGTTCCTGCGGTTTATGCAGACTATGGTACTGAGTGTCGTAGCCTTTTCATTGTTCCTCCTGACCGTATTCTCGTGGGTGCTGATGCATCTGGTCTTGAACTACGTATGCTCGCCCATTACATGGATGATGAAGCGTATACGAGGGAGATCCTAGAAGGTGACATACACACTGCTAACCAACACGCGGCTGGCTTAGATACGAGATCGCAAGCTAAGACGTTTATCTACGCCTTCCTGTACGGTGCAGGTAACGCCAAGATAGGATCTGTTGTAGGAGGTAACGCAAGGAAAGGAGGAGAGTTGAAGGATAAGTTCCTTGAGAATACTCCTGCATTGGCTCAACTACGACAAGAGATAACAATGCAAGCAGAGTCTGGGTTCCTAGACGGACTAGACGGTAGACGGCTACGTGTTCGTTCTGCTCATGCTGCATTAAACACACTACTGCAAGGAGCTGGTGCTGTTGTAATGAAACAGGCAGTGATACACCTGTATGAGTTACTAGAGCATGTTGACTTCAAGCTGGTAGCGCAAGTCCACGATGAGTGGCAAATAGAGTGTCATCCTGAGGATGCTGAGTACGTAGGAAAAGCTGCGGTAAAAGCAATCATTCAGGCTGGCGAAACCTTTAACCTTAACTGCCCACTAGATGGTGAGTATCGTATCGGTAGTAATTGGGCCGAAACGCATTAGCACAATCTGTAAATGTGTGGTATAATATTACCTGTTAAATTAACTGGAGTTAATTATGAGTGAAGCAAACATCAACCTTAAATGCCAACTGTACTGGCCTAACCTAACCATGAAGAATCAGCTTGCTGATAAGTACACTGTTGACCTAGCTCTCTTGTCAGACGAGGCAGTAACAGCACTCGAAGATATGGGTCTGAAGGTGAACAACAAAGGTGACGACCGTGGTTATTACATCACCTGTAAGTCGAACAACAAGTATCGAGCTTTCCAACCTGACGGTGCAGAGATACTAATCAAGGGGCGTACACCTCTGAGTGAAGATGATGATACTGATATGGGTGTCGTTGTTGCCAATGGCTCAGAAGCTAAGTGTCTTGTTGGTTTCTATGACTGGGAGTACATGAAGAAGAAGGGTCGTTCGCCTACCCTACGTCGTATGGTTATCTCTAACGTCGTAGAGTACGCACCTGACTTCGATCTTGAGGAAGCCGTGTGATACTCATTGACGGTGACATGCTTGTCTATCGTGTAGGCTTTGCCTGTGACGAGGAGTCAGAGAAAGTAGCAATACAAACTATGGCTAACTATATCTCTGAACTTATCTCTGATCTGTCTGAGCATTACGATAATCACAAGCTGTACCTTACAGGCAGCAGCAACTTCAGAAACGAGGTTGCTGTTTCCCAGCCTTACAAAGGTGGTCGCCCGTCTCGTAAGCCAGTGCATAAAGACTTACTCCGTGAGTACATGCTCGATGCGTGGAAAGCGGAACTTTCTGACAACATGGAAGCTGATGACTGCATAGCTATCAAGTCCACTGAGTTAGAACATAAGTCTATTATTTGTTCTCTTGATAAAGACTTTTTGCAGATACCCACAAAGATATATGACTACACCAAGAAGATCATGAAGGAAGTTGATGAACGCTCTGCTACAGAGTGGCTGTATCGTCAAGCCTTGATGGGTGACAGGGTAGACAACATCGCAGGGGTAAACGGAATAGGTCCAAAGAAAGCAGAGAAAGCACTGGAGGACTGGACAACGGAGAGGGAATTGTATGAGCGATGTCTTAAGTTATACGAGGACAACGAACTCAACGCTGATCGACTCTATGAAAGCCTTCAACTTCTGTACCTTCTCAGATCTGCTGATGACAAGTATAGGATACCTGATGAAGTTTGATAGCAACCTAGAGAAGAAGCTCTATGCAGAGATGAAGAGTTGTACGTATCATCCTGCAAAGAAGATAAGCTACATCATCCCTAAGATGTACGAGCCTGACTTCTGTTACAACACCGAAGGATGGATGACATACATTGAAGTGAAGGGTCGATTCAGAACTAGAGAGGAGGCGCGTAAATACGTAGAAGTACGTAAGGCGCTAGGTAAATATGAAGATCTTGTATTTGTATTTCAGAATCCTAACACACCGATGCCAGGATCAAGACGACGTAAAGACGGTAGTCGTTATCGTATGAGAGACTGGGCAGAGAAGAATGGATTTGAGTGGTACACACCAAGTACTCTTCCAAAGGAGTGGTTATGACTAGGCATCTAGTAATACCAGACACGCAAGTAAAACCTGACAGTAACTTTGATCATCTGTACTGGGCAGGACGCTACGCTGCAGCAACTAAACCTGACGTTATCATTCATCTGGGGGATCACTGGGACATGCCAAGTCTCAGTAGCTATGACGTTGGGAAGAAGTCGTTCGAGGGTAGACGTTATGTCAACGACATCGAAGCTGGTAACGAGGGAATGGCAAGGTTCCTAGAACCCATCGAGGCAGAGCGCAAGCGTCTACGCAAAAGCAAGAGACGACTGTGGAAACCTCGTATGGTCTTTCTTCTAGGCAACCACGAGTACAGGATAGAACGTGCTATAGAGTCTGATGCCAAGCTAGAAGGACTGATGTCATACAACGACTTTTACTTGGATAACTGGGAGGTTGTACCTTTCCTAGAACCTATCATCATTGACGGCATTGCTTACTGTCACTACTTTACTAGTGGTGTCATGGGCCGTCCTGTTACTACTGCAAAGCTCATGCTACAAAAGAAGTTCATGTCATGTATAATGGGTCATGTCCAAGACAGGGATATAGCATATGCAAGAAAAGCAGATGGAAATAATATCACTGGTTTGTTTGCTGGCATTTTTTATAGTCATTCTGAAGATTATCTAAACCCCCAGACAAACGGTAGCTGGTCAGGAATCTGGATGCTCAATGAAGTAGACAACGGTTCCTTTGATGAGCTACCTATTAGTATTAACTACCTCAGGAGAAAATATGGATGACGTTCGACGAGTTGTTAGAGCACGTTGCCGAACATTACGATGAGGTAACAATCATGGAGGCTTTAGAGATCACGGCAGAAGATCTAGTAGAAAGATTCTCAGACCGTGTACTTGAAAAGATCTATAAGTTTAAGGAGATGGAATGAGCATTGACAATGCAAGTCCTGAAGAGTGGGACTCTTTACGTAAAACTGTAGAGAAGCCTGACCACTACAACAAAGGCGCAGTAGAAGCTATCGAAGCTATCAAGGCATCTATGCCTGAGCATGAGTTTCGTGGGTATCTTAAAGGCAACGCACTGAAGTATCTTTGGCGGTACGATTACAAAGGTAAGCCAGTTGAGGATCTACGTAAGTGTCGCTGGTACATTGACAGACTCATCAAGGAGATGAACGAGTGAGAGGACTGTTTCTGTTGCTTCTTATTTCCGGTTGCGTTGTTGAACCTGAAACAAGAGCCTGCGTTGATCACGGCTCTCATACGTTTGTAAAAGAAGAGTGTGTACCGTTGTATGGTAAGGTTATCTGTACATACAAGAAAGTAACAAAATTGTATTGTAAACGATATTTAGAAGAGGAAGAAAATGATAGCAAGATACGAGATGGACAAACTATTAAACGAGATATTTAAGCTGACGTTGAAGGAGAAGAAGGATTAATGGACGCATATCAACAGTACATACACAAAAGCAGGTACGCACGTTACCTACCAGAACAACAACGTCGTGAGACTTGGGAAGAAACAATTGACCGTTACCTGAACTTCTGGATAGAGAAGCAGAAGATAACTTTGGAAGAAGCTAATGACATGTTCAAGGACATTCATGACTTGGACGTAATGCCTAGTATGAGAGCTTTGATGACAGCAGGTGAGGCTCTTGACCGTGACAATGTAGCTGGCTTTAACTGTAGTTACCTACCCATTGATCACCCTAAGGCGTTTGACGAGATGATGTACGTCCTTATGTGCGGTACAGGCGTAGGCTATTCTGTTGAACGACAATACGTATCTAAACTACCCGAAGTAGCGGAGGATTTTCATGACACCGATTCAGTTATACACATCACCGATTCTAAGATTGGATGGGCTAAAGCCTACAGAGAACTTATCAGCCTGCTCTATTCAGGTCAAGTTCCAAAGTGGGACATATCTAGAGTACGACCTGCGGGGGCAGCACTTAAAACCTTCGGCGGTAGAGCATCTGGTCCAGAACCTCTTGTCGATTTGTTTAACTTCACCGTCTCGGTCTTTAGGGAAGCTCATGGACGTAAACTGTCCTCAATTGAATGCCACGATTTGTGCTGTAAGATTGCACAGATCGTCGTTGTCGGGGGTGTCAGAAGGTCCGCTCTCATCAGTCTCTCTAACCTCACTGACGATAGACTCCGACGATGCAAGTCAGGACAGTGGTGGGTTGACAACCCTCAGAGGGGCTTAGCTAACAACAGTGCATGTTATACAGAGAAGCCAGACTTCGAGGCATTTTTAAATGAGTGGAAAAGTTTATACGAGTCCCGTTCAGGAGAGCGAGGTATGTTCTCTAGAGTCGCAAGTCAAAAGCA
>UEXN01001227.1_pt3 | contig 14023 bp, 19 predicted proteins | sample 1796711 | NCBI WGS metagenome assembly UEXN01 (sample SAMEA4772470, study PRJEB27181) | metagenome | reverse complement strand
ATCTACTCTTTTAGCGAATCGTTTTCCCTTAGATGGCTTGCAAGCTTTCTTTTTCTTGGCTTCATCCATCGTGTCGGCACAAACAGGGCAATACTCTTCGTTTTCATCAATAGCATCAACCTCATAGGATTCCTGCTCGGCTTCTTGCATATTTAAAAAAGTTTCTACCTCTTCTGTAATGATCTTACTCAGTTCATTTTTAGTCATAGTTAAACTTTCCTTTTTTGCTTTCTTGCCCCAAGACTTTCCTTTGCCTTTCTCTTTACAAGCGCCAGGAGTTGGTCGGCAAGCAGGATATTTGGAACGCTTCTCACCTTCCTTGCGACCGCAGGACTTATAGCCACCGTCGCCGTCAGGAGAGTTACAATCCACCCAGCCCTTTGACTTACCTTTGGCGCCCTTGCGACCAAACCAATCCTTTAAAGAACTTTCCTTGCTTGATTCTGTGCCGGCTTTTTTCTTTTTTTCTTCAAGCGGCTCGGATTCTTCTAAATCAACGTTTTCGTTCTTTTTGCTTTTATTGCCCCAGTTGGCTGCTCCAACCTTGCGGCATTTTACGAGAGCACCAGAAGCATAAGCACTCGGCCATACTTTATAGCGTGATTTTACTTTGTTGTAACAAGCATCCTTTTTGGCTTTCTTCTTTTTCTTTTTTTTCTTCTTTTTTTCGTCAAGTCGTTCTTCATCGTCTGGTTCTTCAAAATCAAAACTTACTGATAACGACTCATCAAACGGTGGAATACCTTTGCCTTCTTCAAAAGTTATAATAACAGAAGGTCTAGATCCCTCATACGCTCGACCAGCTTCATAAACAGTGACATCTTTTACATCTGGGTAGTCTATGAATTTATCAAAGATAGCAGACCTTATCTCACTGAAACTTATTTCATAAGGCAGAGAGTTGATAAACTCTCGCACTTCATTAGACTTATAAAGCTTTTCAGCGTTGTTTTCTTCGTTTAGGAAACGATCCCAAGATTCAAGTAGTTTTTTCATAGCGTAATAAATAGTATTACTTAAGTGAAATCTTTTGGATCTCTATATTTCAAACGAACTTTCTCAGAGATCGGTATAGCTTCACCATCTCCGTCAATGCGAACGAACACCATTTGGGTGCTAACGACCGCTCGCTGGGTGCCGTTATATACAGAATGCCTTCTCGCCTCCATATTAAGCGTTAGAGAGGTTTTACCTACCTTGGCCACCTCTCCATATATCTTGATGATTTGACCGGGCCTAGCGGGCTTCTGGAAGGTCATAGAGGCTATGTGCTTTGTGACCATCCTAGGGGTGTCGGCAACTTGAGCGGCAAAAGCAGCAGCAGCCTCATCAAGCCACGCCATCATAATGCCGCCAAATAGGTTGCCGTGGTAGCCTACATCATTCTTCTTCACGAAATGCGTTGATATAAGTTCCATTAATAAGTTCTTTCTTTTTTAAGATTTCGCGATTGATCGCTTTTATGTGAGCGCATCCACCTGTCTGCTTACATAAGGAGTCAAGTTTTAGTTTAAGTTTTTCAACTTTTTCAAATAACTCATTTAGAGCAACACTGATTTCTTTAATTTCATTATTAGAGTCCATTTCTTTCTATTTCCTGTATCATCGCAAAGTGGGCGCCCGCGATCATTTTACGAATAGTTTCACTAAGAAGTAAAGTAGCATCGCGTTTGTTAGTCATAAATCCATTCTCCGAGAGAACTGCCGGCATATGAGTTTTTCGTAGAACATAAAAGTTTGCCCAACTTTCATTTGCTTTAGTCCCTCTATCTTTAAAAGGAGTATACTTAATAATCCAATCCTGTAAAGATTCTGCGATAACTCTACCTTTTGAACTTCTTACGTGATGAAACACGGACGCACCCTTTGCGTCATTGAAGTCAACACCATTTCCATAAGCATTAGCGTGAATAGAAATATAGATACAGTTTCTTTTTTCTTTATGAAGCTTGTTTGCTCTGCGAACTCGCTCTCTCAATGGAACATCTTTTTGAGAATCAACAATATCGATCACTTCTATATCAGTGGCCGCAGCCAGTTCAATGATATTATTAGTAATAGCTCTGTTTAGTTCGCCTTCGTAGAGAACTACGCCATCGCTAAACGCTGGTGACCTCTTTCCTTTTGTTTGATACACTCCATCAATCATTCCGCCGTGACCGGGATCCAGCAACCAAGTAAATCGTGACATTTATAATAATCTCCCAGTTATAAATACTCTTTCCATTTCTTATTCGCATCTCCCACTCTTTTTTTGATCATAGTACGATAAGATGGGGCAACTGGTCTGCGAATAAGTTTTACGGGAGCATTTTCCGGCATATAACTGCCTTTTTTCTGGTTACAGCCGCGACAAGCAGCCACAACGTTGTTCCATTTTGTTTTTCCTCCCTTTGAACAAGGAATAACATGGTCAATCGTTAGTTCATTCTCTTTAAAATGCTTTGAGCAGTATTGACATTGGTAATCATCGCGGAGAAAGATATTTCTTCTTACGCAAGGAACTTCAAAGAACTTTTCGTCAATATAACGGAAAAGAACGATAACAGAAGGGATTTGAAACGTTTCTTTGGCTGAATTGACCCAATTGTCGGTATATTCAGCAGCCCAAGCCTTTTTTAACCACGTTAAGAGAAACGCTTCCTGCCAGGAGATAACCTCTACCGGCTTAAACGAAGAATCTAACTTTAAAACGTTCATATTATCCATAAATCATTAAACAGGTCTGCTCTCTTTATAAGTAGAGAACATTCTATCAATAAAGGGATACATTCCAGAAAAATTAACACTAGCATCGTCGTGATGCAATGAGTGGTGATAGTAAGAGTGATTTTTGTGAGTTTTTTTATGAATCGCGAGATGATTGTAACTGTAATACAGAGAAAATGTAGCCATCCCTAATGAAAACGACAACGACACCATAGCGATCGACAAATAAATCAACACAAAGGCTACTCTTGCCCACAGAGGCACATATATGTGCTCGTAAAGCTTGTCTCCCTCTGGGTGTGCGTGATGTAATGTATGAAATCTACGAAAAAATCTTAAAGGACCCTTAGTCCCCAACTTTCCGTGAAAAATGAAGCGGTGATTAAGATAAACGAGCAATGCCGCCACAAAATGACCAAGAATAAATAAAGATATGACTTGAAATGTATACATAAATGTATTATACTGTCTACATCAACAAAACTAAAATGTTTTTAGAGCGGACTGTAAAGTATTTAGGATATGAGTGTATTTCGTAAACATGAGTCTATCGTAGACCGTGCCGCTAGTGACCGAACACGGCATAAAAAGAAGATTGAAAAGGCTATCAAAGAATCTATTAAAGATGTGGTAGCCGAAGAATCAATCATTGGTCAAAATGGAAAGAAAAAGATCAGAGTTCCTGTTAGGGGACTAAAAGAATACCGTTTTGTGTATGGATCTGGAAAAGAAAACAAAACTGTTGGCTCTGGTGGTGATCATCAAGTCAAAAGAGGGCAAAAAGTCGGGAAACAGAGAGCCAAACAAGGTTCTGCGCAAGGAACAGGTAAAGCATCCGACAAAAAAGGCGAGCAATATTACGATGTAGAGGTTTCTCTTGAAGAGTTGGCCGAATATCTATTCTCAGACCTTGAACTTCCCGATTTAGAGAAGAAGCAGTTTCGTTTTATTACCCAAGAGACAGTAAAGCGGAAAGGATATCGTTTTCAAGGCATTAGACCGCGACTTTCAAAGAAAGAAACGCTGAAAAGAAAGATTCGCCGCCAGAAAGTGGCCGAAAAAGTTGGAACATACGATCCAGAATCAGATGAGCGCTTTCCTTTTCACAAAGATGACCTAAAATATCACCACATCAAGCCAAAAGCAAAGGAAAACTCCTCTGCTGTAATCTTTTTCTTGATGGATGTGTCTGGATCAATGTCCACGGCACGAAAGTTCCTAGCAAGATCCTTCTTTTTCCTTCTGTATCAGTTTTTAAACCACAGATATGAGAAAGTTGAGGTTGTTTTTATCTCGCACTCGACATATGCGGAGCGCGTTAACGAAGATGACTTCTTTAAAGTTGGAACATACGGTGGAACAATCATTTCCAGCGCTCTAAAAATGCAAATGGACATTATTGAGAAGGAATATCATCCAAATGCTTGGAACATTTACACATTTTACTGCGGAGATGGCGAAAACTGGGCCTCAGACAACGAAAAATGTATAGATTTGTTTAGAGAAATCAAAGATGTTAGTCAGTTAACGGCTTATTGTGAGATCAATGAGAACTATGAAGGACTAGACGACAAGTCTTTGGAAGATGATAGCTTTAAAAGCAGCCCTTGGGCCAACTTTTCGGCTTGGAAGAACGAAGAACTAGACAACTTATGGGTAAAACTTAAGCCTGTTATTGATAAAAAGTTTAAAAGAGTGATGATTGGCGAGACAGATCATATCTGGATGGCGTTTAAATCACTTTTTGGTGGGAGTAAATAATATGAGTGACTGGACTGTTGCGGATCTACAAAGTTGGGACGACAAAATCTGCCAAGTAGGAAGAGAATTTGGCTTAGATTGGTTTCCAATTGATTATGAGATTATTGATTATGCTGAAATGTTGGGAGCGATGGCTTATACAGGTCTTCCAACACACTATCGGCACTGGTCTTACGGAAAAGAATACGAAAGAACACATACACTTTACAATATGGGACAGACTGGACTACCATATGAGATGATTATCAACTCAAATCCGTCCATAGCCTACTTGATGAGAGAGAATGCTCTTAATATTCACATCTTAACTATGGCTCACTGTGTTGGTCACTCTGATTTCTTCAAGCAAAACAGAATGTTTGCTCACACAGACCCTGAAAATATTATTGTAAGCTTTAAATCAGCAGCAAAATATGTTCGGCAGTTGATTGAAGACCCATCAATCGGTATTGAGAGGGTAGAAGCAATCTTAGATGCTGCTCATTCAATCAAATATCAGGTTCCAAGATACCCAGGCATAAAATACAAGTCTCGTAAAGAACTTATCGAGATTGAAAAAGATAAAATGGCTGAGGATGCTTACTACAACCCGGATCTCACAAAAGTTCCAATACAGCCAGAGTATAATCTTCTTCGTTTTATTGCCGAGCATAGCAAGAACCTTGAAGAATGGGAGAGAAACCTTATTCTTATCGTTGAGGAATCTTCAAAATACTTTATTCCTCAGGCACTAACAAAGATTATGAATGAAGGCTGGGCTTGTACCATTCACCAAAAGATTATCAATGAGTTAAATCTTCCTGATAGTCTTTATTTACCGTTTGTTAAACTTCATAACCAAGTTATACGTCCTCACCTTGGACAAATCAATCCATATCACTTGGGATACACTCTATTCCAGAAGATTATTGAAGAAAAAGGTTTTGAAGAAGCGATGACCATTCGTGAAGTTCATAATGATATTACATTTTTAAGATTCTATACTGATGAAGACTTTATGAGAGAGCACAATTATTTCTCTCATTCCTATAATAAGAAGCAGCAATCTAGTATAGTAGATGATATATCAGACGACGAAGGTTGGGAGGGTGTTCGTGACGCGATGATCACGAATGTAGGTCTCAATAGAATACCAGTCGTTTATGTGGACAATGTTGGGAAGAATAATATGTTATCTCTCATACACGAACACGACGGAAGAGATTTAGAAATGAATTATGCGCGCAAAGTATTTCAACACATTAAAGATCTTTGGCGCGATGAAGTGAAGTTATTCACAATTGTTGAAGAAGAAGTATGGGAGTTTTAACATGGGAGTTTTAGCATGACCACAACAAGTAAATTTCTCGAATCGGTTAGAGAACACCGTGAGAGTAAAAAAAGAGAAAAGTTCTCCGGGTACTTGGAAGATTACCTACAACTAATCGAGAAAGATAGGGGAATCCCCGCTCTTGCTCACAGAAGGCTACACGATAAGATCACGTCTCATGGGGTTACGGTCCTAGATGAGACAGATGGTCGTTGTAACAAGCTTTTCAACGGAGAAAATGTAAAGACATATGATTATTTCTCTGATCAGTTCTTCGGTATGGAGCGACCACTAGAAAAAGTTGTTCGCTTTCTTCATTCTGCCGCGATGAAAGGCGAGGAGAGCCGTCAGGTTCTTCTTTTACTCGGTCCGGTAGGTGCTGGTAAGTCTGCGCTCGTTGAACACATCAAGGGCGCTCTAGAGCAGTGCGATCCAATCTACGTTTTGGAGGGCTGCCCAATCCGTGAGGAGCCACTTCACTTGATTCCTCGTTCCTTGCGAGATGAGTTCGCAGAGACATATGGTATCAAGATTGAAGGCGACCTTTGCCCAATATGCCGTCACAGACTTTTGGAAGACCACGGTGGAGACTTTACAAAGTTTCCAATCACAGAAACATCCTTTTCTGTTCGTGGACGCAAGGGTGTCGGCGTTGTTCCTCCAATGGATCCAAACACACAGGACACAAGTCTCTTGATTGGCTCCGAGGATATTTCAAAACTTGATTTATATCCTGAGGATGACCCAAGAGTTCTTTCTCTTAACGGTGCTTTCAACGTTGGAAACCGCGGAATTGTAGAATTTGTTGAGGTTTTCAAGAATGAAATTGAGTTCCTACACACAATGATCACAGCAACACAGGAAAAGTCAGTTCCATCCCCTGGTAAGCAGGCGATGATTTACTTTGATGGTGTTATTCTTGCTCACTGCAACGAAGCAGAGTGGAACAAGTTCAAGTCAGAGCACACAAACGAAGCAATCCTTGACCGTATTGTTCGCGTGAATGTTCCTTACTGCCTTGAAGTTGATCAGGAAGTAAAGATTTACAAGAAGTTGATCGGACGATCTGACTTCGACAGCCACATTGCTCCGCACACTCTAGAAGTTGCTGCGATGTTCTCTGTTCTTTCTCGTCTCAAGCCTTCAAACAAGGTTGATCCCCTAACCAAGATGAAGATCTACAACGGTGAGGAGATTGTTGAGAAGGGTCTAATCAAGAAGGTTGACATTAGAGACCTCCGCGAGGAAGTTGAAGATGAAGGTATGACCGGCATTTCTACTCGCTTTATTATGAAGGCGATTGATGCTGCTCTTACTGACTCTGATAAGAACATGATTACACCGATTTCTATTCGGGAATCTTTAATCAAGCAGGTAAAAGAGCAGATTGTAAATGCTGATGAGCGAAGTCGTTGCTTGGCTTTCCTACAGAAGGTTCTTCACGAAGAGTATCTTTCTATTCTTGAGAAAGAGATTACAAAGGCATTCGTTACAGCATACGAAGAGCAGGCAGAGTCACTTTTCAATAACTACCTTGACCATGCTGAGGCATATGTTAACAGCACAAAGGTTAAGGATCGTGTAACAAACGAAGAAATGGAAGCAGACGAGAAGTTCTTATCTTCCATTGAAGAGCAGATTGGTATCAAGGGGTCAGCGAAGAATAACTTCCGCGCTGATATTACTTCTTACATGTTCGCGAAGCTTCGTCGTTCAGAGGTTATTGATTGGAAGTCTTACGGTCCTCTAAAAGAGGCGATTGAGTCCAGGCTCGTAGCTTCTGTAAGGGATATTTCCAGAATTGTTACAAAGTCCAAGTCCAGAGATGTTAAGCAGCAAAAGAAGTTTAATGCGATGGTACAGACTTTGATTGATAACTATGGTTATAATGAGGATTCTGCTGAGGAAGTGATTAAGTTTGCTTCCAACAACTTATGGCGCGATTCATAGACTCCCAGTCCCACTAGCCAGTGCGCCAATTTAGAGGGGGTCGGTTTCGGCCCCCTCTTTTTTTACCAAGGATAGGGCACCTTTCTTACACCACTGGAAGGTTGTAGAATCTAAGTGATTAAAGGCAACACGATACCAAGGATTCTCTGGATCAAGGTCGGCAAAAATATCCAAGACAACGCCAATTTGTTTTGTATGCCCCCAAATAACTAAATCACCAACCTTCATATAAGAATAGAAACTTAATGAAAAGTTTCGTCGTCACCCCCATGAATATTAAAGAGGTCGGGCAGATCGTCCGCGCCAACCATATCGTGATCATTGGATAGAATTAGTTCTTGTGTTCCGGTATCAACATAAACAGAGATGTAATCGTTTTGAGTGACCCTTCGCATATCATCCAAGGAAAGAGCCATGTCTCCATACTTAACGACAAGAGCGGTCAGCACAGAAGCCATAAGCGGGGCATCTTGATCGAACGGCACACGCCCATCAGGACCGAGTTCGATCGCGCCGGTTTGCGCGGCAATTTTTTTCTTAGCTTCCGCGACTAATTTTTCATTTTGCTCAATGCGTTTAATAACGTCGTTAGCTTGCTTTTTGAGACCAAGGCGCACTGTTTCATTAATATCTTTTTGGATTAGCAATTCTTTGGATACTTTTGAGTTCAACGTTCGTGCCTGCCAGAGCAAGATTGCGATAACGGAATATACAACAATAAGTATAATATGCATGTTACCTATAACTAGTTCGCCGTCGCACGTTAGGTATTAAACATTATCCACAGCAAAGAGAAGACGTAGGTAGTAAGACATCCCCAGAAGATTATTTTTGTAAGGTTAAAGTTGCCTTTATTAAAATCATTCATAGCGCCTTTAACTAGTGCGCTTAATCCTCAAAGATAGAAGAATCAATAATAATCAAACGGCCGTCTTTATTATAGCCAAGATTTTTTTGTCGCAACTCAGAAGAAGATATATCAAACTCAGTCATAGCCTTAATAAGTTCGATGAACGCGGGAGAGCCAACCGCGGCAAAATTAGGCAAATGTTCTTTAATCCAAGATACAATCTCTTGATCACGATAAGACATATAAATAGAGTTTTCACGGTCTTTACGCGCCAACTGTGAGGCGCCCATCGCGATAACATACATTAACTCATCAGCAGATGCTGGATTGATACTAAGGTAATCGTCATCATATCGATCAATAATATACTTTGAGACGCCCGGGAATGTGTCGCGAAGAGCGTTGTAGTATTTTTCAGAGAAAGCGTTCTCGGCAACGGCAACATTATCCATATAAATCCACTTATAATCATCAGCATGAGCATAAGTGCGTGGTGCTAGCAAAGGATACTTTGTAAAAAGCATAGCATCGTCTTTATTCATTTTATTGTTATCACTATGCCCTCTGGCTACCTTCAATATAATGTCTGGATTATCTCTAAAACCGTATACGGTCCGGAACGCTCCTGCACCAAGCCTTATAGCCTTTCTTTTATTATCCAAATCTATAAGAAACTTTTGTATGGCCACCGATCTTGTTAACGGCTTTGGGTCTTCGAAGCGCTGATCCGCTGTAAGTCTCTCTGGATATTCATCGAAAGCTTTTAATTCTTCAATGTAAGGAAAGTATTTGGCTTCTTCCTTAACTTTCTTTGCTTCGCTAAGTACTTCTTTCCATTGCCAGTGCCATACTGTGTCTGTGATGTTCATTATTGCCAAAACTCCCCTTGATACTTCTCACCTACTGAATCTAGGGTTCCAAAATATCCGTCACCGATCATCCCATTGACAGCATCGTAATTGAAGCCCATCATGGCCGCCAGTATAATTCGACCGCTACGACCATTGCCGTCACCAAAGGGATGGATTAACTCATACACAGTATGAGCTTCAAAAGGGTTATCCCAGCTTTGTTTCGACCACCAGCTCAGCGCATTGCCTACGTCCTTTGAGGGCACATATTGTGTTCCGCCCGCGGAGTGGGCCTCGATACCTGACCGCAAGACCCCGGGTCGCGCCGGGGGGTCGAGAACATCGGATCCCATTGCGGTGTGTATCTTTATGACATCGCTGGGAGAAGTGGCTCCACTCTTGGCGGCCGCGATACCTGCCAGGTGCGAGACAATGTATTTGTGGTTGGGGCCCCATGTTCGAATATAACTGAGGCTTTCTCCAGCCTGATAGGCTTCAACAGCTTCCTTCACGTCCCCGGGGTCTAGATTATACCCTTCGATCTCATTTGACCGAACAATAAAATCCACTAGCCCTTGGCCTGAATTGGCTTCTTCCTTAACTTTCTTTGCTTCGTTCAGTGTTTCTTTCCACTTCCAGTGCCATACTGTATTTGTAATCTTCATTATTGCTCCATTTATAACTAGTTTATTTGCTTTTTATAAGTCCCGCATTTTTTTCGGCGGATTTTTTGGGCCTCCTTACTTTTTCCGGAAGTATCCGCTCTCCAGCATTGAAACCAAAAGGCCCATAGCGATTACCCATACTCCCAGTATTGCTATAATGTACATATGTTTCTCCTAACATGCTATAAGTATGCTCGCTAAACCCCGGAAGCCTAGCAAAAAAATCTCAGGAAATTTGGTACGAATTGTTGACGTACTAAGGCGCCTAAATAGGGTCCAAGTTACCATAAGCACATACATTGGGCGCCGCCCACGCCCCCGGGGGAGGGGGGGACTACCCTAGTCTTTTAAGTTTTGCCTATTTTATAAGTGGCTGAAAACGTTAAGGTTTTATTAGGTGCGCGCTTAATGATGATAGAACACAAGACAAAAAAAAACCCCCGCCGAAGCGAGGGTTCTTTAGCCAACATTGGCTAGCTAGGCGCTAGCTGTTGCTTCGCTTGTATCCGCGCTTGTGAAGGGTGGTAGCGTAGAGACGGAACGTAACGCCGTCGTCATCCTCGTTAGATGCTGCCGCTTCAGTTGCCATCGCCAACTCATCTTTGAGTTCGCCAACCTTAGCAACGTTCGCCGGGTCAATACCCAATGCACGACAAGCCGAGATAGCACCTTCGAGCTTAGATGCGATCGCACCAACGGAAGCTGCATTGTCCGCGGATCCCGCGCTGAAGCTCATGAACAGACCGCCCGCCTTAACCAACTTAGTGGTCGCCGGTACGTTGCCGTTCTGCGTTTCCAACATAAGCGCGGTACCTTCTGCGTTGAGATCCTCGTGTGAATCTTGAATGTATTGGAACGCGGTTCCAACAGAAGAGAAGCACACCATATCCTTAGTTTGGGAATCGGAAGCGATCCAGATGATGGTTGGGTTGGACTTGCGGCTTGTGTTCTTTGAGTTGGTCATAACTTTGTTTTTCTTTCTTCTCTCGTTTGAGGTCGGGCTCATCCCTTCCATGTGTCTATTATAGCATACGAGCGCGCATATGTCTATCATTGGGGTCTCGATAAAGAGGTCACTTGAACCTCTTAGGAGCCATTTGGGGGCTTTCTGTAAGTGCCTGTATTCATTAGGGTTTTATTAGGTCGCGCCTTAAAGGAAATAGGCCGGGAATGGCTGTCAAGTACTTTCTTCAATTGATCACATTGTTATATGGTTGATTTCACCTTTCCCCGAAACATGCTTGTGCCTTGCATATGTTACGGCAAAGTGCCGTGATATGCTTGTATGCCGCATTTGTTACGGTTGCGGGGTGCAAATGTTACGGTTTTGGGGGGTGCCCTTTATACGCCAAAGCATACTAACAACAATGTGAACATTCATAGAATGCTGCAATCCAAACATTATCTATTTATTTAATCACCCATTCGACCTTTCGGGACATTACCTTTAAGCGATGTTGAGTGGTGGCGCAGGCTGAGGGTCCCGTGGGATCCCAAAGTCGAGTAGTAGGAAAACTATAATGGGGCAAAGCAGATTTGTTTGTAGACCACTGAACATTTACAGTATCAAGATTGTCTTTGTTTACTTCTACTACAATCCCAAGGATAAAACCAGTGAAATCATTCATGCCTCCTTTGGGAGAAATCTCCTCAACTGTGACCAAATCTCCTGGCTGAACATCCAAGAGATATATTGACTGATTTTTCTGTGACTTTTTCTTGTATGTTCTCGCTGACTTTTTCTGTGAAGATTTCTGTGTCGTTTTTTGTGACTTTTTCTCTACCGTTTTCTGTGACTTTTTCTTCTGTGTTTTTTTCTTATTGCCCCACGTTGTCCAACAAGCATTGGCGCATACAACATTGCCTGACTTTGCTGTGAACTTTTTTGCATTGCAATGCTTGCACTGTGGAACTGAACTTATACTATTGCTTTGACTTTGAACAAGAGAAGATATTGTGTTTGATGAAACTTCTTTTGTTATAACTCTCCAATGATTCTCTCTATTGATGTATACAAGTTTTGCCTTTGCTTGACCACAAATCTTGTTTGTATTTTTATCAATCCCAGAGTCAACAACAATCCGCACAAACTTTTCTGTTGAATGTTTGCGTGAATAAATGATCGTATTCCCCCGCGCATTGCTTTTGTGCTGGGTGAATCCATCTTTTTTGAGGAATGCTTTTCTTTGTACTGTGCTCATTTATTTGTTGTTCTCTTCTACTGATTGAATGACGATCAAATCTTCTTCTGTGCAAAGTTCTGGATCAATGCCTTTTTTCGACCAATGAACTGTGTATAAGATAAACCAGCCCCGGTGACGATGGTCGCTGCTATTGGTGATTATCCCAATCCCAAGGTCGTTCACAATATCGTTATATTCTTTTTGTGCTTTTGAATCTGTCATTGATGAGTAAGTTGCCCCAATGACAGATTCAAATGATGGTTGCACCAAATCACCAACTTGCATTTAAAACCTTTAAATCTTTGAGGAAGCATCCAACATTGAACTTTTTAAACTGAACTCGATAAACCGTATCATGTCTCTTTTCGAGGGAGCCGAAGAGCCAGATATCTGTAACAATGCCTATACCATAGTATTGATTGCTTACCAAGTCACCGATCTTCACTGATTACTTCCAACTTGATCGAATCTTCGTATGTATATAATTCGTTTGTCCAAATCACCAACACCCGATCTCGTATGCCGTCGCGCGTTGGCCCAATAATATCGACCGTGTTTGGTTGAATGCACTCGCCGCGCTCTGCTTTTGATACTTTGAACGCTTGACGGGCTCCATAGTAATCTTTCTCAACCTTCGTGATAATACCAAGATGCGGAGTGTTCTTCAATCTTACCAAGTCACCAATTTTCATTTATAATGTCCAGAGAATAATAATCAAAAAGATGCTCATGGGTTCCTATAAGAACCCGCACTAAAGGTGTCTTGCCGGGTTCATAACGGCGCTTTCGACCCAACACGATACCAACCTTGTCCCAACGAGCGATGGTGGAGCGGTTCTTCAATCTTACCAAGTCACCGATCTTCACTTACAACCTCCAACTCTTCCTTATGGAACCACCGTTCGTCGGTACGACGAAAACGAACAGGGCTACACCACTCAACGTGAAGATTCGCACCAAAGGTGCCGTTGCCGAACTGCTCAATGATGATTCCAACGTATTTGAGGCGAGGGTGGTTTCGACGGTATCTTACCAAGTCACCGATCTTCATTTGCTTTTCTTTCTCAAATGCTCTTCATCTGCCCATGCTGGGTTTGTGGCGAATGATTTGCCCTTGCGAGGGATCCAAAGAACTTGAAGGAGTCTTCTTTGGTGTTCGCTTGTTCTTGCTTTCTTTGCAATGATAACACCTGTCCACGTACCTGCTGAAGTTGTTACCAAATCACCGATCTTCACTTACAACCTCCAAGTTCTCAAAGTAAAACCAAGCCGAGAAACATCGGGCAGAACCATGAAACCGAGTATAACAAAGTCCTTTGATATCATCTATCTTTGTAACAATACCCAAACCGTAGTGCTTGCTTCTTACAAGGTTCCCGATCTTCATTTATTTTATGTTCTCGATGATGAAGTAAGCGCCCAAAAGCTCGCCGCCGATGAGCCAATACATTGCAAAGTAAATCGCCATGAAGTGCTGCGTTATATCAACGTTAAATCTTTTTAGAAGAACATCAACCAATTCGAGTTGCACCCAGAGAACGAAGAAAATAATTCCGATAACAACCCACACACTAATGAATGCTGTAATGTCCATTTTCTATCCTTTAAGCCGAGCAACATCTTCCTCGGTCAACCCAAGAGATTCAAGCGCCTTTTGACGTTCGGTCTTCTTTGGGGTTTTGACCTTTGCTGTCTTTGTTGGCTTTGAAGAAACAATATTAGCCTTTTTTCTTTTGTAATCTGCC
>UEXN01002234.1_pt1 | contig 14033 bp, 15 predicted proteins | sample 1796711 | NCBI WGS metagenome assembly UEXN01 (sample SAMEA4772470, study PRJEB27181) | metagenome | reverse complement strand
GTAGATTGGGCGGCGGCTACTGCACCGACGCTAACCGCGACAAATAACGGTGTCGATATTTTTGTGTTCTTTACGAACGATGGCGGCACGACTTATTACGGCTTCACTGCTGGGCAGGCAATGGGATGAGTTTTACTGCACGAAAACTTATGTCTGCTTCTGGTGGTGCTGATGAAGTTTTGAACGTAGAGGATGTGTTCAGCACTTATTTGTATACTGGGAATAGCTCTACACAAACGATTACCAACGGCATTGACCTTGCTGGCGAAGGTGGGTTGGTTTGGACTAAAGGCAGAACCAGTGGAGCTACCTCAAACAATAGTCTATTTGATACTGAGAGAGGGGTGCATAAATGGTTGAAATCCAATTCTACCCAAGCTGAACTAACTTACACAAATACACTTACCGCCTTTAACTCAAACGGGTTTACTTTAGGCAATAACAATCAACTAAATTACACAAACGAAGATTATGTTTCATGGACATTTCGTAAAGCCCCGAAGTTTTTTGACATAGTGACTTATACCGGGAATGGAGCAAATAATAGAAAAATATCGCATAATCTAGGAAGCGCACCGGGTTTCTACATTGTGAAGCAGGTTGACGATGGCCGTACTTGGAATATTTATCACAGAGGCTTAAACGGTGGAAGCAGCCCAGAGGATTTTGTCCTTGTTTTCGACAGAGACGCACAAACAGACGCAGATTATTGGAATGATACAGCGCCGACATCTACTGAGTTTACTATAAACAACTATACCCCCATTAATGAATCAGGGGGTTCCTATATAGCCTACCTATTCGCCCACAACGATGGTGACGGTGAGTTCGGCCCTGATGCTGACCAAGATATTATCAAGTGCGGTTCATTGAGCTTAGACAGTAATGGTTTTACTACAGTAGATGTAGGCTTTGAGCCTCAATGGGTTCTGGTTAAAAGCTATGAATATCAATATCAATGGCGACTCCTTGACGTGCAACGTGGTGCTAATGCACTTTCTGGTGTTTCTACATCAACTGGCAGTTATAGAGCGGAAGCTTTGTCGCCAAGTGAAAATTTCGCAGAGTCTACAGACTCAACTTACGTTATAGCTCCAAACGCTACTGGATTTTCGTTTAATGCACCCGGTTTGGCGGGATCGCAATACGACGGTCATGTCTACGTAGCCATCCGCCGTGGTACTAAAGTTCCTGAAAGTGGTACTGAGGTGTTTGCTATTGATGAAGGTGATGGGGTCGGCGCAGTTTCAGCTTATACATCGGGTTTTCCAGTAGACTTCGCTATAGATAGGACGGCTACGGCAACTTCGCCTAATTATGTTGGTACTAGACTTAGACAAGCTTACAGAATGCAAACAGATTTCTATGATGGAGAGGCATATGAAAGTGCTTACTATTTTGACTACATGGAAGGGTGGAGAAAGTTTGCTAGGGCAGCAGGGAACTACTCATGGATGTGGAAAAGAGCGCCGAAATATTTCGATGTGGTGCCTTATTTGGGGAACTCAACAGCAGGACGCACTGTAACTCATAACCTTGGTGTTGTGCCTGAGATGATGTGGGTGAAGAAAACAAGTGCAGGAGGCTATTGGCGTGTGTACCATAAGGGTTTAAACGGCGGCACTAATCCAGATCATTACGGGCTTAATTTAAACGAAAATGTTGTAGAGTATAACGATAATTTATTATGGAATGATACTGCACCAACGGCATCTGTTTTTACTTTAGGTACACAAGGTAACGTAAACTTTAATGGCACTCCATACCTAGCCTATCTCTTCGCAACCCTAGCTGGCATTTCTAAAGTAGGTTCAGTAACTCATTCTGGAACAACAAACGTGGACTGTGGCTTTAGCTCAGGCGCTAGGTTTGTGCTTTTAAAGCGCAATGACGCAGCAGGCGATTGGTATGTTTGGGACTCTACACGAGGAATAGTAGCAGGAGACGATCCTTACATAGTTTTAAATGACACTGCGGCACAAGTGACAAACACGGACTACATTGACCCACTTTCGTCAGGTTTTACCATCACGGATGATTTTACTGATGGTGACTATATCTTCTACGCAATAGCATAATCAAACCCACTTGAAAGGATCAATCTTATGGGCGAATACAGACACACAGAAACAGGTGAAGTTAAATCACAGGGAGAGTGGCGAGGGATAAACAAGAATATATCTATGCCACGAACATGGAATACTAATGTACTAGAGGCTCTTAGTTTAGAAGCTGTACTCCCAAGCCCAGCAGCTACTACAACACAGTACCAAACATCAGTTCGTGATGGAGTTAAGAAAGATTCATTAGGCAACTGGGTAGAAAAGTATGTTGCAAGAGACATGTTTGCGGACACAACTGAGGACGGAGTAACAACGACCAAAGCAGAACATGAGACAGCATATCAGAAAACACTTGATGCCAACGTAGCAAAAGCTAACCGGCAGACGCGAGACAACCTGCTATCAGCCACGGACTTCTATGCTCTAACGGATGTACCTATGGACGCGCCAATGACGACCTACCGTCAGGCTCTACGTGATCTTCCGAGTCATGCCAACTGGCCTAATCTAAAAGACACTGATTGGCCTACTAAGCCAGCAGCAAGTTAGAAAGTAGCGTAGATAAATGCTTGGATTTTCTCCACTAGCAGCGTCACCCATAGCCGCACTAAACGATCCGTTAATCGTTGCGCAGCCTGCAGTTGCTGTTGGGGCTATAGGTACGGTATTTGTTACTGGAGATGTAGTTGTGCTTCCTGCAGGCGTGGCTGCAATTGGAGCAATAGGAACTGCTAGTGCTGTTGGTTCTACTGTTGTGCTTCCTGCAGGTGTAGCTGCAAATGGAGTCGTAGGTGATGTAGACGTTTCAGGTGCGGCTATAGTGCTTCCTGCTGGCGTAGCCGCAGATGGAGATATAGGTTTACCGACTGCCACAGGATTTGCTAGAGTAATTCTTACAGGTGTAGCTACAAATGGAGCCGTAGGTGACGTAGACGCTTCGGGCACCGCGTTAGTATTGCCTGCAGGTGTGGTTGCAGATGCTCCATTAGGAACGGTCACTGTTAACATAAACACTAGAATTATTCCAACACCTGTAGTAGCCTTTAGCAAGACAGGTGAGGTTATTGTTAGGATAAACGCTCCTGTTGCTGTAACAGGACTTGCAGCTAGTGGGGCAGTGGGCCAAACGTTATCTTGGCAAGAGATAGATGATTCACAAACGCCACCTGACCCTAACTGGCTACCTATAAATTAGATGAGGTTACAATGGCAACGCAATTTACACCTATATTAAAACTGGCCCTACCTGTTCAAGGGGAGTTAACAGGTAATTGGGGTGACGCCGTAAACGATAATATTACTTCTATGATAGAAGAAGCCGTTGCGGGGCGTTCTGTAATCAATACTTGGTCTACAAATTCAGCAACATTATCTGTAGCCGATGGCACTTCTGCGTCTTCTCGTTCAGCTATGCTCACACTTACAGACACGAGCACGTCACTTAGTGGTGCAGGTACAGTTATATGTCCCGCAGCTAGTAAAATGTACATTATGCAGAACCTTACCGCGCAGACAATTACGTTAAAAACAGCTTCAGGAACTGGAGTTGCGATACCAGCAACAAAATCTTCCTTGTTGTTTTGCGACGGTACGAATGTAATTGAGGCCGTTACTAACGTTACTTCGTTGTCTATTGGTGGTAGTACGCTATCGCTTGCAGGCAATCTTTCTACTTCTGGAGCCAATGCTCTAACTCTTACTACCACTGGAACAACAAATATAACCCTTCCAACTACAGGTACTTTGGCTACTATTGCTGGTACGGAAACATTAACAAACAAAACGTTAACCGCCCCTACAATTAACGGGGGGACTATATCAAGCATAACAGATTTAGCTATTGCCGATGGAGGTACAGGCGCTAGTACGGCCAGTGCGGCCCTCACGGCTTTGGGAGGTATTGGTTCGGTTGCTGCAGACACATCTCCGCAATTAGGCGGTACGTTGGATTGCAACGGAAACAATATAGAATTTACCTCTCAAGAAGCTCGTTTTGGGCAAGGTAATACGTTTGTAGTGTCGCATACCGGCGCAGCTACCATGATAAATGGTACAGGTAATTTTACAATTCAAACCGACAATGACTTTGCTGTAAAGTCTGCAAATGGCGCAGAAACCATGTTGTCAGCTACCAAAGACGGCAGCGTTGTGTTAAACCACGACAACAGTACAAAAATATCTACTACAGCTGGTGGGGCTACCATAGAGGGTAACTTAGGAGTTTCCGGTACTGTAGATGGTGTTGATATTGGGGTTAACATACCTGCCACTTTAGGTTCCGCAGGACAGGTTTTAACAGTTAATGCTGGAGCTACTGCAGGCGCATGGGCAGATGCAACCTACAAAGGGTTAGTAAAGTTAGGAATTTCTACTAGCAGTAACTCACTTACAAACCTTACAACAGACGGCAGCACTCCCAGCACTAGCAACCAGATACTAATAGCAGTAAACACTGCCACTGCCATAACAGGAACTGTAGTTATGCGGCAACAAGTAGGCGGCGGCACTAATACCGCTGCATGGGAAGTTAAGTCGCTAGTTCGCAGAGAGGCTAGCGGAGTATGTGTAATTGTATATCAGACAATAACAGCTTTATCTAACGCAGGTTCGTACACCAACCCTGTGTTATTAGCTGCGGGGTTATCTGCTGCAGGAGTGTTGCAGGTACAAGTTACGGGTAAAACAGGAGAAAACTTACAGTGGAACGCGGACTTAACTACAAATAACGCAGTATACGCATAGGGTTACAAGTATGGATTTAGAGGATCGTGTAGGCGCATTGGAGCGGGATATGACAGCTATACAAACTGAAGTTCGTATACAGTTTAAAGAAGTATTTACACGCGTCAAACGGCTTGAGACGGTGCTTATAGCAACAAGCGGTGCAACCATTATCATGCTGTTAACAATTCTTAGTCGTATGGGGTAGGCATGTGGCACACGTTTTTGTTCTTATACTATATATCGGCATAGGAGCAGAACGTGCGGCAATAAGTAGTGACTTATATTTTAAAAGATTAGATATATGTAATTGGTATGCCGAACACTTAGTTAGGCGATTCGGGTATCCCGAAACAAGAGATTACGGTACAGCTTATTGTGTACCTAAGTCAGTCGATCCTAGTAAGGTAAAGATTTATGATTGACCCTGTAACAGCATTTGCAGCAGCCAACGCAGCGTTTAAAGGCGTGAAGATGTTAGTTGGTGCTGGTCGTGAAATGCAGGACGTTAGCAAACAGCTTGGGCAGTGGTATTGCGCTGTTGCAGATATAAGCAAGGCAGAAACCCAACGTAAAAATCCAACGTGGTTAGATAAAAAAACGCACGGAACCGACAACATAGAACAAGAAGCTATGGACATCGTGATCCGTAAGAAAACTTTAATGGAAAAAGAAAAAGAGATTAAGTTCATGCTGGACTACAGGTTTGGTTTGGGAACTTATGATGAGATGTTAGGTATGCGTCGTAAGATACGCGCAGAGCGTGAAGAAACGGTGTATCGTGCTATGGAAGCTAAACGGCAAATACAAAATAATATGGCTATAGGTGGGTTAAGTTTGGGTATAGTGTGTATGTTAGGTGGTGGTGTGTATCTAATAATGTTGGCTACACAGTGATAAATGCGTTAATACTATCAGTAACACTTGCGGGGGTTGCTAATCCAACTCATGTGCAATGCCACCTGTGGAAGAGGTTTACAGATGCAAACGATCAAAAAGTTTGTGTGTACAGGTTTACAGCAGGGTATGGTGGATTGGGTTATCACTACCCTACAAAAAGTTTTTCCGAGTGTCCCAAGGTGTTTAGTTGCCTTTACGAGAAAAAAGACAAACGCCCTAGTCTATCGGAGATACTGGACGGTTTGAAAGGAGGTTTTTAATGACAATGGACAAGTTCTTGGCGTGGAGGATCATGCCTAGACTAATGATGTTAGTGATGACTGTTATGTATATTCGTGTTATTGAATGGTTTATGTCGTTACCACAGGATGTTGTAAGTACGCAAGCAACCGCACTTACTGCAACCGTAACGGGTGCTATGACAGGTGCCTTTGCCGTATGGTTAGGATCAGAAAAATGATAACACTATTAGGTAGTTTGCTAGGGTTCGGCAGTTCATTTCTGCCAGAAGTTTTAAATTATTTTAAAGCGAATCAAGCGCAAAAACATCGTATGGAAATGATGCACCTTGAAACAGAACTAGCGCAAAAACGTTCAGAGATGAAGCTGGTTGAGTTAGATAAACAGGCTGACATTGAAGAAACAAAAGGGTTGTATTTACATGACAGTTCTATTGATGCTGGAGGTTTTATCAACGCCCTGCGTGGGTCCGTTCGCCCCGTTATCACTTATATGTTTTTTGCTTTATTCATTGCCACAAAGGTTGTGATTATGGTGAAGGTAACACAGGCTGGTGGTGATTGGATGCAGGCTGTTGAACTTATGTGGGATGCGGAAACGGCTGGATTAATGAGTGCAGTTTTAGCGTTTTGGTTTGGAAATCGTGCAATATCTAAATATGCGAGGAAGTAGTTATGGGATACAGATTAGGAAAACGAAGCCTGTCAAGGCTAGAAGGTGTAAACGAAAGGCTGGTAACTGTCGTGAAGTACGCCATAGGCGTTACGAAACAGGACTTCTCGGTCATTTGCGGATTGAGGACAGTAGAGGAGCAACGTGCTTTAGTCGCAAAAGGTGCTTCGCAAACCATGAAAAGCAAGCACATTGATGGCAATGCTGTAGACCTAATGGCTTACTGTGATGGTGGCGGTCGTTGGGAGTTAAACCTATATGATGAAATAGCAGATGCTATGAAAGAAGGTGCCGAAGCCGCAGGGGTTAAAATACGGTGGGGCGCTGCATGGACTATTGATGATTTTGGAGATTATGATGGTACTGCTGAACACGCTATGACATCATACATAGACACAAGAAGGTCGCAGGGACGTAGACCGTTTATTGATGCGCCACACTTTGAACTTATGCCCCAAGATGTTACAGTAAAAGTTGATCCGCTTCCCAGTATGTCTAACCTTACTCAATAGGTGATTTATGCCGCTTAGAAAACTTCAGTTTACCCCCGGAATAAACCAAGAAAAAACGCGTTATTCTGCTGAAGGTGGGTGGTATGATTGCGATAAAGTTAGGTTTCGACAAGGGTTTCCTGAAAAAATTGGGGGGTGGTCACGTATATCTGTGGCTACTTTTGAGGGTGTGTGTAGATCATTGTGGAATTGGGTTACGTTGGGTGGGTTAAATTTAGTGGGTCTTGGCACTAATTTAAAATTTTATATTGAATCTGGTGGCGCATATACAGATATAACCCCTCTTCGGGCTACGGTAACACTAACCAATCCGTTTACCACACAAACGGGAGCAAACGCTAACGTCGTAACCGTTACAGATGCAAACGGTGGGTACATTGACGGAGATTTTGTAACTTTTTCAGGATCAGGAGATGTAGGCGGTATTGCTGCTAGCGTATTAAATGCTGAACACCGAATAACGTACACGGCAGGTAACACATACACCATAACGTTGTCTCAAAACGCTAGCTCTGTTGCTACGGGCGGGGGTACAGTCACGGCAGCGTACCAGATAAATGTTGGCCCTACATTGTCTGTTCCGTTAACTGGGTGGGGAAGCGGTAGTTGGAGCGCCGGTAGTTGGGGGTCTGGCGGTTCTTCTTCGTACCCTTTACGGTTATGGAGTCAAGCAAACTTTGGCGAAGATTTAGTATTTGCGCAACGTGGCGGGGCTGTTTATTATTGGGATGCTTCCTCGGGACTTACTACTCGTGCAGTGTTGTTATCTAGCTTAAACCCTGCGGGTGCTGTACCTTCAACAACAAACAGAATATTAGTATCTGATGTCAGTAGGTTTGTGTTCTGTCTCGGTGCTAACCCTTATCTAGGAGCCACGTTTGACCCAATGTTAGTGCGGTGGTCTGACCAAGGAGATGCAACAAACTGGGTTCCCTCGGCTACAACACAAGCTGGCGGTCTATCCTTATCTATTGGCACCGAGATTGTTGCGGCGATTCAGTCACGACAAGAGGTCTTGGTATGGACTGACGCTGCTTTGTATTCTTTACAGTTTATTGGAGCTGATTCAGGCGTGTGGGGCGCGCAGACGGTAGGTGAAAACATATCTATTGCCTCTCAAAACGCTGTAGCTTTTGCAAATGGTGTTTCTTATTGGATGGGCAAAGACAAATTTTATAAATACGACGGACGTACACAGCCGTTACGGTGTGATGTAAAACGCAGCGTCTTTAACGACTTTAACTCGTTACAGTACGAACAAGTTTTTGCAGGTACAAATGAGGGCTTCCACGAAATATGGTGGTTCTATTGTTCAGCAAACACCAATTCTTTAGATAAATATGTCATATACAACTACATAGAAGACACATGGTATCATGGAAACTTAGCTCGTACTGCATGGTTAGATTCAGGACTACGAGATTTTCCACTAGCCGCTACATATAGCAACAATTTGGTCAATCACGAAGAAGGCATAGATAATAACGAGTTAGGTACAAACACTCCTATTGCCGCTACAATATCATCTGCAGAGTTTGATATTGAAGACGGAGACAGGTTTTCTTTTGTTCATCGTGTAATGCCAGACCTTACCTTTGATGGGTCTACAGCCGCAGCGCCTGCAGCTACTATGACACTAAGGCCGTTGAACAACTCAGGATCAGGGTACAACAATCCTGCATCTGTAGGCGGGTCTAACATTGGCTCGGTAGTGCGCACGGCCACTGTACCTATTGAACAATTTACAGGACAAGTTAATACACGAGTACGAGGGCGGCAAATGTCGTTTACTGTGGCTTCTACAGACGCAGGCGTTACGTGGCAGTTAGGCGCACCTCGTATAGACGTACGTCCAGACGGGAGACGGTAATGGCTAACAATGAATTTATTGTTGGGTTTAAATCTCCCGCCCTTCCATATCCTCCTACAGAATACAGTGCGGCAAACCTAGAAGAATTTAATAGAGTATTGCGTTTGTACTTTAACCAAGTAGACAACGCGTTACGAGACGTGTCGGCAAAAAATGAAGCTGAAGCGCAAGTGTGGTTTTTTAATTAATGGCCAATGTATATAAAACTGTAGTCGATGATGTGTCTACGACAGTAGATCGAACGTTGTATACTACTCCTTTGGGAACTACAGCAATATTTAATTCTATTCTTGTGTGTAACGACAATGCTGCAGACGATGACATGACAATTTCTATACGAGTAAGTAATACACCACACCCGATGTTTTTTGGAAAGACGTTTAGCGCAGGGACTACCACGCAATTGTTAACCGCCCCGTTAGTCGTAGAATCAGGAGACGCCATAATACTCAATGCGCAAAATGGCGGTAGGCTACACGTTGTAGCTAGTGTTTTGGAGGTAACTTAATTTGAAACGTTACACCGTTGTTGACAGCAATAAAACTAAGTTGCCTGCTCCTGAAATACTTATGAGAGCGGTGGATCAAGCTAATACAAACTCAGATATGGACAAGTTACCTCTACAGGTAAAAATGGCTGCTGTAATGCAGCAAATAGCAATGCCCGGAACCGAAGTAATACACATAGGTAACACAGTATATATTGGCAACGTTGGCAAAGGGAGACTTAAAACGCACATACATTGGTATGGTAATAACCTAGACACTGGTGCTAATTACTTAAAAAATACTGTTGAGTTTATGAAAAAACTTAAACAAAAAGGTATGACTCATGCTACTACAGACATTACGCCAAACCCACCAAAAATAATTGATCTTACTAACGAATTAATAAAACAGCTTAATAAATTAGGTATGCAGGCGTTTTTAGGTGCACCTAAAGACAAAAGTTATTACAGGCTCTACGTTCGATTTGTCCCTAAAGTAAAGGATCGTGAACAATGAGTTGGGTTGTTAGAAAAATTAAAAATGAGATTATTGAGCCTGTTTTAGATTTAGGACAGGACATTATTGATTTCGCTGTAGATGAAGTTATTGACCCTGTTGTTACAGCGGTTGGCGACATAGTTGATTACGCTTTAGACAATCCTGTTGAAGCTATTGCTACTATAACTGCAGCAGTTTTAACTGCGGGAGGTAGTCTTACTGTAACGCAGGGGGCGTTGCTCGTAGGTGCAGGCAGCGGGACACAAACTCTTGTTGACGGCGGGAGCCTTGAAGACGCGATAAAAGATGCGGTAGTAGCAGGCGCTGCTAATTTTGTTGGGGCAAAGGTTGGGTCATATGTTGGGCCTACAGTAGACTCAGCTGCTGCAGCTACATTTAGCAATCCACGATTAGCCCAAACAGTAGCCACGGCAGTCACTAAGGGCGTAGAAAGCGGATCAAAAGTATTTGTACAGACAGGAGATTTAAATGCTGCAGCTAATGCCTTTCTAACTTCTGCAGCCGTAACCGGTGTAAGTGGTGCAATAGACGAAACGGTCGAATACGCAAATAGAGAATTAGGCATATCTAACGCTGCCGACGAAATTATGGGTAACGTTGGGCAGGAGTTAGAAAATTCTGGCTTTTTCACATCAAATTCTAACCTAGAGTCTATAAATGATTTGTCTGACGGCGTAAAAGACGCTCTAAAGGCAGGTATTGTTGCCGAAATTACTGGACAAGATGTGTCTAGTGCTATGTTAAACGCCGCTACAAGCGAAATTTTTAATGCTATTGGAAGTACTGACTTTGTTCAAGATTATATAGATGACGAAGGATTTATAAGCGGTGTTGTAGATAAGTATACTTTAGTAGCAGAACATATGCAGGGTGTTGCAGACAATTTTAAAACTGCAACAGGAGAATACCTTACTGAACCACAATTAAAAGTAATAACAGATGCCACTTCTGCTGCATGGGACGTTGCAAAACGAGGCAATCCTGAATTAGCAGGAGAAACTTTCTTTGGTAAAGATGGACTCGCTAAAAATGCGTATGAATACGTAGAAGACTTACTTACTGATCCTCTAAACAGCGCGTTAGACAATATTACTGGTAACTATGACGCTTCAGTAGAAGCCGCTACAGCTTTAAACAATGCTAACATAGCGTTTGCTACAGCTAAAAATTTGCTTCTAAACTCTGCTGGTTATCAAACGTATCAGGCTCATGTCGAGCGCGCTGGGCCATTAGTAGAGGAACGAGATGCTGCTCTTGCAGTGTTTGAAGCTAATAAAACACAAGCAAATGCAGATGTTGTAAACGCGTTAAACCAAGAGATAATAAACCTTAACACAGGGTTAACATATTACTCGCAATTTGTATCTGAAGATCATCCTCTTGTTAGAACTTATTTGGAGGCTGCAGAAGTATTAGGTGTTCCATCTGTCACAAATGAAGACGGTACAAAAACTGAAGCCACAGGATTGTATAAAGAATACGAAGATGTCTTACAATACGTGCAAACTGATTATGAAGACTTAGACGCGGCACAAATAAAAATGGATGCCGACGCCATTCAAGCTGCAGTAGAAGCTATGGTTCCTGCCTTTAGCTCGCAAGACTATAAAGCCTTTCACGGACTTGACGATGACACAGATACACATAAACATTATCTTGAAACTGGACAAAATGGTCCGACAACTAAAGATGAAGGTGAGGCTACACTAGACGCAATTCGACTGTCTACTGTAAAAAGTGCTTTAGCCGCAAAAGGAATACCGTTTGAAGCATTAAAACCAAGTCAAATATCAATGTATCTTGCGTACGCAAACCAAGAAATAAAAAGTCTAGCAAACCTTGTTGGGTTAGACACCGAACGTTTTGCCGACAATATGATTTATTCTGCTGAGTTATCTCCTGAAGTAGTTAAAGCTGCCAAAGATGCAGGCTTCGTGCCGGAAACTTTAGATTTTTCTGAAGATAATACTTATCTGGGAGCTAATAGGTTTGAAGACAGTTACGGTATGCTTCTTACTGGCGAATACATACGAGTACAAGAAAGAAAATCTGCTGACCCCAACGACCCTGATAGCAGCGAGACAATTTTTGATGATAGCGCCCCCCCTGTATTTTTAGATACTAGAGGATTAATAGACGAAAATATTGACCAATGGATATCTTATAATGGGTACACATTAGATAACGTAACCCATGTTGGTGACGGATATTACCATAGGTCTGATATTGAATCTCCTATTGAAAGGTCTTCGCTTGTTGAATTAACTAATGCAATAAATACTTGGACAGACCCAGACCTAGAAGCTGACGTTGGTGATCGCGTTCTTGATACCGTAGAATTAGGTGTAGACGTTGAAGTTGAAGACTTGCTTAACGGCAATGTAACTCTAGTCAATGATAGAGGGGTGTTGTCATGGGAGTTATTAGCTAACGAACAAGAGGCAATAGGCGAAAATACTGATCTGACTAGCTTAGTAAACAACGTAAACGCTGCTATAGATGTTTCCACAAACCCAGTATTTGATCCCCTAGCGTTTAAAAAAGTGCCAGATGGGTTTTCGTATTTAAGTGGTGATAAATTAACTGCATATACGGAAGATGGTTCTATTAGCATACAAAAACTACCGCCTATGTCTAACTTACTTGCAGGCACATTGGACGGAATGTCTGATGAACAGGGCAGACTTTTTGACACAAATACAGGTAACAAGTATTGGGATGCGTGGAACAACGTCAGGAATGTATACTTAACTGAGACGCCTGAAGATCAACAAGAAATTTTTTCTAATACGGCAAGTGTAGTCGTTGGTGCTAGTGGCGAAATGCTACAGGCCATATCAGGACTTGCTACACTAGCAGGGGCCAATCCCAACAATGCTGTAGGAACTGCTGCCAAAGATTTACTCGCTGTTAGCGGAGATTTAAAATCTGAAGAGTGGCAAACAGGCGCAGCGGACATGCAAGCGCGGTCTCAAAATTACGACGTTGAATGGCGAGAAGAAAATCCGGGGCAGGAGCCTAACCTTGCTACAAAAGCATATTTAAAAACTGCAGCTATATTTGGAAATTTAGTAGAACATCCTGTGCAATTTTTAGCAGAAAACGTAGCAAGTGAAATTTTACAAGAAATTCCTATTTTTATAGTGTCTGGCGGTGTAGGTAATGTTGCAAAAGCTGCGTTATTGCGCGGTGGTGCAGCATATACATCAAAAGTAGCTGCAAAAGTTACAGGAGTAAAAGTTGGATCGGCTTTATCAATTGATATGGCTGAAGCTTTTGGAGGTACTGCTGCAGGGTCTTTTGATGAAACTTATGCTAATGCAATTGCTGCTACAAACGAAGACGGTTCTCGAAAGTTTACTGACGAACAAGCTACTGAACTTGCATTAGACACCGCACAAAAAGCAGGCACTATAGCCATGTTTACTGCTGGGGTTGTAGCAAATTTTGGCGGCAACGCACTTGCTAGGTCAATATTAGGAGACAATGTTAGTGACCTTTCCAAAGATGCTTTTAGCACGTTAAGCAAAAAAATTACTGACGGGGCAGAAGTTACTATAAAAGAAGGCACTACTGAATTTATTGAAGAAGCTTTACCACAACTTTTTACAGCCACAGTAAATTCACAAATTGACCCAGATTACGATGTAGTAGGGTCTGTCTATGAATCCGGGTTACTAGGGTCTATATCGGGCGTAGGCGTAGGCGCTACATTATATTCTGGTAATGCCTTAGCCGACGCGTTAACTTTAAACTCTGATGTTGTAAATACAATTAATAACGCAGCTAGTGCAGAGGCGGCTACTACAGCCCTTACCAATCTTGGCATTACAGACACTGCTGTATTAAACAATATACTTAATTCTACTTATGACACCATGTACGTTAGCACTAATGAAGCAGCTAAAATATTTAAAGATGCGCAACCCGGATTTGTACCTACAGACGCTGAAATTGAATCATTTGTATCAAAACGGCCTGAGTCTGACGTAGCTACTGCTGTAGCAGCGTATGTAGACCCTAAGTTTTTAGACGCTAGCGAGGCAAA
>UEXN01002228.1_pt1 | contig 14059 bp, 28 predicted proteins | sample 1796711 | NCBI WGS metagenome assembly UEXN01 (sample SAMEA4772470, study PRJEB27181) | metagenome | reverse complement strand
CTCGAGCAACAACAGGAGCAGGTTCAGCATCCTCTACAGTAGTACTACGAGCTGACATATCACCCCCATCCAAAGCAAGTACACGATTGAGTTTAGCTTGTAGCTCCTCGTATGTCTTGAAGTTAGATGGATCAGTGAACTCAGCTAATGGTACTTGCTGCTTCCAGATTGCTTCTAATGAATCGTCATCAGCCAATGGCTCTGGTGAATCAAACTCACTCTTATCGTAGTTACGATATCCTTCGACCTTACGGATCTTCAGCTTGAAGTTAGCACCTTCCCAGAAGTCGAATGGGTTGATAGGTTGCTCGTCTTCGAACTGAGGATTCATCAGATCATTAATCTTATCCCAGATACGCTTGCCGAACTTGTACAAGAACACTTTGCCGTTGTTATCTGGATTCGATGAATCGTTAATTACTTGGATGTTAGAGATATAGTTGAGACGTCGTTTCTGCTTACGGACTTGATCTTTGTTTGCCTCGATACCAGTGTTCCACAACATAGAGTTGTATTCGGACAATGGATCCTTCTTACCAATAGTAGTAAGGGACTCTTCAATATACCATCCACCAGGACCTTGGAAGCCGTGGTTCCATGTCTGTACCCATGGGAGATCATCTCCTTGCGCTGCAGGCAAGAACCTAATAACAGCAAAGCCATTACCAGCCTTATCTACAGTTGGTTTCCAGAATCGTTCTTCTTGCTGCCCTTGTGGCTTGTTGCCGGCAGCTAGCTTACTAGATTCATCAAGAAGAGTCTTGAGGGATGAAGAGCGTGAGCGCTTAAGCTCTGAGAAAGATGTAGCCATGTGCTTATTCCTTGTATGCGTTATATGCGTTGTGTAGCATTCATACGAATGCTGCTTTCATAATAGCTTTGTACCTGCCACGATCGACCTGTACAAAGCTACTATAGTTATCTATCAGACTTTTCACACTGTTCCATACTATGTCGTCGTCAAGATCCTTTGACCAGCTTCTACTGTACCGTAGCAGCTGATCGATTATCACCATGGTCTCCAACTGAATCCTATTGCCAAGGTACAACTTTAACAAAGGAGGATGGTTACCATTAGCGGTGAATAGATTATCAAAGCTTTTGCCGTTAATGTCAACAGCTTCTTTAAGAGTTAGGCAATCCTGCTCGAAAGTATATGACAGCGATTGGATCTTCTTGATCCACTGCCTATACACTGACATGCTGTTCTCGGTTACTAGTGAACCCGACCAGTTGGAGTCGTCTGCGATGAAGTTGGCGACAAAGAAACCCACCAGCTCACTTGTGCTGAGCTTACGTTGTAGTTTGGCGAAGAAATATCTGTCGCTACGCTTAAGAAAACTGTCTTGTCTAACCCGAGTCTTTCCATTATATTTGAAGAAGTCATAGCTGTCCTGCTTAAAGTGATTACGAATGGCTACGTACGTCTGGTACGCAGCAAAGCCCTCATAGATGTCCATTAGTTCCTTATGACGTATGTCACCCAGTTCTCGGCAGCATCCTCAGCATAGTTCTCGCTGTGAGTACTGACATCGATAATACGTACCAGAGCATCTAGCTCATATACCTCAACGTGAAGGCCACTGTCAGCTCGCACAACGCTTGCTTCACGTTTACCATCATCACTATAGAATGTTGTAAGAGTTGTCATATCGGTAACTGGGTCGCCTTGGGTAGAAAGTTAAGTTCGCCATACTCAATCTCGAGCTGCTGCTTGATACGCACGTTGCATAGCTTAGCTGCACTCTCGATCTCCATTTCGTTCTTCTCACAATAGAGAACTATAGCATCCATGTAAGTACACTTTTTGTCAAGCACTAATTGTTCGATTAACAACGAGAACTTCTGACTTGTCATTATCTCAGTCATTAACTATTACCCCCATCCGTTATGCAGCCAACATAATTTCATCATATAAACCAGATTTAATTAGCTTTGTGGGCCTCTGCGTATTGTAAGAAGGATCGAAATCACGAATTAACATTTCCTCCAATAACATTACATCATTTAAATTTGTTTTGTTGTTGGAGTACAATATTATACAACTATCAGTATTTTCAACAGTAAGTGCCTCATTGTGCCTTACCCTGCTGTAATGTGGATAGTAGCTATGTAAATATGCTCGATCTCGTTGACATAAACCATTGTTTGTGTAACCTACCCTACAGTGGTTTTCAGGATCACCTAATTTGTATTTAATATACACCACGTACGGCATGTTTCCAATCCTAAAAGGCAGCTTCCATTCTCGTTGATTACTATACATAAACCACGTAGCTAGTCCTTGCGGACTGTCAACTTTAGGATGCTCCCAATTCATATCAAAACGCTCGACGTGAAAGCATTTTGCTATTAGTTTCTCAGTATCATTACCAACGTTCATTCTTCATCCTGCTCCGCATCTTCCTCGTCAAGCATAGCTTCCTTGAGCTGTCTCATCTGAGCACTAGTCAGCTTGAGACCTTGATCGATGACAGACTGGACATCCGTGACACCAGTGAACGCCATCTTATCTAAGTTAAGACGGACATGGCGGTGGAAAGGATAAGGCTTTGCTTTAAGACCACGAGAGTAAATCTCTTGCTGGTTGAACAACCAGTCCCATACCATCTCTTCGTTAGACTTGTAGCTGAACTTCTGCCGCCACCGATCAACTACTGACCAGTTGATAGTAGAGACTAGTTTGATACGGAACACCTCTTCGGGTGTCAGGTCATCAAGCTGCGTTGACATGCTTACATCTCCCTCTAAATTTGAACCCACTGCATGTACAGGTACCGTCTTTGACAATGTAGACTGCACCACGAGAACCGACGATGCGTTTGGCACCTGGTTCCAACTCATCAGGAACAAAGCTGATTGTCTCAAACTTACGGCGGGTCTTGCTGAACGTCTTCAATGGGTTCTTGAAGGTAACAAGACCACTACCGTTATCAAAAGCTATCAACCAGCCATTGTCGTTGACATGATAGATGTGATTACCAACTTCGTAGTCACCCCAATCAGTCTTTTCTCTCAGTATCTTCATCATCATCTTCCATCACAATACGAATATTCATCATAGCCTCAGCGGCCTGCGCAATAATATTCTGCCTTAACTTATACCAAGCATACACGTATCCGCTGTAAAAGGAAACGGCTAAAAGGCATGTTGCTACAAAAGTATGCAAATACGGATCCATGTTACACTCCTAACTTGAAAAACTCCTCACACAACACAAGCTCCTTTCGGAACGCTTCGTGCTCATGAGGGCTGTGGCTGTAGTATCGATCAGTAATGTCTCTACCCTTCCAGGTCTTTCGATACCTGGGATAGTAAGTCTCTCTCAGTTCTCGGCGCGCATACTGTTTTACGTGTACAAGCTCATGACAAAGGATTTGGAACAGGGTATTGAAGTCCAGTCGAGTATCAATCTCTATAATGAACCACACTGGTACTTTCTTACCGCTACCAAAGTGATCATCGCTGACAGAACAAAAACCCAAGGCACCCTCTTTATTCATCAACTCTTTCGATCCAACTATTTGTATTTCAATGTGCTGGAGTTTTTGAGGAGACAGGAATTTAGATAGCACGAAGTGACAGCACTTCCTGATCAGGCCATGCTTGAACTTCCACGGTACGTTTTTAATCGTGACGTGCATTAGTCTATTTATGCCTACTGACAGCATTGAGGAACTCAACTAACTCATCAACCTCGCTAAACACATGACGATGCACAAATGGGATACCGTCAAACTCATTATCATACATCCAGTCAGCCATGTCACGGGCAGTCTGTTTACACTTAAAGAACTGTCGCTTGTGGCCATTAGCTACTTCGTAAAGCTCCATGCATATCCCCTAGTAGTATTGAATGTTATCAGTTAAGTCGACTACGTCTGCGTCGAGGTAGGATACAAAGTTAGTGTACCCAGCTGGCTCCTGTGAGCGGTACTCAGTTCCTTCAGCAGCAATCAACGGAACATACTTGCCTACAAAACTGCTGTACCACTTGAGAGGATCCTTGCATTGAATTATCAACAAAGCACTGTTCTCATGAACGTGCATAGCGAGCATCCAGACCTAGATTAGAAAAGAACTCAACAGCCCATCGGTTCGTTCCACCAACGTGCCAGCGATACATATCATCACCGCGAGCAACCTGACCGTAGCACTTCCAGTCATACAATGTCACTGGACATCCTTCATTGTCAGTGAGCTCCCACTCAGTGTCAACTTTGCCATCAGCTGAAGGATACTCGTCCGTTGGCTGACCCAACACTGCAACAAGCTCGTTGTAAGTAGCAACAACATAACCTTGCAAAGATGTCATATAGCAAGCCCTATGATAACACCCAAGATGGTACCGAGAACGATCATTACGACCATACCAGAAAGAATATCTTCGTCCGTGGTTTTCACACGACGAGGGTGCACAAGGTTTTGATGTACATCATTATTTGAACGTCTCATGCAGCACTCCTTACATTATCTTGCTCCAAGAACTTGTCACGTGCGACAAGCTCGACCTCAAGCAGCCGACAAACTTCGTCGAGGGCAGTTTGCAGACCCCAATAAGTCGATCGACTCATATCAGGGGTCCAGTCACATTTACTTTCCGTTACCATTGAACGCAGCACGTCACGGGTTTCTACTAGGGTTTGAATATCACTCATAATTACTTCTCTTTTCTCATTCATTAGGGACATTATCAAGCAAACCACTGCAAACGTCAAGTTCTAACCTCTTGATATTACAGGCAAAAAAAACCCCTGTAACTTCAATGAGTTACAAGGGTAATTAATGTATTTTTTTTATGCCTTTTTGCCATCTTTCGATCCATTTTGTGGATAATTCTCGTTCATGAATGCGCGCAGCAGCTTGCGGTCTACACGGTCGAGATCCAGCACCTCTTCGTCGAATGCCTTCCACATTGCCGCGGCACATTCATACATCTCATCTTTGTCGTCACCAAAACCAACTGCTGGCTTGGGATCATAAAATGCTACGCGACCTCGATCATCATAGTACACCTCGTGGATGTGATGAGTGGGACTAGTAGACGGACGAAAGCAAACCCTATAGTTGAACTTCATACAGCGAGCCCTTATGCTTTACTTTACCCTTCCTCGCTGCTTTCTTACGGTCGGCATGAACCGTTGCCTTGTTAAACGTACGGGCATGCTTAGCGACGAGGTTCCTGGTTTTAGAATTGTTATCCATATTCTATATAGTTCTCAGGTCGTCTCTACCCGCTGCTGAATGGTGCCCTGATCCAGGACTAACCCATTCTTTATGACCAACGAACTGTCCGTATTCGTTGTTCCATCCATTCTGAGCACAATATGACATTGCCTCTTGTATGACTAGGTCACTTGCTCCCCTGTCAGAATTATACTGATCAATCTCTTCTTGAGTCTTGTCGACATCAAAGAAACGTGTGACACCATTGAACACCAACTTGTGGTCTCCGTTATGTTCGACAATTGCACTTAAAATCACTAGTGTACTCCTAGGTTAGTAGTTTCGCTTGTAACAAAGTAGCGAGCTTCAAAGTCTCGTTCATTGAGCGAAGCCGCTTCTCTCTCAGCCAGGGTAATATCCTCCCATACGCTCATAAAGTCAACACCAAAAGGAGATTTACACCAAACAATATAAACCACTACGACACATCCTTTGCTTCGATTGTCCATTCCCTATCAGGAAACTCTTGCTCAAGCTCCTTCTTGTAGTTCTCTGCATCCCACCAAGACGATGCGGTGTAGGTGTAGGGACTCTCACCTTTCATCTTACGGCCGTCCCACTGTCCCTCATATGTCACCATGTAGATGAAAGCGTCATGCACAGTCTTGCATTTCCAAACCAAACAGGTAGTCAGCAGCAAGGTCACGAGCCTCGTCGATATTTATTTCGACACTATCACTTTCACACTCGTGCACGTAGTCGTTGACAAGCTGCAGGACCTCTTGATCACTCAGCTCATCTACCTGGTCGAGACATCGATCGACCATCATATCATACCAAACATTGCCCACTAGACGTTCTCCTTTACTGCGTAGAAAAAAGTCACTCCAAATACAACGACAAACACTGCAAGGATAATTAGTTCGTCTCGATTCAAGTTCACGCTGCCACCTCTTCTGGAGCATACTTGTCTAACCAAGCACGCAGCTCACTGTAAAGAACGTGATCACCATTCACCATCTCAAAAGAGACACCGTGATTCACCTCCTCACCATTGTTAATTACATCGTACGCATCGTACTGCTTTGCGATCTCGCTCCGCATACCCGACATAGTTCGGTTTTCGGTCATGCGGTTAAAGGAAATACGATCCTCCTTGATCGTGCCATAGTAAGGAGCATCCCACTCCTGACAGTGATCTGACAGACGGAAGTCGATGTCATCGACCACGGTCTCGCCAACTGAGTACTCCTCGAAGTAGTTGCTCTTGCTAGTGCATGCAGCCTCAACACGAGCCCACCATTCAGGGTTCATGTTGTCCTCAATAGTGATATTGAAGATATAGGTGTTGCCACCCTTCGCCTTCCAGTACTGCGGGCACTCGCCAGTACCATCCCAATCGTGGGCGCCATAGTTCTCCATGTGCTGAGTTTGAATAATAGCTTTCATTACGCTGCCTCCGCGGCAAGGTGAAGGTCAACCAGCTGGTTGAAATAGTCAAAGAACGCTGTCATAGAACCCATCTCTTCGATGCATCGGTCAATACCAATCTCGATCATGATGTCAGCTTCAACGAAGTCCCAACTAATCTCACCGTTCGTGATATTAATGGGTTCAACAATAGCAGCACGAAACAGTTCAGCAATTTCAGCACGAATATTCATTACGCAGCCTCCTGTAAACCAAATACGTTGACAACGTTGAAGCCAGTAAAGTCGACCATCCAAGCAGCTCCGGTCTCTTCGTCGTAGATAATATCACCAATACTAATTGAACGCATCCCAGCTGGAAGCTCCTTGACATTGCCGTCATGGAACACAGCGTTGAGATCAGCTACGTCATACTGGTTGACCAGCATGTAGTGACTACCCATCCAAGACTGGAACTTCTCAGAACCTCCTGAGAACAATACCTCTCGGTGAATAGCTACTTCGGGAAACTGCTTCTCGGCATCAACCCAACCAAGATCATTAACTGCGTCAGAAGCTTCGCTGCTGATTGAAAACTGATATACTGAAAACATATGTAACTCCTCATTTGTTAGGGACATTATCAGGTCTCACAGTGGAAATGACAACAACTAAATTCCCAAGCAAAACAATCGGTTATCAAAAATAGGCAATATTGCATAAAAATAAGATCCCACGTTTTATGCGGAATCGTAGAAAAAAGTGAACGGAGGGGCTCTCTATAAGCCGACTTTGAGGGGGTGCTGGTGGCTAACCCTTCCCCTCCGTTCGTCCCCAAGTGTTAGGCAGCCTCAGCGAACTCAACTGCTTTCTGGAGAGCCTTGACCTTCCGAGTTTGATTGGCTCCAAACCAAGCTGAGTTCAGTCGTGACTCGGCTGAGCGACCCATCAGGTGATCAGTCATAAACGTCACACTGTTGAATGCTTGCCAGAACGTACCTTCGCCTTTCTCGGCACCAGGCTGCGTGAACAACACTTCGTGTGCTGCTTTAGCGTTCTTAGTCAAGTCCTCGAACTTGTCGACGTTCTTGCCCTTGCTACCAACGTACGTGTGAGGGAACACCTCATTGTAATAGTTGACAAGAGACTCAGGCGTGTAACGCTTGCTCGACAAGAACTCGGCTACTTCCTTGTACTTCTCAAACTTATCGTGAGCGATACCAAGAGTCTGCTTGACCATATCAGCATCAAACACTGTACGGTGGTTCAGCTTGACCTGGTTCTTAGAGTCAGCATTGAGACTCATCGTCAGAGTGTTGTTGCAAACGACTCGGATAGGAGTGAACCGCACGTCAATAGCTTTGCCATACTTGTGAGGGTTAGAGAACAGCAAGTAGCTGTCGATCTGATCATCACCAAGGATAGAGAAGGACTCCTTCACTTTAGCGAGCACCCATACGTTACGACCATTGTCTAACGAACCAGCAGTCTGCATCTCCATATCACCGGCCATGCAGTACTCGTGAAAGAACTGGAAAGCATCTTCGTTCTGTACTGGGTTCCAATCATCACCGACAATGTCGAGAACAGAGTTGTCTTGGTCTCGTACAAGAGCCTTCTTACCAGTAACAGGAACGCCATCCAAGACGTACATCTGTTGCTTACTTACAGACCAGTCACAGCCTGCTTTCTGCATCATCTGAAGAGGACCAAGGTCAGCTGGTACATTAGTACCAAGTCCGTGCCAAGGTGTCTCGCCTGCGTAAGCCATTGTTTCTACCATATGCGCCATAATCATTTCCTTTTTCATTGTGTGTGTACAACTGACAAGGGGAAGTATACGCATAAGTTACGGTGAGGTCAACAGCCGCGTATTCTGCGGCGTTCAAAGTGTAATCTTAGGTAGAATTTACGAACGATGGCTATAACAGTGAACACTCCAGTGAACATGAATGTCGACTGGAGCGGTGTGAGTTCGATCGAGTACGCAAATGCGAGAAGGACATAGTTGAGCGGCATGTTGATTGCCGCTGCGATTGCTGTATCAGTTACAGCTTCTTTAAAGGCTAGTTTTTTCATAGTGACCATTATACGCATCGATGGTCATGATGTCAACTTGTTATATTGCCTACTTGTCTGAGTCTGACTTGCTCGTACCAGCGTACAGTCCAAACCAAGCAGCGCCCGCACCTACTACAACAGATATCAATCCTGACTGTTCCATTGTTGGATCAGGTAGGTCCATATACCAGATCACACACTTGTACAAAAGTACGATATACACTGACAAAAATGCTCTTGGAAAGATTCTCCACGCATCAACGGCACGTGCCGCGTGGATCCATCTCTGAAACGGATTGATACCACTGTTGACAGTGTTAGTGTCTACTTCCAGGTCTATTTGAATAGACTTCTTGATTGGATCATCGCTCATGATGTCTCCTTATTCTACGTCGTTGAGTGGGTTGTCTAAGATTACCTGAATCTTCTCTTCAAGATCCTTGCGTGTATCTCTCAGGTCCTCATCGATAGTACGCAGCCGGTCGTTTACCTTCTCTTCCAACGCATACACGTCATCCCTTAGTTCTCTCTGGGTTTCTGCTGTTCTATCATCTACTCGTCGAGTCAGGGTTTCAACCTTATCAACCTCGTCGTTGACTGCTTCAGAGACCTTATCGATATCGGCAACCAATATTTCTAGGGATGCTTCAAGTGAGTCCATCATGGCTCTCTGCACAGCAAGTTCTTGTTCTATGCCTGACATATCAGGAGCAGTATAGCTCATGATCTGAGCCTTCATGTTCCTATAGTCGTTGTAGAACTCAAACCCTCCCCAAGCAGCACCACCCAATGAGGATAACGCTGTCACTAGAACTAGCATCTTACCACCTTTGAATGTAACACCGCCAAATTCTAACTCGGCCATTTGTTATCTCCCGTACTGTTGTAACACCATCTCTCTGTGGCGTTGATCTGATTTACCTGCCATCATGTAAAGAGACATTGAGTCATCAATGGTCTTGTTGTTTTTGTAAATAGTTTCCGATCTGTACCACGATGGCTGCTGCTGAGCAGTGGTATTATAATACTGACCAAACATCGGGTTGATATTGATTAACACCACTGCAGTTGTCTGATCTACGAAGCCACCCGACTCCTGCATCTGATCTGTCATTTTTTGTGCATTTTCCTGCACTGATTCCTCTGTCATCTTTTCAGCTAGTGATTCTACTTTTACCGTGTCTACCTTTTGTTGCATGTTAGGAGGCTTTACATCGAACTTGGTAAAGTCTGGTGCGGATCCACTCAAGAAACTTCCAATCGATGCACCTGTTGTAATAGACTCGGTCAACTTCTCTTCGAAAGTAACATCGGTTATTCCAAACGATGGCTGCTCAGCCATCGCAGCAACATCTTCACCTGTGCTACCTGCAGAACCAGTATCAAATGGTTGAAGCATCTGTGTTGGCTCCAAAGTTCCAAATTGAGTCAATCCCTCAATGTCCATTTGGTAGCCGGCGTCTGAACCATTTGTCTGATTATACTGAGACCCATCATGTTGGTTGCTTTGTTGATTCTGTTGTTCGACATAAGCTACATCTTGTTGCACGGAGCTTTCTTGTTTGTTGTCATTGATCCGCTGCGTGGATTGTTGATCCTGGCTGCTATCTTGTTGCTCTGATATACCTGCAACGGTCGTTACGCTAGAAACATCTACTGATACAAATTGCTGTGATGTTGTGTCTGTGCTGTTGGTAGTAGGAGCAACAGCTGCGACGTTTAACTGACTAGTAACTTGTTGTTTTGTAATTGCGGCCGCCACGGAAGTTGTCGCCTTAGCGGATTGATCAGTTGGTATAGGAGCCCTCTCTTCGATAATCTCGACTGCTGGTTCTAATGCTCTGCTGACCCGCGCAATTACAGGCCTGTCTTGAGGTTCTTCCAACTCTCGAATCTCGTCTTCAACATCTCTCTCTTGTGGTTCACGGATAGGCGAAGGCTCTCTAGTTATCCTTGGAATATCCTCAAATACTCTATCCGGAAGATCTGCCATTTCCAAATTAACGATAGGATCAATATCGTGGTTTGATTCATGATTGAAGTGCTCAGGATGATTGGGTATGTCTACATGACCCGGCTCCGGTCCTCCCTGTGCCACCACGTCTACTGGAGGAGGGTTCTGGTTGGAGGGTTCGGGTGGGCCACCTGATTCATTGTGGTGTGATATAACATAGGGTTCTGTTGGAGGGGGATCGACATTGTGATCAGGTGGGGTCGTATACGACGCAATATCATCTGTTACGGGACCTTGATATAGATTCCCTGGCCCTGGGCCCTGGTTAGAATCCTGGGGGCCTCCCGTACCCTGACTACCACCACCTGGTCCGAACATCGATCCTTCATTTGAATGAACCATGCCCATATCACTACCAGAGTGCTCATTGTGGCCACCTGGAGGTGGAGGAGTACCGTGTTGGTTTCCTTGATGACCCTCGCTACCATTTCCAAGCGAGTTATTCGTGTCATCGGGGTTTCCGAACTGATCATTGTTGCCTCCATCATAATTTCCATTGTCGTTGCCGTTATCCGAGCTACCATTTGAAAAGTATGTGTAACAATTGTATGAGTGCATTGGATTGATTTGACAATGTTCTTCTTCTGTTAACCCAGAATTGCTGTTTGCATTGGGATCTACATATCCAGGGCAAGCTGAACTATATTGAGAATTTGCTGTACACTGTTGGTCCAGGTATGCAGCGTCGTATCCTGGACACTGAGTAAAGTTTAATGCACTGCTGCAGTCCAGCGAATATCCCGCATCTGCACCGTACCATTCCTTTCCACCGTTAACATCTACAGTAAAGTCTATATCGTCTATACTGTACGCTTCATTGTAGGGAGAGTAGTCTAATTCCGTGTACACGCTTTGGCCCGCGGACTGAATGCTTGTTGGTCCACTAAAACCAATATATGCAGCCTCATTGTCAAGATCAATCATATCGTACAGGAAATCAAAAGATCCCCCTTCCCACAGATTCAATTGAAAGGTTTGCGGTGAGTCTCCGTAACCATATTCGTTTATATTGTACCACAGAAACGAACTGACTCCGGCCTGGGTATTGGTGCTCCAATAGAAACCAGCATCTTGTTCATTACTTGTGTCTTCTAAGTCAGACCACAAAGGTCCAATCATGTAACTGAAAATATCATCTGGCAAAGTGAATTGGGATGTATAACCATCCCATGCTTCCGAATCAGCAGCTATGTGTTGCTCGCAACATAGTGAAGTTAGATATGTTTCTTTTGATAGAACATTTGGATTACCAATCCCAGTCTCTTCATCGTACAGCATTATGAATCCGTTGGAAGACATCCAGGCAGTATCAAACGTACCACCGTAATATGGGAAGTCGTGTCCTAGCTCGACTTTAATGATATCATCGTCTGCACCTATCATTACCTGAGTCATCCCTGTTGGATTGAGATAGTTGACTACATTGGTAGCAGGTTGGGGCCCAGGGTTCACGAGCGTCCCCTGGGCCGACAACTCACATGTACTCAGCATCAACAGTAAGGACACTAAAAATCTCATATTAGGATTCTTCGGCTACACAAATATCTTCTTTTGGATATGTTTCGCAGAATTCAGCTTTACCCCAGACAGTGTACTCGGTACGCCGGTCACCTTTTAGCTTAGGTGTATCAATATCAACACCACGAGGAGCTTTCTTGGGATTGTTCTTCCATTGCTTATCTGCTTCAGATCCAATCTTACCCTCGTACGGACACGGGGTACCAGCCATTCTCATTGCATCCCAGACACGCTTGTCTTGACACATAAGTGAAACTGCAGCTACCTTCATACCCATGTCGTATAGCGTCTTAGAGAGCTTTATACGCTCGCAATTTTCATCGGTAACCGAACCACCTGCTGAGAAGCCAAATATCTGAGTTTGTACAGCACCGCCGATCCCAACTGTACAGAGATCCTGAGAATAGGAGCTGCCAATTGATGGGGCAATTGCAGAAGGAGGAGGAGAGTTTATATCCTGCTTGATGTTCTGCGTGGTATTGTTCGTGTTAACATTTTCATTTTTATTGTTGCTGTTAACATTAGAATCAGAAGTAGATGTAGAGTTGTTGGTGTTGGTATTGTTGGACGTAGCTGTACTGTTGCTGTCAATGGATTGATTGACATTTGAGTCACTGGTGCTCGTGTTAACATTGGTATTTGTACTAGTGCTGTCTACTACGCTGTTGTTATTATTAGTACTAGTATTGGTACTATTAACAGTACTGTTGTTGGTATTGTTGCTAGTGTTGGTATTAACGCTTGTGTTGGTGTTCACATTAGTGTTATTGTTTGTGTTGGTGTTTGTATTCGTGTTGTTGTTGGTATTTGTGTTTACGTTAGTGTTATTGTTTGTATTAGTATTCGTACCATTACTTGTGATCACTGACGTGTTAGTGTTGGTATTAGTCGACGTGTTGACATTTGTATTGGTATTAGTATTATTATTGGTATTGGTATTAGTCGACGTATTAACATTTGTGTTGTTATTGGTATTTGTGTTAGTCGACGTTGTTGTGTTATTGTTATTGTTGGTGTTTGTGCTAGTCGTTGTGTTGGTATTGGTATTTGTATTGTCGGTCACCGTAGTTTGACCTAACACATTTATACCCCCTGTCGACAACACAGCAATCGTTACAAGTCGAACAACTTGTCGATGAATAGAATTCATGTGGCCGCCTCTGTTAAGTTGGTAATAACAAAAGAGTCAGTCAAGGATATTTACAAGAACAGAATAAAGTCAGAAGTGATTTACGTTACTATTTATAGTTCCCACTCAAATTCTAACTGTACTTCACACGGCACTGCGGGCACTTCTCCGCCAAAAGTTATCTGACATTCGTCGATTTCTGGATTACCAATGCCTTCCATATCATCTATAGAGACACCGACAGTGTCTGGCCATCTAAGAGATGTGCATGCAGTTATCAATAGTATTAGCAAAAGGAATACAAGTTTCACAGAGTGATGTCGCCCCGCTCGATAAGGATTGCTCGATTCTCTAGGTGTTGCTTAGCAACGGCTTCCTTGCTTTGGCCAAAGTAAGCGACTCCGATGAACCGCTCAATCATGATATCGCTTACACTACGATATGCATCCCCTCCGGCGTCGTATACGATAAACTCACCGAGGATACGGCCGTATTTGCCTTTGCCATCTTTCTTCGTTCGTAGAGTACTGGTTTTTCCGAGTTGTTGCTTGAGGAATTGTTTAGCGAACAGCCCACAGACTTTTTCAGCTTTATCTCTTGTTCTGCTCTCTGGCGTGTCGATGCCATAAAGTCTGATCCTCTGACCGCGCATCCAGATGCCAAATCCCAAATCGATATCGACATCTACTGTGTCACCGTCCACTACCCTTACTATCTTGCACTGGTACTCGTACATCTTTCTTTTTATCCTTATTGAATAT
>UEXN01002224.1_pt1 | contig 14067 bp, 13 predicted proteins | sample 1796711 | NCBI WGS metagenome assembly UEXN01 (sample SAMEA4772470, study PRJEB27181) | metagenome | reverse complement strand
CGATACAGACTTGGGAAGAGAGACAACTTCAACTTCTGGGCATTCGTTGGGTTGACCAAGTTATTCCCTATCACACCGAACGGGACCTTTCCCACCTTTTATCAAATCACACCCCTCACATCCGATTCCTCGGTTCGGACTATCGGAACACACCCCACACGGGGATTGAACTGAACCAACCCGTCCAGTATTGTGAACGATTCGGAGACTACTCAACTACAAATCTAATAAAAAGGATAAAAGAGTCATGATAATAAAAAAGAGTTTAAACTGGCTTAACTATATATTTATATACACAATAATTAAATAAGGTTATTAATCTATGAAAATATTCGGAATTTATGGTGGTTATTTAAATCACGACCCAGGTGTATGTTTAATTGAAGATGGTAAGATTATATTTAGTTGGAATGAAGAAAGACCAAGAAGACTAAAACCATCTGATATAGATAAGTTACAAAAGTTTCAATCTGTAGCAGGAAGTTTTCAGTATGGAGAATCAGATGAACTTAGAGCGTTAGGAGACTGGGGATTTCCATACAAGTCTTTAGAAAAGATAAAAGAAAAGTATGATTTAGATTTTGATACTATAGATATATTCGCTTGTACATCTCCCATGCCAATTGAAATGAAAGATTTTATGGATGAGTATAACATCCCATATGAAAAGATAATTGTTACTAATCACCACACTTCACATTGTGCTGGTGGTTACTATACATCTGGATTTAAAGAAGATACATTTGTATTCTCATATGATGCTGGTGGTTTGACTGGTGACATAGGACATGATAATACTTATGGAAAAACTTTCATTGGTAAAGATGGTAACATGAAAGAGATAAATAGATTTCCAATGGCACAATCTTCTGCTCTTCCTTGTGCATATGGTTACTTAACTGCATGGTTGGGTTGGACACCAAATAAAGACGAAGGTAAATTAACTGGATTGGCAGGTCATGGTGAGTTCAATGAAACCTTATATAACGCATTTAAGAAGTTAACAACATATGATAGAAAAACTATGAGGTTTGTAAACAAAGAAGGATTCTTCGGAGCAACGACTTCTGGTGAAGGTATTCGTATTTTGATGGAAGAGATGCATAATACTGGTGATAGTCTTACTCATCACTACCAAACCCAAGAAGAGTTTAGACCAGACATTAGTGACGAATTAAAACAAAAACATAGAAATGATTTAGCATATAATTATCAGTTATATATGGAAGACCAAATTATTGAGTATTGTAATCATCTCCATGAGTTATATCCAGACATAAAAAAGATGGTAGTTTCTGGTGGTCTGTTTGGTAATGTAAAATTAAACCAAAGAATAAACGAACTTGAATGGTTAGATGAAATCTATGTCTATCCAGCTATGAATGACGCTGGTTTAGCACTTGGTGGAGCACTTAAAGTAGCATTTGATAAGGGTGAAAGAGGAGTAGAAAGATTTGAAAATGTGTTCTTAGGATATGAATATTCACAAGAAGAAACTGATGAGTTCTTTTTTAATGGAGACAATAATTTTAGTAATATGATACGATATGATTTAGACGAAGACTATGTTGCTAAGTCATTGGATGATGGTAAAATAATAGGATTTTTTAATGGTAGGTTTGAGTTCGGGCCTCGTGCTCTTGGTGCTCGCAGTATCTTAGTAAGACCAACAGATGCTGAAACACATGCTAACTTAAACAGAAGACTTGGAAGAACTGAGATTATGCCATTCGCACCAATAGTATTAGATACAGAAGCAAATAAAGTATTTCATACTAACAATAAATCACATTATACTGCTGAGTTTATGACTATATGTTATAATACTCGTAAAGAATGGATACCAAGAATACCAGCAGTAGTACATGAAGTTGATAGTACGGCAAGACCACAGATAGTTAAAAAGGATAATCCTTTTCATTCTGTCTTAACTAAATACTATGGACTATCTGATATTCCAGTTTTATTAAACACATCATTTAATATACATGGTGAACCAATCATTGAATCACCAGAACAAGCGTTAGTTCACTTAAATAATGGTGTAGTTGACTTACTTGTTATAGACAATTATATGTATGAGGTAAACAATGGATAGATTTCCACACATGACAAAAATAAGAAAAGGGATTCCAAAGTGGGTTGAGGAAAGAGCCAAAATGCCTTTTATGGAAGAATGTGCAGATAGAATGCATAACTTCGCAAAACAAACGATAGATAAAGGTTTGGAAATAGGTGTTGGATTTGACCCCTTACCAACTATCGTATTTAAAAATCCCTGGACAATAGAAGATAAAGTACAGATGAATTTAATCTTTCAATGGGGAATCGTAGATAAAGATGGAAACACACATCAACATTATTCTGATGTTGTTGAGTTTAGTAACAATCCATACAACAATCCACAAGTAGAAACACAGATAAATGAAACTTATTATTGGTCTCAAATATTTCCGATGTTTCACATTGACTGGAGAACTCAAATATATAGAATGGATTCTAATTATAACCTAAAAACAACACATGATTCTAAATACGATGCTACTTCTAAAAATGTATATATGTATATACATTCCAATAAACCAAATCAAGTTAACACTTGGATAGACTCATGTCTTGAATATAAAGAAAAACATAATTGTAATTTATACTTAAATCTTGGTGGTACTTACGACCAAGCATCAGTTCGTGCAAGACAAGAAAACAATGATGGGTTTACTGAAGTCAAATCAAGAAGTGAGATTGGTGATGTGTATGCATCTTATTACATCGGATATGGTGATAAGAATTTATTTGGATACGGGTTATTTGGAGACTATGGAAACTTTAATCCATTTAACAAATACTTAGGAGAAGATAACATTGGATTTAATCCAATGGGAAATTCATTAATATATAGCGCATTAAACCCAAGAGACCCAAATGTATTATCAGACAAGCAAATAGCAGATGATATACTTGGATTGTCTGATTGGGATTATGTATATGGTTGTTAATGTACAAGTATATTGCTCTTTTATTGGTAATACTGGTTGGAACAACCATGTTAGAGATTTCTTATCAAATTTAAATCATGATATTTTAAATGTAAAAGCAACTAACTTTACGGTACATGATAATTTTAAAAATCTCAATGGACTAAAACCATTTGAAGATGTAGACTATTTAACAGATACGCATCGTAATATGTTACATGAACAATTGTTATGGAATGGTAAGTCTCTTGAAAGGTTTCCAATATATTCACATCAAAGAGATTTTATTCCAGAAGTCAATCTTGTTTTTGCAGAAGTTGACCATCATTTATATTATCAAGATTTTTATGATGAAAATATTCCAAAGATAGCATACACAGTTTGGGAAACTACTAAATTACCAGAAAAGTTTTTTAATAAACTACAAGAGTTTGATGAACTATGGGTTCCATCTAAATGGCAGAAAAAATGTCATATTGGTCAAGGATATCCAGAACACAAACTTAAGATTGTAAACGAGGGTGTTGATTCCAAACTATTTAATTCTGAAAATTCACAGAATCATCCCTCATTTAAACACTTAGTAGTTGGAAGATGGGATGACAGAAAATCAACTAAGGATATAATTAAGAGTTGGTTAAAAGTATTTCCATATGGTCAAGGATATGACAACTTAGAATTACTATTGTTAGTTGATAATTTTGATAATCCACAAGATGGTTACAAAAATACACAAGAGAGATTGAAAGGATATGGATTAGAAGATAGTAGAATAATAGTGTTTTCATATTCTGATAGAGAAAAATATTCTAAGTTATTAAAATCTGTAGATATAGTACTAACTTGTTCAAGAGGAGAGGGATGGAACTTACCATTAATTGAATCTATAGCAAGTGGTACACCAGTAATATATTCAAAGGTTGGTGGTCAGTTAGAATACACAAGTGGTGTTGGGTTTGGAATAAATATAAAAAACGAAATACCCGCTTGGAAAGATGATATTGGTAAAATGTATGAACCTGATTGGGAACAATTTGAACATACCTTATTATCTTTTGTAGAATCACAAGGTCAATTAGACGAAAAATATGACATTACAAAACAACAAGCATTAAAAAAATCAAAGGAGATACGAGAACGATATGACTGGAGTGTTTGTGGAAAACTTGGTACAAATTACTTAACACGAATAAGAAAATTTTCTAATGAGATAACACCATCGTATGTTACTCATGTTAGACCACATGAAAATTTAGAATCATACAAAGACAATTGGATACCAAAAATAAATAAAGTTAAAGGAGAGTTTATGACAACCACTATTGACTGGAATAATGTTTTTATCTGTAATGGAAAAAACGCCACAACATGGGGAACTCAAGATAATGGTTATGGTGATACAATGAAAGATTTTACTATTATGATGAGAGGTGATATTTTTCCAGATTATCATATTGAAAACGAAGAACTTGAGATGATAGTAAAATTTTATGATATGAATGCTGATACAGACAATCCATACTCTGTAAATAAAATTAAACCAGGATATTGGTGTAGAGCAGGTAGAGATTACTTTACTCATTGGAGAGTTACGGTTGAAGAACCATATAATAATAATATATTATTTGAATATAAAATGGATTCACTTAAAGATATGAATGTCTTGATACATAGTGTATTTGGGTTAGGAGATACTTTAGCATGGTTTCCATATGTAGAAGAATTTAGAAAGAAACATGATTGTAACATTTATTATAATGGTGGTTATTCTCATTGGTTACAAGACAATTATCCAAAAATTAATTTTATTGAGAGTGGAGAACCTGGACCAAAATGTCATTTGGGATATGAGTTAGGGTGGAATTGGATGGCACATAGTAATAAAGATATAAGGTCATATGAACCTATGGATAAAAACTTTGGGTTTCCAAACCCAGGTGCACCAAGAAATTATCAGAAAATACCACTACAAGCATCTGCCGCAGATATGTTAGGATTAGAATATAACGGATACCTAAGAACACATATAACTGCTCCTAAACCAAGACACAAAAAGTATAGACCGATAAAAGAAAAGTATGTTACAATATGTACACAATCAACTACACAAGCTAAGTATTGGAATTATGGTTGGGACTATGAGAAGATGTGGACTGGTAATGTAAATAACCACATCCATAATGCAGATGGTTGGCATGAAGTTATTAGATATTTAGATACACTTGGTTATAAAGTAATTGTATTAAACCAATATAAACAATACGGAAGTCCAGATAAAAATGATGAGTCTGTAACTGAACAACTACAAGTTTGGAACCATCATGATTTTTCAGAACACCCAAATGTTATTGACAAAACAAACGACTATATTAGTTTAGATGATAGAATGATAGATTTAATGTTTGCTGAATTTCATATAGGTTTAAATTCTGGTTTATCTTGGGTTGCAAAAACTATAGGTACACCAATTATTATGATACCTGGTTTACATCCACCTGATATAATTCCAATCGGAGATAAGTATGTAACACAAGACGACCCAGACATATGTACAAATTGTGCATTAGATTATGCTTTTGTTAGAGGTGATTGGGGTAATTGTCCCAAACACCAACATACAGAAAGAGAGTTTGAGTGTACTTCAACTATAACACCAAAAATGGTAACGGATATCATACAAGAATTTATAGATGAAAACAAGTATACTTTTACTGAGTATGAAATTAAAAAATCTTTTGATAAGATAAATGTTCTACCTTATATATGTCGTGTTAAGTTTACACCATTTATGTTAGCAGGATATTTAGAAAGAGGTTTAGTTATAGGTTTTTACGAAGACTCTAAGATATTATCAAGAAACTCAAAACCTTGGTCTGTAGACATTCTTGGTAAAAGATTGGGTAGAAGTGTACAAGGTGATATAAAGAATTTCAGAAGTGATATGGATGATGTAATACATAGAGATAAAAAATACTATGATACATTTTCTGAATATGAAAAAATAACGGGTAAAACTAATTTAATCATAGCAGATTTTAAGACAGCGGATGTTAATAATGTAAACCATCCAGATAAAGTAATGAAGTTGGTTTTTGATAGAGAGATTGATATGGTAGTGATGGGAGATTATTTATATTCTATAGAAACTACTGAATATGTAGTAGAGGTTAATAGACAAAATGTTGTTCTACAACAAAGTGAATTGGCTGGAAAAACAAATAAGGAATCTTTTACACGAATATATGAAATAGAAAACGCTCATGGAGCACCTTGTGGTGGTGGTAGTATATTAGATGTTGTAGAAAGTAGAGGAGTTATTACTGAAATACAAAACATTATAAAAAAATATAATATCAAATCTGTTAATATGATTGCTGGTGGTACATTTGGAAACTGGGAATATAAAGTTGGTTACAAAGAATTAGGTGTTGATTATCATGGATATGAAATAGTTGAAGAACAAGTTGAAAGAAATAATTTAGAATATTCAGACTATAGTTTTTCTCAACTTGATATGACAAAAGATGTATGTAGAAAAGCAGACTTAATAATATGTAGGGATGTTTTTCAACATATTAGTACAGAACAAGCATTAAATACTATTGAAAATTTTAAAAAGAGTGGTTCAAAGTATTTGTTAATTAGTCATTGGGATGTTGAACATAATTGTGATATATTACCAAATGATTTTATAAAAGGATATTCATTTTTTACACCAAAAAATTTACATATGTATCCGTATAATCTAAATAATGTTGTTGACTTTTTTCAAGAATATACAAGAACTGGAACACATACACCATTATCACCACTTTACAATGGTGGAAGACCAATTGAAGATATAACAGAAAAAGACCCAAATCAATATTTAGTAATGTTTAGATTATCATGATAGATTACCTTACAATACGAAACTTCTACGAAGAACCATATAGAGTTAGAAACTGGGCATTACAACAAGAATATATTACTATGGATGAGAGTACTAATATCTATGGTGTCTCATCAAACTTTCCTGGTAACAGAACCAAGAAAAATGTTGGAATACAAATAGAAGAAGTTCGTTCAAGAATTGAAAAGTCTATAGAACCTATACATGGAAAAGTTATAAAATGGGATAATCCTTTCAATGGATTGTTTCAATATTGCACTTGTACAGATAGGTCTTGGATTCATACAGATAAACCAGGTACTTGGGCAGGTGTTTTATTCTTAACACCAAACCCACCAAACAATAGTGGTACTGGTTTTTACGAACATAAAGAAACTGGTTTAAGAAGAAGACTTCCACTTTTAGAAGATACAAACAATCCAATGAATCATGGAGATGAACAATTAAGTGGATTAAACAAAATATGTATGTCTGATGGTGCTGATTTTACTAAATGGAACTTGATTGAAGAAATATCAAATGAATTTAATAAACTCATATTATATAGAGGTGATTATTGGCATTCAAGTCAAAGATATTTTGGTACTACAAAATATAATTCAAGGTTATTTCAGACCTTTTTCTTTGCTACAGAAGATACAGATAAAAGTTTGAGTAACTATTTTACTGTGCCAGAAAAGGGGTGGTTACAATGAAAGTAAGAGCAAATTTTCATACAGATGATTTATTGAACCAAGCATATATATGGTCGTGTAAGTTAATTCTTTTTAAAAAAGCAATGGCACAAACCTTTCAAAGAGCACATGCCATAGAGATAGATTTAACATTGGCATCAAAATGGGGAATGGACTTATATCATTTTGCTATTTATTTTGATAGTGAAATAGAGTATGATAAAAATCTGTTTAGGAGCATAAATTATATCCGTCTGGAAGATTTGAATGATACTTATTATATGGTACATGACATTTATGATGATACTAATGTTACAAGTCTCATACAAAATATATATTTAAGTAGTAGTAATACAAACTTTAGATAATAGGTTACAATATGAAAGCAGCAGTTTTAACTCAATTCAATACACCATTACATATTCAAGAACTTGATGTCCCAAATCCAGACTATGGACAAGTTTTGGTTAAGATTCATAGTAGTGGTATATGTGGTGCTCAACTTGGACAGATTGGTGGCACTAAAATGAGAGAAGAATTTCTTCCATGTCTTATGGGACATGAGGGTGGTGGAGAAGTTTTAAAAGTTGGATATGGAGTAACATCTGTAAAAAAAGGAGACCGAGTTGTTCTTCATTGGAGACAAGGAAGTGGAATAGAATCTCAATTCCCAGTTTATCATACAACAGATGGAACACGAGTTGGTTCTGGTCTTATAACAACTTTTAACGAAGTCTCTTTGGTATCTGAAAACAGAGTCACTAAAATAGATGATGATGTTCCATATGATATTGCAGCATTAATGGGGTGTAGTGTTACAACTGGATTAGGTATTATAAATAATGAAGCACAACTTAAAATAGGCCAGTCTGTTGGAGTTGTAGGAGCAGGTGGTGTTGGTCTTAACATAATACAAGGAGCATCTCTTGTATCTGGGTATCCAATTATTGCTATTGACTTACATGATGAGAAACTTGAATTAGCAAAAGAGTATGGAGCAACACATACAATAAATTCTACAAACCAAAATGTTGTAGAAGAAGTAAAAAAAATCGTTGGTTCGTCTGGTACAGATGTATTTATAGATACAACTGGAAGACCTAACCTAATTGAGATGTCGTGTAATTTAACCAAGGGTGGTGGTAAAACTATTATGGTAGGTCAACCTAAACCAGATGAAAGTGTTACATTTCATAATATGTTACAACACTTTAAAGGAAAGGTTCTAATGGATAGTGATGGTGGATTAACAACACCTCAAATAGATATAAACAGATATCTTAATCTGTACAAACATGGTACACTAAAGTTAGATAGTCTAATAACAAGAAGATATAAACTTTCAAATATTAATGAAGCACTTGATACAATACGAGCAGGACTTGGTTTTTCTGGTCGTTGTATTATTGATATGGAGTAGTTATGGCAAGATATAATAAAGAACAACTTATAGAATTTGAACAAAGATTAATTGATAGGTATAATGATAATCAGTTACCTTTTCTGTTTCATCTATGTGGTGGTAACGAAGACCAATTAATTGAAATTTTTGATGAAGTCCAGGATGGAGATTGGGTTTTAGCAACTCATAGAAATCACTATCAAGCATACTTACATGGTATAGAACCAGAAGTTGTAGAAGATAGGGTGATGAATGGTAGGAGCATGTTTATCTACGACAAAGAAAAGAAATTCTTTTCTTCAGCAATTGTTGGTGGTATTCCTGGAATAGCAGTTGGTTTAGCAATGGCATTAAAGAAAAAGGACTCTGATAATAAAGTTTGGTGTTTTGTGGGTGATGGAGCAGAAGATACGGGTCATTTCGCAGAAGCAGTTCGTTATGTTGATGGTTGGGATTTACCTTGTGAGTTTGTTGTTGAAGATAATGATATGTCAATTATAGCAAGAAAGAGACATCGTTGGGGAACTGATAAAATACTACCATGGCCAGATTGTGTTAGAAGATATAATTACACTTTACCTTATCCACATGCCAGAACAAAAGACTTTTGTGATTTATCCAAAACAAATAAAATTAAGAAGACAGATGAAGAATATTTTCCAAGATTACCTAAAGTTGAATTAGCAGACTTTCCAAACTATTACAGAACTGATTTAGACTACAAAGGTGCTATAACAAAAGCAATGACAGACCTTGGTGATAATAAGTCAACTATATTTCTTGGATATAATCTTGGTGGAGAGTTTGGTAATGCTATGGGAACATTGAGTGGTGTTGATGATTCACAAAAGATAGAAACTCCAGTAGTAGAAAATCTAATGGGTAGTATGGCACTTGGTATGTCACTTGAAGGATTTAAAGCAGTTGTGTACTATGAAAGGCAAGACTTTATGTTAGTAGCAGCAGATGCTATTGGCAACCATATAAGTCAACTTGAAAGAATATCTCATGGTGAATTTAAACCAAATGTTATTCTAAGAACTATAGTTGCTGATAGTGGGCCTTTTTATTCTGGTCCAACACATTCTCAAGACCTAACTGAAGTATTTAGAAAGTTAGTTGAGTTTCCAATATTAGAACCAAGTACACCAGATGAAGCGTTAAAGGATTATAAAAGAGCAGAACTACATGACGGGCCTATCATGATTGTAGAAAGGAAAAGTTGTTACGATGGTAAAACACCAACCACAACAAAATCACTATAATAATATATTCAATTTAAAAAACAGAGTTTCTGTAGTTACTGGAGCAGGACACATTGGTTCTGAAATAGCAAAGGCATTATCAGACTTCGGTTCATGCGTATTTGTATTAACAAGAAGTCCAGTAAAGTATGCCAGTCTAAGTAAATACAAAAATATAACTTTGATGGAGTGTGATGTTACAGATGAAATCAAAGTGTATGAGTGTATTAAAGAAATAAAAGATAATTTAGTTCATATTGATATCCTTGTAAATAATGCATTTAGTGAGAAGAGAGAAGATATTTTAAAGGTAACAAAACAAGAATGGGATAGTGGTCTCAATACTATGTTGTCCCATGTTTTCTTTTGTTCACAAGCAGTATTACCTAATATGTTAGAAAGAGGAAGTGGTTCAATTATAAATATATCTTCTATCTATGGTGTTGTTGGGCATGACCAAAGTGTATTTCAAGAAGTAAAAAGTTCAAGTATAATGTACTCTGTTGCAAAAGGTGGAGTATTACAATTGACAAAAAGATTAGCAACAGAATATGCATCACAAGGTATCAGAGTTAATTGTGTTAGTCCAGGGCACTTTCCTAAAAAGTCTCCAGGAAGTCCAGATAGACCAGGATACATAGTTAGTCTGAGTGAAAGAACACCAATGAAAAGAGTAGGACAACCACACGAATTACCTGGAGCAGTAGTATACTTAGCATCTGATGCATCATCATATACAACTGGACAAAATATATTAGTTGATGGTGGTTGGAGTGTTTGGTAAAAATAATTAAAAAAAACACTTGACTTGTATTAGTTTTTTGCCCTATATTCATATATGACAAAAAGGGAAAAAACAATGAAGTTAGATAAAAAAGATTTTTTAATTTGTGGTCTTATTACTATAATAGGTATAATGACTACAATGGATGTTACACCAGGTGAGTTCTATTACTTGGTTAGTAATACACTTCCGAACTATTTAAAATTCAAATTAATTTAAAATAATGCTTGACTCGTATAGGCATTGTGTGTTATATTTAGTTGTAATCAGTAATCAAACAAAAGGAAAAAACAAATGGAATCAGTAATCGTAAAAGTTGAAAAAAGTGGAAATCGTTTCAACGCCTTTGACATCAAAGGAAACAAGTTCACTTCTGAAATAGGAACTGGAACAAGAAAGAAAGCCTATAATTCAGATAGTGCATTAGAGAAGAGATTTTACAAAGATGGTAGAGCATATTGGAAAGTAGTTCCAATGGAAATGTTTGACAATCCAATGTTGACCACCACATCAAGTGAGGTCACTATTAATCCAACTATGGTTGAAACACCTACAGACCATGAAGCAGTTTTGAATTTCATTCATACTGAAGCACCTAATCTAAAACCAAAAGACCTTGTGATGAACCCACTAAAGTGGAAGTATCTATGTAGGTCAGCTGTTCGTGGTAAAAATATCATGATGACTGGTTTTAGTGGTTGTGGTAAGACATTGGCGGCTAAGTCATTAGTTACGGCACTCGCTCGTCCAGACTTCTACTTCAACTTGGGTGCAACTCAAGACCCTCGTGCTACTTTAATCGGTAACACTCATTATGATTCTTCCAAAGGTACTTACTTTTCTGAGTCTACTTTTGTGAAAGCAATCTCAACACCAAACGCAGTGATTCTTCTTGATGAGTTGTCAAGAGCACATCCTGACGCATGGAACATCCTAATGACAGTGCTTGACCAAGGTCAAAGATACTTGAGATTGGATGAACATGAGAACTCTCCTACTATCAATGTAGCAGAGGGTGTATGTTTTGTTGCGACAGCAAACATCGGTAATCAATTCACTTCAACTCGTGTAATGGATAGAGCATTACTTGATAGATTCACTATCATTGAAATGGATTTACTAACTGATACTGAAGAGACTAATCTTCTTGAGATGATGTTTCCATCAGTTGAGAAAGATTCGTTGAAAGCAATCGCAGAGATATCACACTCTACTCGTGTTGAGATGTCAGCAGAAAGTCCAAGACTTTCTAACATGATTTCAACTCGTATGTCTGTTGAGATAGCGGGACTTCTTAGTGATGGTTTCGGACTTGATGAAGCATCACAGATTGCAGTTTATCCTTTCTTTGACGCAGATGGTGGTCTTGACTCTGAGAGAACTTACATCAAACAATTAGTACAGAAGTACTTAGGTTCTAATGATGAAGAGTTGTTCACAGAACAAGACATGAATGAGTCAGATAATAATTAAAACTGATTCCTTGTTGGGGGGGAACTTAGGTTCCCCCTTTTTTATTGTACATTTCAAAATGGAGAACTAATGAACTTACATAAACAAAAAGAAAAACTTAATGCTCTAAGTATAAGAATGGTAACTTGGGCAGATAGAGCAAAACTTCCTACGAGTAAACAAGAGAATCATATTCCAGAAGTTGATAGAGATGGAAAAATAGTTAAGTACCACAAAAGACCAGATGGTTATTATGTAGTACAACATAAAACTTCAGAAGGCACAACCAAGTCAAGTTTACGAAACTGGAGAAAAGATTTTAAATGGGTAGTAAAGAAAGAAAGTCAATTAAGAAAATTTCTTGATGTCCAAGAGATGACAGATAAAAAACATCCTGGGGCAATTGAAGTTTGTGGACTAAAAGATAAAGAGATGAAGAAAGCAAATTTTCTTTTTAATATTTATAATCCAAACCAGATACTTATCAATACTCAGAGGTAAGGAAAATAGATGAATAAATTATACCTGGCACTAATAGTGTCATTTTTTGGACACATAATTGCTTGGTTTCATATGCAAGGTCAATTTAGATACGAATGGGCAAAAAGTTTGTGGTGGGTTGTCCTTGGTGGTATACCAATTAGTCTATGTTTTTATTATGGAACAAGATGGTACTACGAGTATTTTAATAATTATTGGTATGTTAGACCTATGGGATTTGGTATGGCAACATTTATTTTTGGAATTTTAACTTGGTTAATTTTAGGAGAAACACCAGATACTAAAACATGGATTTGTTTAATTTTATCTCTTGTTATTATTTTAATCCAGTTATCCGAAATAAAATTATAATTTATACACACTTTAATATATAATAAGATATTTATTATTGACCACTAATAACCGAGGAGAAATTGTATGGAAACAACAATGGAATCTCTCATCGGCGAGTATGGTTGGTTATTTCTGGTAGGTATCGCTACCCTTTTATTCCAAAGTACTATACAAGAAGCAGTTGATGGGATAATGGTTTTTTTAGGAAACGATTATAACGAAGACGATGTTGTTGAGGTGGATGGTTCACCTGGGCGAATCGTAAGAGTAGGTATGTGGAAGACTACATTTTTTATCTATCATGTTGTTGATGGAAGAGTAGTTGGTGGCAGTAAGTTAAATGTTGCTAATAGCAAATTAAAAGATTTGAAAATAGAGAAACCTCTACCAAATCTGGACTTAAGTAAATATCAGAAAAAATAAATGTGGAAAGACATTCTATTTTACGATATAACTACACTCTTTAACCGAAAGAAAAATACGAAGTCTTGGTGGATGTTGAGAAAACCTCTGAGACTTCGTATCCTTGAATATAATAAAAAAAACAAAGTGTAACACCATTCACAAAATGTTACATATCATTGTAACAATATTTAACACCCTTACTTAACTTCTTACTTTAATTAAAAAAAATATTTTATTACTATTGTTATAGTTACACGAAGCCGTACCAGTTTTGGTACGGTTTTTGTACTATATAGGTAGAAACACAACTTATTCGGAGTTGATATTCTAAAAAACTAAGTAAGGAGAACTGAGATGTTCAAAACACTAAAACAAATCATTAAAAAATTAATGAAAAATATAAAG
>UEXN01002223.1_pt1 | contig 14067 bp, 13 predicted proteins | sample 1796711 | NCBI WGS metagenome assembly UEXN01 (sample SAMEA4772470, study PRJEB27181) | metagenome | reverse complement strand
TCACCTATAACTTGTTTAGGATCTATCTGTAGCCCAGCTTCTGTTAGTCCTGTGCTCCCTATTTGTTCAGTTGCTCCTTGTAACCCTTCCGTTACACCTTCACGAAGAGCTGATCCAGCTATTGTCGAGTTAAGTCTACCGATGCCTTGTACACCTACTGCGTTCAAAGCTCCTGAGAATGCAGATGTACCTAATGCACCCGACCAATCTTCCCAGTTCGGTTCTTCTCTACCATTATTTCTAGCTCTTTCTAATGCTACAGGGCCTGCTATCTGCACCGCTTCAAACAACGCTGGTCCAAGTAAAGCTCCTACAGGTCCTGCTAATGCAAAACCTCCAGCTCTAGACAACATAGATCCGCCTAGTTGCCCTGCTTGTTCTACTATAGCTAAGGGTAAATCTTTGTAGCTAAAGTCTAAAAGTCCTTCTCCTTCTGGATTCATAAACCTAGCTGCTGCTGATTCATAGTTTTCAGGAGCATCTACTAGACCGCTTAACGAGTCTGCTTGTGTATCAAATCCTAAAGCTTTTAAAGTAGTAGCAACGTTTTCGGTAGGTTGGTCTAAACCAAATCGCAAAGCTTTAGCAAACTCTGATGCTTCTTTGTCAGAGCCTTGTAAATTGCCCACAGCTAAGTCCGCTGCTGTGATGTCTTTACCGAATATTGCCATTGACTTAGTTTATATGATTAGGGCATCAAGGTGAATATGTTTATCCTGTCCTGTTTACCTTTAACAGTGATCGAAGGCAGTACCGCTAGAGGGAAAGAACATGCTTTTGCTGTGGACTCTCCAATAACTATATCTTTACCTACCTCTTTGGTGCTGGATTCTAACCTGGCTGCTAGATTTACCGTGTCACCTATAGCTGTGTAGTCAAACCTAGTTTCAGATCCCATGTTACCAACTACAGCTGGGCCTGTGTTTACGCCAATGCCAATCTCCACAGAAATTTTTGAAGACTTAAATTGATTTTGTATCTCTTTTGCGCACAGCACAGCAGCTTCTTCGTGGTTCTCTAAGTCCAAGGGCGCATTAAATATCGCCATCATTGCATCACCAATATACTTATCCACCATGCCATCGTACTTCTTAACTGTGTCTGATTGTATGGTCAGAGCTTGGTTCATAATCTTTGTTACTTCTTCTGGTTCCATGGTCTCACTCATAGCAGTAAACCCACGTACATCTGTAAACAAAAACGTACAGTTCCGTCGTTCTCCGCCCAACTTCAATAGACTGGGATTAGACTGCAAAGCCTTTACCTGCCTCGGATCTAAGTAATGTTCGAATTGTTTTTTTATAAGCTGGCGTAGTTTGTATTGTTCTCTAAACCTTAGATAAAAGGTAATGGTTGCTGTTATAAACTCAGCCATAAATGTCCAAGTTACATCGATCAATACACCTTGTTGTACTATGCTGTAGCCACCAAATAAAGTTAAGGCCATGGTAGACACAGCTAAACTTATCCCCAACGTTATCCCCAGAAAACTAATGAATGCCCACATCATGACTACACCTACTATTAGAGTTGCCAACTCCACAGCTAGGGAATAGTCAGGTATGTATGGGCTGTCTTGTATCAGTATGCTTTCTGCTAAAGCTGCTTGTATCTTGTGCGGTTCGAGTAGCCCTGCTGGTGTAGATAGTTGCGGCATCACCCCGTTAGCTGTCACTCCTACAATTACAAACTTATCTGCCACATCCATCTCTTGTAATGTGGTCGAAGGGGTATTCACGAAACTTATCCACTTACGTCCTAAACTGTCTGTTTTGACTGGTGGAAGCCCTTTTACCCTGATTTCCTGTATACCATTATCATTCGTATTTATAACGTAGGTGTCAGCACCCGCTAATACTTTTAATACTTGTGTGCCAAATGCAGGAACCCAACCATCAGGAGTACGCATCAACAAAGGTAGTCTTCTGGTCAAACCATCTACATCAATCGGTGCAGAAGATATACCCTGGTAAGCACTATCACGTAGTATCTTTATATTCTGCGTAGCTCCTTGCAGCATTACCCCACCGATATCATCACCCAGTATTACAGTCCCCGTTGTAGGTGGGTACTGTTGATTGTCTGTTTCAAACATAGCCAAGATACTTGGGTGCATACTTAGACTATTGGCAAACACTTCATCACCACCAAAACGATCTGGTTCGCTAAATGCTATAACGTATCCTACTCCCATAGCTCCGCGTTCTAGTAGCTGCATGTGTATCTCAGCCAGTCTTTCTCTAGGAAAAGGCCACCCACCTTCGTCCCTCACGTCTTCTTCTGTAATGTTTAGCACCGTAAAGTAACCAGAAGGCCCTTGGTCCTTGATCCATGAATCGAATACCTTGAGCTTTAGTATTTCTAAAGGTGTGAGCTGTAGCACCAAAGGTAAGCCGAGCAAAGCTATCAAACCAAGGAGTTGTAGTTTTTTCATCCTGAACTTTGTTTAATTGTTATTGTTGTAGAAGATCCACCGTTGATCTTAACTGTGTTAGATACACCATCCTGTATCAAGATAACAGTGTAGCTGTCTGATCCATCCAGGTTTAACTTAGCGCTTTGACTAACTGTCCTGGTCAAACTAATAATTTGCCCCGATACGATAGTTGTTATCTGTGTGTCCTTGTCCTGACCTATCTCTGTCCCAGCTATACGTATGCCTACTCCTCCTTGTTTGAGAGCATCTTCTTCTTTAGATAGAGCAAGTGCATCTAATACATTAAGTAGATCCTCTAAAAAGTTTACATCTAAATAGTTAATGTCTAGCTCAGTAAACTCTAGCTCTGCTTCTGCATCAAGAAAGTCTTCGTTAAGGAAGTCTATGTCTAGGTCGTTAAAGTCCAGGTAGTCAGCAGAGGCTTGTGTCTGTGATTGCTCTAACGATTCTTGTGTTTGCTCAGGAGGATTTACAATGAGCATGTTGTCGATTAGATCTAGTGTGATATCTAGTTCAACAGGGGCAGTAGGATTACTTTCGAATACAGATACAGTAGTTGCTTGATATGGTTTATTAAGTGTCACACTACCCATTCCTGTAGATACTATAATCTCGCCACTAGATATACCATTCTCGTCTGGCAACAGTATGACAAGAGATCTACCCAGCTCGTCTACGGTACAGGTGAAATCCGTCCCTCTTATCGCTATGTTAGCTGTAGGTGTACGTATTGATATGTTGCTCTTGTTGTTAAATTTACCTGTAATAAATCGCGCTGTGCCACTAGCAAACTTCAGGGCCATTTTAGATTTTGACGGGTCAGGATCGTATATGTATTCGTCTATGACTAACTTAGAATGCTCTGTTAGTTTGACTGTAGAGTCGTCTGAAAAGGTTATAGCAACTCTGCCTGCTTCTGTGCGGACATCATCCATTTGTTGTATATCGAATTGCAACTCAGCTCCGTAAGCCTTATCTCTAAGAACTTGTGCATTGCCTCTAACTTCTGAAATAGAGCCTATCTCAACAGACGAATGAAGTCGTTGCGTCTGACTGAGTAACACAGACAGTACCGCTAGAGCCAACAGATGTAATTTTAAGCCAGTCATTATCTGATGTAGACTCCTGATCTATGTTAAATGTTCTACTGCTTCCTGTTTGGTCTAGCCAAAAGTAGCCTCCTGCGTATCCGTCTCCATCGTAGGTGACAACATTATCGTCTCCATCAATGTCCATGTAATTAGTGGCACCATCTACATCTATAGATGCAGTAATGTTATTACCACCACCTTGCACAGTCCAATCTAAATCTAAGCTTGCTGCTAGTGCAGTCATGGCATGATTCAAAGTCATGGTGTTGGTATTGCCTGTGACTTGTACGTTTACATTAGAACCATCAGCTCCAGTAGCGTTGGTCTCATCTGTACTCATATTGAACGTATTTGTGTCGCCAATAAATGAGAAGTAACCTGTGTAGTTATCTGCCCAGATGTCTCCTAAGAATTTATTGGTATTACCTTTTTGTAATATATCTAAGGTCATAGTTGCACCATCGATATCTAATGCAGTCATAGAACCAGCAGCTGCGTCAGCTCCACCAATGATGTTGCCACTACCCCCAACTTGTTCGATATCTAAATTAGATGTAGCACCTGACTGATCTATAAATATCTCGTTGTCAGCTGCATAAAAAGGTGTTGCTATTAAAAGCAACAATATAAGTAGTCTATTTGTTCTCACTTCTTTGCTCCCAATACCCTAGTTCTAACCCTTCGAGTATTGTTTCTAAGACCGCTGTTTCCACAGCAGCCTGTAATGCTATATTTACTGATTCATTTTCTACTATCCCGCTCTCAATTTCAACTAATTCAGTGTTGTTACTGTAGAACTTAAATACGTCTTGTGATATAGAAGCACTCAATACACTCTTGGTTACTAATACTTCTAACAAAACTTTACCTGTGCTCACTGAAACAGTGCGTAAGGAAACAGTAATACTGTCCTGCCTGTATTCTTTTGATGCACCTATACCAAGATACCTGGCCCCAGCTCCGCCACTCTTAACATTAGTTTCATAACCTATAACTCCACCTTGCATAAGAAGTCCTGCAAACAATAAAGGCTTAAGCTTTTGTTTTTCTTCGAAATTTTCTCTGGTTGTACGTATGAGCTGTCGTTCTTTAGTCAGATCATCTAGGCCTTTGCGCTCTACTACATCAAAGAAGTTAGAGTGTTTAAGCGCTCTTATTAAATAAGCATCGGGAGAGGAAGTAATAGCTGTACTAAAACTAGCGTACTGACTATTAGATCTACGTTGGCCTGTATTATCTTGAAAACTTTTTGCATAAACGGCAACGATAGGTTTTTTGACAGGGGGTCCAATGTCTTTAAGTCCTTGTACAATTAAAGAACTTACTTCTGCAGGTTCAATGTCCCGCATTGGAGGTATACCATTGTCTAATGGGTCTACAATTAAAGCACAGCTAGAAACTAAAAGAACCGAGAGGAACAGTAATTTCTGTTGTATTGCCTTCTTCATCTGTAATTATTAAAGTTACCTTATCGTCCTCTACCCTATATTCTATGGTATTACCTTCTAATTCTAAAACACCAAAATCAGATGAGGACTCACCAAATAAATTATCTACCAGCTGTCTACTGAGCTGTGCATATATTCTACTCTCTAGGTTACGTATGAACCTAGCTAATGTTGTGTTCTCTGCTTCTCTTTCTAAGTCTTCTTGATAGGCTCTAATCTCTTCTCGTACAGCTTCTATCCTGTTGAACTCTTGATTTTCTATAGTTAGATAGTGACTAGATGTATTCTGCCCTGAGAAACTAGGGCTTTTAAACTTGTGCGTCATTTCATCAGCTTGAACTGATAAAACAATAAACATAGTAAGTATGATAAAAGATATAAACAATATTTCGTCAGGTCGTTTAGGAGCCATCAATCTTTCCTTTGATCGTCTCTGTCAGCTTTAGCGATCTTATCTATATCTATAAGATTAGGAACTCCTAAGATTGTTTTAATCATAGTGTCTTGTCTAATGATTTCATTATCAAGTGATCTGATCCTATCTATCAATGCCACTAGTATTCCATGTTGAGAGTCTAGCTTGCCTCCTAACCTTTCTTCCATTGCTGCTATTTGTACTGCAACTTTTTCATCTAAGACGTCTAGCTTTGTTTCCATGCCATCAATAATTCTATTGATAAGTTTCCATATAAAGAAACCTAAACCTAGTGCCGCCGCTATAGGGAAGCCTACTTCATTAATAAATGTAACTGTCTGTTCCATATTCTTTTGTAAATTATACTCTTATTGGAACCATCTGCGAACTTCTCCAAGAACTTCGTTGCTGATCTTAACTTTACTCAATAGATTTTTAAGTATCTGTTCGTCAACTGTACCTTGTGATACTAAGTCTACATAGGTACAACTGCGTTCTTGACCAATCCTGTGTATGCGGTCCTCTGCTTGTACCCTAAGTTCTAGGTCATAAGAGTTAGAGTAAAATATCATAGTGCTGGCTTCTGTTAATGTAATACCTCTACCACCTGTTTGTGGGTTAGATACAAAATATCTAAGTTCACTGTCAGGATCCTGGAACTTTTCTATAATATTTTGTCGTTCGTCCTGAGGTGTTTTGCCGTAGTAAGATGCTACAGAGCCTTGACCAAACTTCTCAGTGATAGCTCTTTCTAGTTCCTGTATGTCTGTCTGAAAGACTGCAAAGATTACAACCTTACCTGACGTTTCTTCTAATAAATCTAACACTGCTTGCACTCTGTTGTTCTTTAATATGATTGTCTCGCCATCCTCATTACGTAAGCTACCTGCTACTACTTGTTGTAGTCGCATAAGCTGAGTAAGTACGTTCATAGTCGAAAACAATTCATCATCTAATACCATTAATGCTTCACGTTTCATCGTGCTGTATGCTTTGCTTTGCTCCTCTGTAAGTTCTACATGCCTTCTTACATAAACTTTCTCAGGTAAGTCCAAACACTCATCTTTTATCTTACGTATAGAAAAATCCCTAATCGATTGTTGTAGTTCTTCTAACTTTTGAAAACCTACTATCTGTTGAAAGGCATGTTGCCCCATTTGTTTACGTTGAGTTATGGCATACCTGGCTTGAAAGGCATAGAAACTACTAAAGCCTAATAGGTTTGGTGATAAGAAATAACATTGTGAGTACAGATCAAGAGGTGCTTTTGTTATAGGAAACCCTGTAAGTATTCTTCTGTAGTCGGCTAATGGTGCTAACTTAATAAGATGTTGTGTGCGTTTGGCTTTTGGATTCTTAATCGTAGTCGATTCATCTACGGCCATCATTACATCATGCGTAACCATAAACTCCTCTACAAATTTACATGCCTTGACTGTAGCAAAAGCTTCTACATTGACTAAAAAAATATTAAGTGTGCCTTCACTAGGTTCGTTAACCATCGTCTTAAAATCATGTAACCATTTTTGTGTGTGGTTTGGTTGCCATACTAATACGTTACGTTCTATGCGATCAGGTAAATGTTTATTTACCTCGTTAATATCCCAATTACGTAAATTACCTTTAGGCGACACAATCAATAGCCCTGATATTTTACCTTCTTCAAATAAAATGCCTGCGTTGTCTAGGAGAATTTTTGATTTGCCTAAGCCCATTTCCAAAAACAATGCAAATAGGTTACGATGATAGCTCTCTTGGAGAGTTTCTAACTGATGTTGATATGGTTCGCTCTTGAATTCGTAGTTTGTTATTTCCATAAGTCCCGTCCTTTATTCTTCGTTATATATTCAAACACATCTTAAAGTGTTGCAATGTATTATATAGATGGTATAGTGCATTGGCAACTTTAAGTTGATAACGAAATAAAGAAGGAGTGAGCAATGACAAATATCAAAGATCTTTTTGAGAAAAGCACAACAAAAGCAGTAGAGGAAATATCAGAAGACTCTATCAAGGACCTCAGTGAATTATGCCAGAAACTATTAAGAGTAGAAGCAGAGGTTGGTAACACAGAAGAAAGACTAAAACGTTTGAAAGACCAACAAAGGGAACTTTCAGAACAACTAATACCTGACAGACTGACACAACTAGGTGTGTCGGACCTAAAACTAAATGACGGTTCACGTATATCAGCTGAACCATTTTACAGTGCCAGAATATCTGTAGCGAATCTAGAAGAAGCGCACAACTGGTTACGAGATAACGGACACGGAGACATTATCAAAAACACTATGACACTTTCGTTTGGTCAAGGTGAAGATAGTCTCGCAAAAGAATTGGTGGCATTGTGTAAATCTGAGGGTTTTGTACCTACAGAAAAAGAAGCAGTGCATCCAAGCACCCTGAAGGCATTTGTTAAAGAACAAATAGAATCAGGTAACGGTGAGTTTGACCAAGAGATACAGAAAAAGTTTTCTGTGTACCTCGGCAAGCGCACTAAAATTAATCGTTGAACGAAGAAAGAAGGAGAAAAAAATGGCAACGAAGAAAGAAGGAGAGGGGACAGCCTTAACGTCCCTATTTGAAAACATCGAAGAGAAAGGTTTCGGAGATGTAGGTGCGGAAGACCTCAAGACTCCGCGTATCAGCATAGTGCAAGCAATGTCTCCGCAAAGACAAAAAGCCAGCGCAGATTATGTTGCAGACGCAGAGGAAGGAGATATCTTCTATTCAGGAAACAGTACCTGTGTAAATGGAGACAAAGGTCTTTCATTTTTACCTGTCTACTATAACAAAACTTTAGTCGAGTGGCGTTTGCGTGAGAAAGGTGGAGGTCTTGTAACCGTGCATCCTGCAGATTCAGATCTATTGAATCGATGCCAACGTGATAGCCAAGGTAGATTAGTTACGCCAAGTGGGGAAACTCAGCTGACGACAACTGCTAATCATTATGGTTACGCGCTTATTGATGATACACCCCAAAGGTGTGTTATTAATATGACTGGTTCACAACTTAAACACTCGCGTAGTTGGAATACCCTGATACAGGGAACCAAACTGCAAGGTGCAAAAGGAGCTTATACTCCACCTGCATACTCGCATTGGTATCTTCTAAAGACTCAAGTGGAATCCAATGATCGTGGGTCGTGGTATAGCTATAATATTACGCAGGAACGGGTATTGGCCGAGAAAGAAATCGACCTCTTTAAAGAGGCAGAAGAATTCTCTAAGTTTTGTTCCGATGGAGGAATGGACCAGTTACCTGGTCAGAAGACCTCCACAATAGAAGATAAGTCTGGGTCCAAACAGGATTGGGAAGACTAACTTCATTAAGCTCCAGCATTCACTCACTCAATGCTGGAGCTTTCTTTTTGAGTACGCATGGAAGAAATCGCAAATAAATTTAAGCAAGTATTCTCAGGATTAGAGAGAGCTCACGGTATATATGAAATCACGGGACAAAAGAACACCGCGAAAGGTGTTAAGAAAGACGGCAGAGGACGGACACTACAAGAGCCTTTGACGGTAGATCTTTGGGAGAGACATTTAAAAGGAGACCTGTCTATTGGTGTAATACCATTGACTGATGATGAGACTTGCAAATGGGGTTGCATAGACGTTGACGAATACCCCATAGATACAAATGAAATACTGCAAAGGATAGAAGAAATGAATCTACCTTTGTTGCCGTGCATGACTAAATCAGGCGGAGTACATTTGTTTTTATTTACCAAGGAACCGATATCAGCGTTTAAGTTCCAATCTAAACTAGAGGAGATAGCAGCAGCTATGGGAAGAACAGGAGACGAGATCTTTCCTAAGCAATACGAGTGGTCTAAACAACTACCGAAAGAAAACCAGACAGGCAACTGGTTAAACATGCCTTACTTTGCAGGAGAAGACACAACAAGATACGCACTAAAACCTGATGGGGAAGCTGCGGACATAGAAGAATTTTTTGATTTAGTAGATAAAGTATCTATAACCGAAAGACAGTTAGATAGTTTTATAGCTGTAAAGAAAAGCAGAAAGAAACAGATTACTAAGCAAGGCAGTATGTGGGATGAGGCCCCACCTTGTTTAATACACATGAAACTTAACGGAATACCTGAGGGTATGCGTAACAATGCCTTACTTAATTATGGTGTGCTCTTACGCAAAGTGCATCCTGAAGGAGAGGAATGGAAAGACAAACTCCAGGAGATAAACAAAACAGTTTGCACAAAGGCTCTGTCTCACAGTGAGCTTAATACAATTATACAAAGCTTAGAAAAATCAGAGTATAGATACCAATGCGGTAAACAACCTTTGGTAGATTTTTGTCAGAGTGGTATCTGCGTAACTAGAAGATATGGCATTGATGCATCTGAGCGTGATCCTAACTTTGGTGGCTTGCGTAAGTATCTAACTGATCCACCGCTTTGGCATTTAGATGTAGACGGTAGAACAATTGTTTTAGATACAAAGCAACTGCATAACTTCTCTATGTATCAACAAAGATGTATGGAGGTTCTTAATATATGTCCACCTGATGTAAAGAAAACAGATTGGGTAGCCAAGTTAAATGCTTTGCTACAAGACGTACAAGAAGTAGAAGTCCCTGCTGATATGACAAAGCAAGGGTTACTACAAGAAGCTATCTATGAATTCTGCAGACTGTCTGAGTCTTCTTCTAGATTATCTATCGCATCTAATGGTGTGTTTAGATACGAAGAGGACAAGACTAAGCAGTGGTGGTTTACAGGTAGAGATGCAGTGATCTTTATCCAAGAGTTTAAGAAGATGCGACACATAAAAGAAGCAGAGGTATTTACTGAGCTTAAAAACATGGGAGCTACAAACATAGCTAAATACATCGACAGGACTGTTGGCAACAAAAAGATTTGGATGCTAGACATATACGAGATAGATGAAGATGCTGTTGACTCTAGTGACTTTAAATCACAAAAGGAGCCTTTGGCATGGGAATAAGTAGAGAAGAAATTTCTGGGTACGTAGAAGAATTAGGTATAGATGGCATTTTGTTAGCAGATGGATTAGAGGATGCTTTTATAGGTGTGTCGTGTGGTTTTGGTCCGAGTAAAGCTGTGTATGACTGGGATAAATGCGTAGAAATATTTATGACTAGAGACAAAATGACCTACGAAGAAGCTGTTGAGTGGATAGACTTTAATGTAACAGGTGCTTATGTTGGAGAGCAAACACCAGAATTTATATTTTTATATGACAAACGTAACTAAATACTTTGGGCCTCCTGGAACAGGAAAGACTACAACTCTTATGAACATTATAGAGAAGAGTCTTGATGAAGGCGTTGCACCTGAGAGGATAGCGTTTATATCTTTTTCTGTAAAAGCAGCTGAGGAAGGAAAGAACAGAGCGAATATACGATTGGGTCTGGGCTTTGATGAGATGCCTTACTTCTGTACGAGCCATGCTTTCTGCAAAAGAATTATGGGTATATCACAAGTCATGGGTGGTAGAGATGTATTTGATTTCTTAGAAGATTATGAGTTTAACCTTACTAAAAAGTATGGAACAAATGCGAGAGGCCTGAGGTCCGTGGTCCAAGATCCTTACTTCGACATCATAGAACGTGCGAAGGCTAACTGTTGCACATTAAAAGAAGAGCGATTGTCTTTAGAGAAAGAACAACGTAAAGGAGTTGTAGTTCACATGCTAGAACCTATAGCAGAAGCTTGGGAGTCGTTTAGACTTTCTAGAGTACCTGTTGTCTATTCGTTTGCTGACATGATAAACAAATTCCTAGACGATGGTACGGCTCCTGAATTAGATCTATTAATTGTTGATGAAGCTCAAGACTTAGCAGAACTAAACTGGAGGCTTGTAGAAAAGTTAGCTTTGAATGCTAAAAAGACTTACATAGCTGGGGACGATGATCAGGCTATTTACGAATGGAATGGAGCAAAGCCACAGCGTTTTGTAAATTACGTAGGCGAAAGCATTGTGTTAGATCAGTCCTATCGTATACCTGGCAAAGTACATCCTATAGCTGAGCGTATATCTAAGCGCATAATTTCTAGAGAACCTAAGACTTATAAACCTAGAGAAGAATCAGGCACAGTCAGTAAGGTCAGTTCAGTAGAACTATTGCCTTTGCGGGAGGGTAACTGGCTCGTGCTTGCTTCTTGTGACTATATGTTGACGGATGCATCTAAGGGATACAACGTCAGAAAGTATTTGATAGACAATGGTTTTGCTTTTGCTCACAACAACTTTCGTTATATACCTAGAAAGATGAGCATGGCTATACAGATTTGGGAGAGACTAAACAATAAAGAAGAGATCACGTTATCAGAGCTTGATGATCTTTATGGGTATTTAGGTAAGACAGGAGTGAAGAGAGGATTCATCACACAGGTTTCACAGGCTCCGAACCAAGGGCAGTCGTTATCACTGCAACAGATTATAGATAACTATGGACTCAAACCAGAATGTCTTGGCCAAGAATGGCAGACTGTGTTTGATAAAACGATAGACGTAGAAAGAAGAAGTTTTATAGAGAAAGCATTAAAGAACGAAGAAGATTTATTAGGAGAACCACGCATTGTCATTTCGACTATACATCAGGCAAAAGGTGGAGAAGCGGAGAACGTAGCTGTGTACTTAGACTTATCTAAATCACAGAAGCGGACTTCTATGTTACAACCCGATGGGCTACACAGACAGTTCTATGTTGCGATTACACGTACAATAGAAAACCTATATCTGATACAGGCCCAAGATGATTATTACAGGTACGTTATATGAGTTTTGTTTACAAGCCCCCAACGGAGTGGATACCACCCGATAGTTTTCCAACAGAGAAATTATGTCAGGCAACAGAGATTGCTATTGACCTTGAGACTAGAGATCCAGGTTTGAAAGAACTAGGACCAGGTTACATTAGAGGTGATGGCGAGGTCGTCGGTATTTCTTTTGCAATAGACGGTTATGAAGATTACTTTCCGTTTGCACATGAGCAAGGATTTAACTTTTCTAAAAAGAAAGTTATAGAGTTTACTAAAAAGATCTGCGCTACAGAGAGCGACAAGATATTCCACAACTCTAGTTATGATGTTGGTTGGTTGACACGAGAAGGTGTGCCTATCAATGGCAGGATTATCGATACAATGGTCGTTGCTCCTTTGATTGACGAGAACCAATACTGGTATTCTCTAAATGCACTAGGTCGCGAATACATAAACGAAGGCAAGACAGAGGGAGAGTTAAATGCTGCTGCGGAGGAGTGGGGATTGGATCCTAAGGCTGAAATGTGGCGGTTACCATCAGCTTATGTGGGTACTTATGCAACACAGGACGCAGCCCTCACGCTTAAATTATGGAATCACTTTAAGATTTTATTAGAAGAACAAAACCTATGGAACGTGTTTGATTTAGAAATGCGAGTGCTTCCTGTCATTCTTGCAATGAAACAAAAAGGTGTTCGTGTTGATACAGACAGAGCCGAGACACTAAAGAAACAACTTATTAAAAGAGAGAAAGACATTGTTCAACAAATTAAGGATGAATCAGGTGTTCCAGAACTACAACTGTGGGCAGCCAACTCATTAGCAAAAGTATTTGATGCAATGAACCTTACGTATCTTAGGACACCAACAGGGATGCCTAGTTTTACAAAAGCTTTTCTGGAGAACCACTCTCACCCTATCGCTCAGTTAATACGCGAAGCTAGAGAAGTAAACAAAACACACAGCACGTTTATTGATTCCATACTAAAACATGCACACAACGGAAGGATACATGCAGAAATACGTCAGCTCAAAGGTGAGTCAGGCGGTACAGTCACAGGTCGGTTGTCCATGAGCAATCCAAACTTACAACAAGTACCTGCACGTAATAAAGAGATTGGCCCTTTGATCAGATCTTTGTTTTTACCAGAAGAGGGAGAGCTGTGGTGTTCTGCTGACTTCTCACAACAAGAACCTAGAATACTGACACACTATGCCAGTCGATCTAAGTATGATGGGGCAGATGCTATTGCAGATGCGTACCATGCTGGGGATGCAGACTTTCATCAAGAGGTTGCTAACTTGGTAGACATTGATAGGAAAACTGCAAAGACAATAGGACTTGGCATCATGTATGGCATGGGCAAAGGTAAGTTGGCAGATCAGCTAGGCGTTACTGTAGACGAAGCGTCAGAGATTTTAGCTAAGTTTAATACCTACGCACCATTTGTTAGACAGTTAGCTGATTCGGTTATGCGTAGTGCAAACTCAAAAGGCTACATCAAAACCATACTAGGGAGGCGTTGTCACTTTGATATGTGGGAGCCTTTGAAGTATGGAACAGGTAGACCGATGAAACACAAAGAAGCCGTGCATGAATACAACGGCGAGATCAAAAGAGCGTTTGTTTACAAAGCTCTAAATAAACTAATTCAAGGTTCAGCAGCAGATATGACTAAGCAGGCCATGGTCCATTGTTATGAGGCGGGATACCTCCCACTCTTGCAAGTCCATGACGAGCTGGTGTTCTCTATAAAGTCTGACGAAGATGTAGAAAACATCTGTCGTTTGATGGAGGAAGCTGTAGCTTTGGATGTTCCAAACAAGGTTGATGCTGAGATTGGAAAGAATTGGGGCGACTCAATGGAACCTAAGAAAAATTGAGATATATCTTAGATTATAATGTATAATGTTATCTACAGGA